>TARA_R100001530_G_scaffold136373_1_pt1 | contig 10716 bp, 10 predicted proteins | sample TARA_R100001530 | Tara Oceans TARA_R100001530 (sample SAMEA2622166) | marine metagenome | biome: marine biome (ENVO:00000447); feature: mesopelagic zone (ENVO:00000213) & marine oxygen minimum zone (ENVO:01000065); material: "saline water (ENVO:00002010), including plankton... | reverse complement strand
ATTATAGTGTGCATCATGTGAACTGTCACCTTGATCATATTCATCACCATTTTCATATTCATCATGTGAAATTCCAGATTCCCTTAATCTTGCACCATGTAGAAATTCACCTTCATCCTGATCACATTCATCCTGATCCATCACATTCAACCTGTGTTGAACTTTCAATGTGATCTGTTTGTCAATTTCTTTTAGTTTAGCAATTTCAATTTGCAATTCTTTCAACCTTTGATTTGTCATGTCTTTGTTTTTTAAGTTAATAGTTGCCCAAAACTACAAAGAATGTTGAAAGATTTGGTTTGTCAACAGATGACTTATCAACAATGCTTTTTTGATAAACAAAAAAAAGGATCAGTGACATGCACCAATCCCTTTTTTACAACTATAACTAAACACAAAGTATTATGATCTAATTTTGACCAATTGAAATGCAAAGATATTATATCACCACTTCAAACAATGTCTTTTTGGTTTTTGTTTTCAACAATGATTTTGCATTATATTCTGCAAGTTTCAAATTGATTTCATATCCATCAAAGTCATCAGTGTTTTGCAGATCAATCCTGACATCATTCCTGCCATCCTTTGTGAAAATATATATGTTCTGACTTGCACATGATGAAAGATTCAATGCATTGTCAGAATATGAATTTGCACCAACTGGACTTCCTGCTTGTGCATAAAAGTCACCAATGATGCAATGATGCTTATGTCCACAAATTACAAAGTCAATTTTTGTTCCTTTGTTCAAATGCTTTGTGATCAGTTTTGAAAATTGAACATCATTCATTCCTTTCAATTGATGTCCATGAATCAACAAAACATTTTTATTTGCTACATTCACAACAACTTCAAGTCCACAATCCAGGAATGACACCCCTTTTTTTCCATCAAATAACAACCTCAACATTTCATATATGGTGAAATCATAATTGTCTGATGCTGTTGCATCCACCCATCCATTGTGTTCTTTCACTCTGGATTCATTTCCAGTGACACATGCCACATTCACATTGCCAATTGAATTCAGATCATTGATGAAATGTGTCAAAATATTCACTGACAAAAATGTTGCCTTTGCTCTGTTTGTTGACATCTGCAAAAGTTCATCCAACCTTCTGTCTGAATTCATCAGATCACCAGTGATTGCCAATAAGATGTTTTTGATATTATACAACTTTGCATGTTTCTTTGCTGCTGTTGCAAATTTCTGGATTCGTTTTGATGCAATCAGGAAATCATATTTGTTTCCATCAATGTTCACCAGTTCATTGAAATGTGTGTCTGTCAAATGGACCACCATGACTGCATCATTGGTTTTTGATCTGTGTTGTTTTGTTTTTAATGTCAGATTGTAATCTTTCAAAAGTGTTGCAATTTCCTTTCCATATTCTGAAACTGCATTTTCAATCCTTGCATGTTCTCTGAATGACTTCCTTTCAATTCTGTTCAGATCTTGTTGTTTCTGTTTTTGTTTTGAAAGTTTGACATTGGATTTCAAAATTTCTTTGTCAACCAAATGATGTTTGATCAGTTGTTCAACAATGTTTTTCAACTCTTTTTTTCCAAGATCCAAATGATGTTTTTCAATCAATTCCTGTGCAATATGATACGATCCAAACCCATCCAACCACATTTTGATCACCTCATCTTTGTATTTTTTATACATATTTTTTTGCTTTTTTTCTTATCTAGGAAATTGATCCTGTTGCAAGATCTCAATTGTTTAATACTAACAGTTATCAACAGTAACAAAATGGCAACAGACACCCTTAAAATGGCTGTGTGGACATTCTGTGGTTTTTAACAATAAGACAAAAAAGGTGGAAAATTCCACCCCTTTTTTTGATATTTTATTTCCTTTTTGCTTCTTTTCCAAAGTCAGCAAGTCCCTGAAATCCTGCCAAACTTAACAAGGCAAAAAACAGATTTGTTGCTGTTTGTTCATCAACACCAAGTGCTGTGCATATTGCAGGAACAATGATTGAACTGATTGCATATATAAATTTCTTACTGTGAAATATTTGTTTCACAATAATTCCTGAAAACCATTTTTTCATTTTATTTGTTTTTTAATTAGTAATAGTCCCAACAAACATTTTGGGATTTGTCTTTGCTTTGATCACAATCAACATGAATGAATCTTTCACCAATTCCAAACCTGGTGAATCCAACATCCATCAATGATCTTATGATCTTGTATCTTGACCTGGAATCTGGTGTTGCAATATCTGCTGCCAACCCTTCCAAATGTGCTGAATTTTTTGCTGTGTGATATCCTCTTGATTTCAATTGCAGATGATATTCTGGTGATCTGAATCCACTGGTGATCTTAAATGGAACACCTGCCAATCCTCTGGCATCATCCAATCTGTGAACAAAATTCAGATCCATATTTTCTTTTCCAGATCCTGGTTGATCTGGTGAATCAAATTCATCCAACTGAAAATATTTCAATTCACCTTTTACTGCCATATTTCTTTCTGGATCTAACCACCATTTTTTCATTTTTATTTTCATTTTTGAAAACATCTTGGACCAATTGTTTGATTTCCACCACTGACAAAACACCCTTTTGTTTTTTTATTTTTTTCTGATCCATTGTGTCAATTTGAAAATGGAAATGGAAATTGCCAGGATCAAAGAAACAAATGTCAATATTTCATTGCACTGTGTAATATGAAATCCAACTGCTGTTCCATTCATCAATAAGATTTCTGCTGTGTCTTTTATTTCATTCTTCATTTTAATCTTCTAATTTTTTAATAGTTAATTGACATCCATCTGTTTGTGTTGTTGCTGTTGCTGTTGCTGCTGATGCACTGACTTTCCAAAACACCAACCTATAATATAATTGTGCTGCACCACTGAATGAAATCAACACTGATCCTGATGTGCTGCCACCAATGATTGATCCAGTCCCTCTGTCATATACATATGAAACACTTCCATTCACATCACCCCAGTCCATGATCAATTCACCTTCACCTGGATCATAAACCACACCCTGTTGCAATTTCACACCCACCAAAATTCTGGTTGTATATGTTGACACATCTGTTGCAACATTCCAATTGAACTGATATATTCCATCCCATGTTTCACCATCACCAATTGTCCAACAATATGCTGAATCTGTTACTTCTGGCACACCTGCTGCACCATACTGTTCCAGTGTGGATGCTGTTCCTTGTTCACCTTTGGTGTCAAATGGCACTGGTCCAACAACACCATTTGTTGCACTGGTGGTTGCTGTTCCACTGCATTGCTGCATTGAAAAATCTGGCATGACTTCACCATCATGAACTTGTGCATCCACATATGCTTTGATGGATTCTGATGTGGACAATTTGGAATTTGTTGCACCAGACATTGAATCTGAATCAATGAAACCATCAATGGAAACAGATCCTTTTGTCAATGATGTTGCATCAACATCAAACCCTGCAATTTGTCCAGATGTTTTTCTGTTCATATTTTCAAACAATTTCAACATTGGAATCTGTATTGATGAAAACCCATTGCTTGATGCTGTTGGTGTCACTGAACTGAATGAAATGGTGGTGGATTCTGTTGTTACATCTGCTGTCAATGTCAATTTCATTTTATATCCATCCTTGAAACACAACCAAACCTCATCACCATCTTTCAAATTGTAATCATCACCAATTTTGAATTGTGTTTCTGGATCAATTTCTTCTGATCTGTTGGTTTCAATTTCCAATGTGGTGATGGCAACATCTGCAACAACTTCTTCTGATACTATCAACAACATCAATCTTGCCCTTGAATCATGTGGTGCTGCTGCTGATCCAATTGCTGCTGAAAGTTCTGTTCCTCTACCAACCAAATTTGTTCCACCTGCAATTTTTGATGAATTGTTATTTCCACCACCCAATTCAACCTCTGTGGATTCAATCCATTCACCATCCCATTCATTTGTGATCATGTTGAATGATCCCCTTCTGAAAAAATATCTTGTTGTTTCTGGTGTTCCATATGCATCCTGATAAATATCCTGAATGTTTCCAACTGGATTCACTTGTATTTCAAAACCCAAATATGATGTTCCAACTGGTGAATCTGCCAATTTGAAATTTGCCCTTCTGATCACTTGGGATTGTGATCTTTTCATTGCATAACATAACAGTGCTGTGAATTCATGTCCAGATCCTGATGGTGGCAATCCTTGTGTGTAATTCCTTGGCAACCAATCTGATGATGTCCAATCTGAAAATTCCCAGGTTGATGCACCTGTTCTGATTCTCAATGCTGAATCATCCCAGAATTCAGGTCCATCACCCCAAAACACATCACCCCAATCAATTTTGTGTGAATCATCTGTCTGTGTATTGATGAAAATTGTGTTCATTGTTGCTTGTGTTGTTGCAACAGGTTGAATCACTGAAAGATAATTGTTGAATGATCCTGTTGACCATGAAGGTGGATTCAATGCACCACTGTTCAATGGATTTGACCATGTTGGAAATATATATCCTGATCCATATGGATTTCCTGTTTGAATGTTGATCCATGTTCCCCATTGATTTGTTGCATATATTGGTGAACTGTTGGTGATCCAATAATCTGTTGATGCATCCCTATATCCTGGAAATGACAATTGTGGTGCTAATGGAATAGTGTGCAAACCTGATCCTGCATATGGACCACCCATTGATGTGTGATTGATAATCACACCAAGATCCAATCCAACATATGTTGGTGTGTCATCCCATCCATATGTGTTTGCCACTGGATCATATGTCAATGTGGCAAGTCCTTGACCAATAGTTGTTGCACCAGGTGGCATTGCAATGATTCGCAAAGGAACTTGAAACAAATCAAAAAATGTGCAATTTGGTCCACCAGGTCCTTCAACATCAATATACAAAGTTGTTTCAAATTTGAATTGTGCTGAATTCAAAAATGGTCCACTGATGAATGGCATTCCATTTGTATTGTATGCATTTCCAACAGGAATTCCACCAAAGACATTTTGAAATCCTTCATGCACCAAATTCACTTTCACTTCTTTCAATACTGGCAAAAACTTATATGATCCACCTTCTAACTTTTGTGTCCTTGCACCAGGATGTGAAACATTATACATATAATTTGCATGTCTGTCCCATCTTCTGAAACCCATTGAATTGTATTGTGATGTGGGATTCCCACTTGCACGATACCTATACATATGTTCATCCAAAACCCCAGTCCATTTTTGGTCAAAAGTCCCTGGATATTCATTTGGAATGTCCAATTCTTTGATCTGATAAAAATAAAAGATCCCATTCCATTTGATCACTCTCATTCCCCAGGACTTGCAAATTGCTTTCAATACATCATATGCATTTGCAATATTGATCTGACCATTTGATGGATTGTATTTCCTTGCCCAATTCATTTTTGCTGATGTCATTTGCAACACATCTGACCATTTGCTTGTTGATGTTGGTGAATAATAATGTTCACTATTATACCACCTGCAACATGTTTGAAATGCTGATTTGCTGTCCCTATCATCCCAGAATCCATCTGGATTTGCAGGATTTTTGTAAAACTTTGTGTGTTGGATCACTTCACCAATCCACCAATTGAATTGTTGATGTCCCAACAGATGATATTCTGTTGCTGTTGCATCATTGGTTGCTGATTCAAATGCAATTTCTTTCAATTTTCCAATCCCATCAGTGAATGTCAATTGAATCGGAAATGGACTGGCAACATCTGGCAATGTGTCCAGGTCCATCAAATATTCACCATCAAAAATGATTGCACCACTACCATTGGAAACCCTTACCAAAATAAAAATGTCACCTTCAATATATACTTTGCTAGTATATCCAAGAATGTCATCAATGAATTCTTGATGTGCTATGTCATCCAGATCCAACATGAAATTCAGATTCAATTTTGATCCAACAATTGGTGCATATTTTTCATCACCTTCACAATCATATTGAATTTCCAACCCACCATCAGTGATGTCAAAAGATCCATTGTATTGAAATGATGTTCTGTCATAAATTCCAACCCACCAGATCCTTTTGCTGACAGATTTGAATGTTGTGTCAAATCTTAATGTATATACTGAATTTACTGTTGCCATTTTTTATATTTTATGCATATCGTGCCAATCCAATATGTGCTTTGTCACTTGATAAAACAACATCATTTCCAGATATTTGACCAACTACTCTGACTGCACCCTGTGTTGCCTGTCCCATTATTTGAACTAATTTTGACAATGGTGCAATGACTTCTGGATCATTCCTTGCATTTGGATTGTCACCAACAATTGCATTTGTTGGACTGAATGCCAATGCACCCTTTGCCATTGGAATTGGTGCTGCTCTTACTGCTGCAATCTGCATTCCACCCATGATCCCTGCAAATGCCATCAACCATGGATTTGGAATTGCCTTTGCAATCCCTGCTGCTGTGTTGATAATGGCTTGAAACACTGCCATTTTCTTTTCTCTTTTTGCTTGTTTGATTTCCAGTTCCTTTTTTTGCTTTGCATATCTTTTGTCAATGGCTTCTTTTTCTGTTGCAAATTCTTCTTCTGATAAACCTCTGGATTCCAAATTGGCAATTTCTGCTGCTTGTTCATTTGACAATTGTGTCATTTCATTTTGATGTCTTTGTGCTGAAATTGCTGACAATTGTTGCATTCCTTGTGTCAAGAATTCTGTCACTGCCAATGCAATTTCCTGTGTCTTTCCACCCCATGCCAACCATGCTTCATCCTGTCCTGCAAAAAAGTTTTTCCATCCTGCTGACATCCCTTCTAGATGTGTTCTTAATGCTGATTTTTGCTTTGACAATGTGGCTTCATAACCTTTTGCACCATCATCATCACCACCTGTTGTTCCTGTTGTTCCTGTTGTTCCTGTTGGTTGTGTTGGTTGTGGAACATCACCAAATACATCTTCAAAATTCACTTCACCTGATCCTGATGAAAACAATTCTTTGACTTTTGCCAGACCTTGTTTTGCCCAATCAACCATGCCATCCACTGCACCCTGAACATCATTTTCATCAATGAATTCAATGGTTTCTGATCTTAATGTTTTATTGACTGCATCTGTGATATTTTTTCCAACATTTGTTCCAAAGTCCACTGCATCTTTTCCAATATCATTGAATGCTGTTTCCAAATTGTCTTTGATACCACCTGTGATATCTTTGAATCCTGCCTTCACATCATCCCAACTTAATGTGAACACACCCAAGATCATTTTTCCAATTCCACCCAATACAGTCCCAAGATTTTTGGCAACCAATTTGACAATATTCCACAAAGTTTTGAATGTGAATTTTGCCTGTTCCCATAAGTTTTTGAATGCCATGATCACATATTGAACTGCACCCCTGAACACCATTGATTCATTGTATAATTTGATGAAATAATTGACAATGCCAACAATCCATTTTTTCACTGTGTCCCAGTTTTTATATATTGCAATGCCCAGTGCTGCAATTGCTGCAATGATCAATCCAATTGGTGAAATAAGGAATGACAAAACACCTGCCAGGAATCCCATGAATGAAATCAAAGGTCCTGAAAGTGCAATGATTCCTGCAATTGCTAATGCCCAATTTTTTGTGCTTTGATCTAAATTTGTAAACCAACTAATGGCATTTGCAATGCCTTGGATCATGGCTGCAATTGTTGGCATGATAGTGTCACCAATTTCCTGGAATGAAAGTTTGATGTTGTTGATTGATTGTTCAATTTTGAATCCTGGTGTGTTGGATAAAACATCAAATGCATCTGCTGTGAATCCTGCTGATGTGGTCATGTCATCCAAAATTGTTTTGTAATTTTCACCTTGTTCACCTAAAACACCCATGATGTTTTTGACTGCTTGTGATTTCCCAAAGAATTCTGTCATCTGCACCCCTTGTGCTGCAAATGCATCTTTCATTTCAAACAATGTTGCTTGTAAACCTTGATCCTGCAATTTTTGCCTTAGACCTTCATATGACATATTTACTTTGTCCAATGCCTTACCACCTTTGCCAGTTTCTTTGGCAAATGCCATCATCACACCACCAAACCCTGTTGTTGCTGATCTTGCATCACCAGTTGTTTTTGTATATGTGGAAATGTTTGCAAGTAATTCATCAAAGGAAATTCCAAGTTCTGCTGCCATTCCAACCTGTGTTCCAAGTGATTCTGCAAGTTCAGATGATTCAAACATCCCTGTCCTTACTGCCATCCCAAATGCATCAATTGCTTGTGTTGCTGTGATCGTTTCAACACCATATGCATTCTGTGCTGCTGCTGCAACCTTTGCCAGATCTGTTGATTCACCAAGTCCAATGGCAACACCTTTGTTGACTGTGGTCAATGTTTCTAGTGCATTGACACCCCTCAATCCTGCTGATGTTAAAAAATAAAGTCCTTCTGCTGTTTCATTTGCTGATACTGCTGTGACACTGGAAATGTTTTTGACTGCTGCTGCATATGCATCCATGTCCTTTCCAGATCCCAAAACCAATGTCTGAATTTTGGTCATGGATTTTTCAAATTTCATTGCCATGTTAACTGATGCACCTGCAATCAGTGCAAATGGCATTGTGAATGCTGATGTGATAGACATCCCAACTGCCTTCATTTTACCTGCAAACTTGGCAACCCTTGCTGATGCCATATTCAGTCCCTTGTATAGACCAGTGTTGGTCACACCAAGGATGATGTTCATGGATGTGTTATTTCTTGCCATTTTCTTTTATTTCTTTTTCCACAATTTTCTTATACAATTCTGCTTCATTTTGCAATTTTTTCACTTCTTTTTGTGTCTTTCTGGTCTTACTTTTTTCCCAAGGAAATTGTGTGATGTCCTTTGGTTTCATATTCTTTTTCACATGTGGATTGATGATCACTGCACACATCCACCTTGCAATTTCCCAATCCTTTTCTGTTTGCATTTGCCATTGATCAAACAATCCTTCCTGTGCATTGTAAAACATTGCAGGTGTCATCACATACAATTCATCCACATTCATCCCAAGTTGTCCCAAACCAATTTTTTCAATATAGTCCCAAGTCAGTTCTATTTCTGTGACTTGGGATTCTGCTTTTTTTTGGTTTCTTTCTTTTCATCATCACCAGTTCCAAAAGTCAATCCCATATGTTCTGCAAACAATTCCATTGCTTTTTGCATTCCTGTTTGATCACCATCCAACAGATCTGCAATATCATCTGAATTCATCTTGAAATCAACACCTGCCCTTCTGTGACCTTCTTGTGTTCCATGGAATATCAATTCCACAATATCATCCAAAGACATTTCAGTTCCAAGTGTTCCAAGTTTCTGCAATGATGTTCCTGTTGATCTGCAATATTTTCTCAATGCATTGAATCCAAAATACATTGGCAAATCCTTTTTTCCTAGTTTTACAATTTCATAATTCATTTCATGCTTTTTTTAATTATTACTGTTTTTTAATAGGATCAGCAAAGACAAAGTTCACATGAAATGAAAATTGTCCCTGCTTTCACCTAACTCTTTAATATTTTACACAATCAAATCACACCCAAATTCAACACCCCTGATCCTGCAAAGGAACATGAAAATGTTGATGATTCTTCATTTGGATTTTCCATTGACATTCCTGTCATTATCACATCACCATAAAAATATCTGTCACCAGATTCAAATGTTTTGTAATACACCCTGAAAACTTCTCTGGTTTCCATCCAGGACAACCAGATCTGATACCATTTATATCCTGTTGCACCAGACATGGACATCATTGCAGAAACTTCAATTTCCCATTCAATCAATCCTGCCATCTTTGTTGCATATGCACCAGATGTGGAATTTGTTGTTGATCTTGGACTGTGTGAAATTGACACTGCACAACTTGTTGAATATGCAATGACATTCGCTGCACCACTGTTGACCATTGTGATTCTGACATCTGTTCCATTTACAATTCCCTGTGTTGCCATTTATGGTTTTTGTCTTTGATTGTTAAAATATTATACTGTTGCCATTGTCAATGCTGCTGTTCCAGTAAAGGAAACAGAATAAGTTGTTGATTCCTCATTCGGTGCATCCATACTAATGCTGCTGATGTAACCTTTTCCAGACCATTTTTTGTCACCAGATTCTGATGATTCAAAACTGATCGTGTATGTTCCTCTGGTTGTGATGTAGGATGTGAACAATTCATCAACTGTTGATCCTGCAATTGCACCTGCACTTAAATCAAGGAATGCCACCATTCCTTCAACACTGATTTCCCAATCTCTTTGTCCTTCCATCACAGTTTTCCATCCCAGATCTTCTTTGTTGGATGTTTCTCGTGCTGAATGATTGATTGAAATTGATCCTGATGTTGCATATGCTACTAATTTAGAATCTTCATAAATTCCAAATTTAGTTCCATTTATTATTCCACTTGTTGCCATTTTTTTCTATTTTTTTAATGTTTGTAATTCTTTTAATGTTTTTAATTTCCAATTGTCAAAACTGCCACAGTCACTGATGTTGCTGATGTGAAAGTAAAATTCACAATTCCATCATCATCATTGTATGCAGGTGCTGGAAATGGTCCAATGATTCCTGTTGATGTTCCTGCCACAACCAATGATGCATCCCTTTTGGTGACTTCACCATATGTCGGCATGTCCAAACTGGTCACCACCACTTCAACATCAATTGTTATTGCATCTTCACCCCCATTCACAATCATGATGAT
>TARA_R100001530_G_scaffold1543_1_pt1 | contig 10759 bp, 17 predicted proteins | sample TARA_R100001530 | Tara Oceans TARA_R100001530 (sample SAMEA2622166) | marine metagenome | biome: marine biome (ENVO:00000447); feature: mesopelagic zone (ENVO:00000213) & marine oxygen minimum zone (ENVO:01000065); material: "saline water (ENVO:00002010), including plankton... | reverse complement strand
TTCACCAAAACTCGAAACACTTTGTTAACTGCTTTTATGCATAGTGAGAAAAAATGAAAGATTTAGTCGTACTTGATTGTGAAGTCTATCCTAATTATTTCTTAATTGCATTTAAGAATATTGACAATAACAATATATCTACTATAGAAGTCAAAGGCAAAAATGAATCTTTAAATGATGAGCAATGCCATAAACTTAAATCTATTCTATATAAAAGGACTACTTTTGGATTTAATAGTAATAAATATGATATTCCAATTATTCTTTTTGCTTTAAATAAAAGGACTTGCGAAGAGATACACAAATTATCCGACCGAATTATTGAGGGCAATGACCCCGGCTGGAAAACTATGAAAGATTTCCATTTAATTAAACCCAAAAAAATGTCTCATTTTGATATTTCTGATCCATCACCTGGAGTAAGAGTTAGCCTCAAATTATATGGGGGCAGATTAAATTCAAAAAGGTTACAAGATTTACCAATTGAACCAGGTACAACTTTAACCAATAAAGAAATGGAAGAGACCCTGACATATTGCATTAATGATTTGAATACCACTATTGACTTATATAGAAAAGTGGAGGATAGAATTCGTCTTCGTTATGAAATGTCAGAGCAATATGGTTCCGACCTCAGATCTAAATCTGATGCACAAATAGCAGAAACGGTTATAAAGTCCGTATTAGCTAAAAAAATGCCTAACAAGAGAGTTACACGTCCAAGAATAGATAGTTCTTGTACGTTCAAATATGACATCCCTAGCTATATAAAATTCAATAACGAAAAGCTTAATAAAGCTTTAGAATTTATCAGTAATCATCACTTTGAATTAGATGGTAAAGGGTCAATAAAATTACCTAAAGAACTTAAGTCTATGAAGATTGATATAGGTAAATCTTCTTATCAATTAGGAATTGGGGGAATACATTCAACAGAAAAAAAGCAAACAATAATCCCAACTGGAAATCAAATATTATGTGAAAGAGATGTGGCTTCATATTACCCTGCTATAATTTTGAATTTGAAATTATACCCCCGACATTTGGGTCCTACTTTTTTAGAAGTTTATAAAGATATTGTCGCAAAGAGACTCAGAGCTAAAAGATCCGGGGACAAATTGATGAATGAATCCTTAAAGGTTGTAATAAACGGATCATTTGGTAAATTAGGATCCAAATATTCAGTATTATATTCCCCTGATTTAATGATGGCTGTGACCTTAACAGGCCAATTGGCCTTATTAATGTTAATTGAAAGATTAGAAAATAAAAATATAAGCATCATCTCTGCAAATACAGATGGCTTTGTAGCAATTATGGATAAATCTCAATATGAAACTTTTGATGATATTTGTTTTTGTTGGGAATTAGATACTTCATTTGAATTAGAAGAAACAAAATATAAGGCTTTATATTCTCGAGATGTAAATAATTATTTAGCTATAACTGAAAAAGGAAATAAAGGTAAAGGTGTTTTTGCTATTAATCAAATTAGCAAAAATCCAACTGCAACAATATGTGTAAATGCAGTAATCGATTTCTTAACAAAAAATAAAGCTATAGATAAAACAATTGCCTCATGTAAAGACATAACCCAATTCCTAACTGTACGTTCCGTTACAGGAGGTGCTGAATGGCAAGGTCAATATTTAGGAAGAGTTGTAAGATGGATATATTCTACAGCTGGTGACCAAATTAGTTATAAGAAAAATGGGAATAAAGTACCAAAATCAGATAATTCTAGACCTGTTATGGAATTAGAAGAATTTCCTCAAGATATAGATTATGAAAGATATATAAAAGAATCCGAGCAAATAATTGAGGATATCGGATATTGAAAAATATATTTTTCAATATGTAAAATAAGATACAATATAATTTTTGATATGGAGAAAAATAATGTCTGGTGAAGGATGTAATATGTTTAAAAAAATTAGTGAAATGCATGAAGGATTTGGTATTAGCCATCATCATATTCAATTTACCCAAGCAGAAAAAGACTTCCGGACTCTAGCTATGATAGAAGAAGTCAATGAATATATGAATGCAGAAACAAAGGCCGAAGAATTAGATGCTTTAGTTGATGTAGTCATATTTGCTCTTGGTACTGCTGAAAGACAGGGTATGTTAGATGTTTTCAAATCTGCTTATTTGAGGGTTATGAAAGCAAATTCTAAAAAAATAGTCGGAGGAAATGCTAAGCGTAATAATTTCCAAATTGACTTAGTTAAACCAGAAGGATGGGAACCAGCTTCTCTTGAAGATTTGGTAGAGTCTTCGAAGCAAATAGAAATGAATTTTGGAGAATAAAATGACAATAGAAGAAACGCTAAAATCCCGAAAAGGTAGATATGGCAAAGCTACAGATAATGCCTTGGTGTCACAATCATTAATGGATATAGTAAGAAACGATGGCCCCTCATTCAAAGAATGGACCCATTTGCATCGTATGGTTGTTCAAATGATATTCAGTAAAATTTCTAGAATGGCATGTGGTGACCCTGATTATTCTGATAATATGCATGACATAATTGGATATGCAAAAATATTGGAAAATTATTTAATTGATAAAGAAAAAGGAGTCAAACATGAGAATTGATAAAGAGGCATTAGGTCCTAAACCTGTTTTAGTTAAAGGTAAATATCCTGATAATTTTTATAGTAAAGAAAATTATTGTGCACCAGAAGTATGGTTAGGTATATTAGAAGGAGAAAATGGGGAAAGATTGAATAAGAATGTCCGTAATAAATACTATCCCAAAGTAAATAGCAAACATATAGCTAAAACACCTTTGCATGCTATTCGATGGGCAATCCAAGAATATACTGAAGAAGGGGATACTATTTTGGATCCTTTTGCAGGTTCTGGGACAACAGCAGTAGAAGCTTTTACTCAAAATAGAAATTTTATAGGAATAGAATATGAATTCTTTGATGAAGTTTTAACACCTACTTTAAAGCCCTTTGCATATAATGAAAAAAATCTATATATGATTTTTGAAGGTGATGCAGAAGAGAAATTAAAATTTGTTCAGGAAGAAAGTTGTTCATTGGTTAATTTCTCAAACCCTTATCCAGATGGGGGAGACCATACCAAAGGAATAGGGACTGATAAAACTTTGAAATATAAAAAGGAAGGCAATTCGGGATTAATGAAATCCAATCAACAATATTGGGATAAAATGGAAGCAATCCAAAACCTTTCTTGCCAAAAACTAAAAGTTGGTGGTATTGCTATTTTTGTCATTAAAGATATGATGAAAAAGAAAAAAGTTTATCAACTTCATGAAAAGTTAGCAGATTTAATGCCAGATTATATGGAACACCTAGGGACAGTGGCTTTAGACCATTACCCCCGTTCTTTATTTATGAATACTTATGAACAGTTCCATGGAGTCAGACCCCCATTGGAACAAGTTTGTCCAATTTTCAGGAAAGTAAGAAGTGCATATTAAAGGAATAGATTTAAGACACGCTATATTCACTGCTCGATATTTTTTAAGAGAAGAACACAAAATAGTAAGGACAGCTAATTGGCAAGGGGACCAATCTCCTTTTGATTTCCTTGAACATCTTAATCTAACTTTAGAATGCCCTATGGAAGATACTAAACAAGGGGCAATGTTATATTGTCAACCTTTATTGCCTTGGGCAGATGAACATTTTGAAGAAAGAGTGAGTGGCATACCTTACAATCCCCCTCCAAGCCATACGAAATGGCTTAAAAAAACGGAGGATTACTTAGAATCGGACTCCAAATTTAGCCATACGTACCCTGAACGTATGTGGTCCAAGGGTTTACATGGGGGCCTACGGCACGATATTGCTGATTTAAGCGATGCAGTAGACCTTTTAAAACAAGACTTATATACACGTCAATGTTATATTCCTATATATTTTCCAGAGGATCTAACTGCTGCTAAAGATAATAGAAGGATACCCTGTACTTTAGGATGGCACATGATAGTTAGAGATGAAAAATTACATTGTCATTACCCAATGAGGTCTTGTGATGCTATAAGACATTTCCATAATGATTTATATTTAGCAAATAGATTAGTGTTATGGTTTATTGAACAATTAGATTGTGGATTAGAAGCTGGTCAGCTTTTGTTTTCTGCTACTTCATTCCATTGTTTTACAAATGATAGTTATACCTTACAAAAAATAATAGAAAGAGGGTAATGGAAACATTTCTTTGGGACCTACTTAAATTGCTTATAGGATGCATAATAATTGCAGAAATACTTTATCGGAAGGAGAATCAAAATGTGCGGATTTCTAATATATCAAACAGAAAAAAAACTTAAAAAAAGTAAAATTAATGAAATAGGAAAAAGTCTTGCCCATAGAGGTTTAGGTAGTTTTATACATAACGAAGACGGAGTATTTGCTATTCATAATATGTTACCCATGACAAGTCTTGTAGAATCTGCATATCAACAACCGCTAATAAATTATAGATGGCCAGGTCTTGTAGGTGTATTTACTGGCGAGATATTTAATTGGAAAAAAATAAGAGAGAAATATCATTTAGAATCAGAAAATGATTCCCGATTATTTTGTGATATATTAGTAGGACCAAAGTCAAAAGAGAGGATTCATGAAATGGATGGCTTTTGGAATTTCGCTGCAGTTTATGATGAGAAGCTAATAGGTGTTGTTGATTATTTATCTCAAAAGCCTTTATATTATAGAACTGATATTTCCGCACTTTGTTCAGAGCCTTATCCTTTAACATTATTAGGACCCGTTACAAAAGATAAGGTATTCTTTTCTTCTATACCTAAATTTGGATATGACACAGAAGGTAATACTCCTTGGAAAGAAATTAAACAAATTCCAATCGGATCCTATTATGTAAATGGAAAAATTCATAAGTATTGGGATTGGGGCCTTGTGGAAGATGTTCCTCTTCAAGCAGGTATAGCTCGTTCTGTTAAAGCCAGAATGGGAGGGGAAAGAAAACCTGCAATCCTTTTATCTGGTGGTTTGGATAGCTCTATAATCTATCATATTGCTAAAAAAATAAATCCTCAGATTAAAGCCTTTCATGTAGAAAACGGTGAAGAAGAATTTATTAGGGCTATAGCAGGAAATTATGAAAAAATTGATTTAAAAGATTATTCAATTAGTCCCGAAGAAGCTATTAGAAGAAATCAAACTCCTGTAGACTTAGGTAGTGTTATACCCCAAGCACAATTAGCTGAAGCATTAAAAAATAAGGGCATTCATGTAGTTTTATCTGGTGATGGTGCAGACGAATTATTTTCTGGTTATGACAGGAATATTCATTATGATAGCCAATATTCTGATATATTTCAAGAATTACCTTATTACCATAATCCAAGATTAGACAGGATTATGATGGGCTCTATAGTAGAACTCCGAGCTCCTTTTATGGCCTCATATATAGTTAAATATGCATTATCCTTAGACTTTGAAAGTAGAAGATATAAAAAAGTCCTTAAATATTTATTTAGGAAATCTTTACCCTCATCAATTATATTAAGGGATAAATTAGCATTAAAATCCGAAAAAATCAAAAAGAGTAAACAAAGAGACAATACTATAAAAAATATAAAAATATTTGAAAAAATATTTAAACTATGAGACCTAGTAAAAATCAATATTTTTTAAAGTTAGCTGAAATTGTAGCTACAAGGGCAACTTGTCCTAGAAGGTCGGTAGGTTGTGTTATAATTAATAATTACGGCCACATAAAAGCCACCGGATATAACGGTGTCCCTTCCGGTTATGACCATTGTACTGATAAGCCTTGTGGGGGACAGGATTCTAGCACAGGCAATAATCTTGAAAGTTGTATGGCAACACATGCTGAAGCCAATGCATTACTCCAATGTGAATCATTAATGGATATAGATAGAATTTATTTAACAGTATCCCCTTGTATAAATTGTGCAAAATTAATCGGGAATACCTCTTGTAAAATGGTAGTATACTCTGAAGAGTATATTAATAAAGATGGTATTAATATGCTTAAAAAACTAGGTATAGCTACCAAATATGAGAGAATCGACAATCGAAAGGAAGGTAAGTGAATATGCAAGGTCACAAGGATGGCTAACTTATAAATTTACAAGTCCCTCTAATAGAGGGGTACCTGATAGGATATATTTAAAAGAGGGGGATTGCTTTTTTATAGAATTTAAAGCCCCGAATAAACCGCCTACTAAATTACAAAAAAAAGTTATAAAAAGGATAGAAGACCAAAATTTTTGGGTACATATTATTGATTCTGTTGAAGAAGGAAAGGACCTATTTGTAAAATAAATTTTACATAGAGTCAAAGACGTGATATAATGGGCCCATCAATTGGAATGGTCCGATTGGTAATATAAGGAATAGAATGATGAAAATATATAACGTAAAACGAGAGCAAGGTCGGTCCAGTAATAGATACTGTGGCCCAGCGGCTATCTCGGCTTTGACTAATAAAGACACTGCCGAAACAGCTAAGGCCTTGAGGGAGAGAGGATTCCTAAGACAAGTAACAGGTGTCTCTTGGAGGCTTCTCAAAAATGTCCTTTACTTTGATTATGGAATTATTACAGAGTCCATGTTAGATTTCTCAAAGGAACCTGCAACCAAAAGACCTACTCTATCCCAATGGTTAAAAAATACCGTTGAGACTAGAACTCCAGGAAAGGTCTTTCTGATTATAGCAGGTCATCACTATCAAATAATCTCTGGAAGGAGATACATTTGTGGCCAGACTAGAGAAATCTGCTCAATCAAAGATAAGAGAGTTAAGCGAGGAGCCAGAGTGAAAAGGGTCTTTGAAGTTTTTCCAAACGAAAAGAAACACGACGAATGGAAAAAGATTCATAAGTGGGGACACAAACTTGCTCAAGAGGAATTCCTCGCTAAGCTTAAACGTAATAAGGTGGAACGTGATTGGTCCTGGACTAAAAAGAACTAATCTCCACTCTTTCCAAAAAAGAGCACTTGCGTTTATTAGACATAAGCGTAAGTGCGCTTTGTTTTTAGATATGGGTTTAGGTAAGTCTGTTATTGCCTTGACCGCAGCCTCAGATATGTTAGATGAATTCCTAATCAATAAAGTCTTAGTCATTGCACCCTTAAGGGTTTCCAATACTGTATGGAAACAAGAAGCAAAGAAATGGGAACATCTTGAACATCTTAATATTGCCATAGCAACAGGGTCTGCAAAAAATAGGATCCAAAATTTAGAAAGCTCAGCAGACATCCATGTTATTAATAGAGAGAATGTCGACTGGCTTGTACGAACACAAAAATGGAAATGGGATATGGTTATAGTAGATGAATCAAGTTCATTCAAATCTATGAAGTCAAAAAGATTTAGGGCCTTAAGGAAAGTCACGAAGTATATGAAAAGTGTTATTCTTTTAACTGGTACTCCTAGCCCCAACGGTATTGTTGACCTTTGGTCTCAGATATATCTTATCGACCAGGGAGCACGGATAGGAAAGACTATGGGCAATTTTAGACAAAGATTCCTACACCCAGCAGGATATATGAGTTATTCTTGGGAACCAAATGAAGGTGCAGATATAGAAATACAAGAACTAATAAAGGATGTTTGTATTACTATGAGCTCTGAGGATTACCTAGAATTGCCTGAAAGAATTAATCTTAATGAATATATTGATTTACCTCCTGATGTACGTGAACAGTATAAAGAATTAGAAAAAGAATTTTTGTTAGTATTAGAAGAGGGAGACATCGAAGCTTTATCTGCAGCAACCCTTGGTAATAAATTATTACAAATGTGCAATGGGGCAGTTTACGATAGTGAAGGTGTAGCCCATACCATTCATGATTTAAAAATTAAAGCCTTAAAAGAAATCATTGAAGATAACCCAAATGAATCCTTTTTGGTTGCATATAATTATAGATCGGATCACGTACGTCTCTCTAAAGCATTTCCGCAAGGTGTTTCTCTTGGCAGGGAAGGTGTAGAGATTGAAGAATGGAATAAAGGTAAGATAAAGCTCATGTTTGCACATCCTGCTAGTGCAGGTCATGGTTTGAACTTACAAAAAGGCGGATCCTCTATTGTATGGTTTGGGTTAAATTGGTCTTTAGAACTATATGAACAATTTAATGCTAGGTTACATAGACAAGGCCAAGACAAACCAGTTAAAGTAACTCACCTTATTGCTAAAGATGGTATTGACGAAAAGGTTATGAAGGCTTTAAGAGGTAAGGCTAAAACTCAAAGAGACCTATTAGAATACCTCAAAAAATAAAATATATTTTACAATCAATCAAAGTTGTGGTATACTAAGAAGTCAACAATAAAAATAAAAGGAAATAAAATGACTAAGAAAAATGTTAATTATAACTATCGTTTAAAGAAGCAATGCAGATCAAGACAGGAGCGTAGACGAGAAGAACGTGCTCTTGCCAAACAATCGAGGAGGAACCATGAAAAATAGGATCCTTCATAAAAAAGACATTTGGTGGAAACCCCCTTATCATTGTTGGAATTGTGGGGGTGAATCTGGTTATGGTAGGGGCATTGAACCAGAAAGGTATGATATTGCTTGGTGTTCCAGTGAATGTTGGCAACAATTTTGTACCCTACCAGTAGGGAGGAAGCAATGAGTGAAACAGCTATAGAATTACAAATGGGTGAAGATTATAATAATCAATATGAGGCTGAGAAGGATATAGCCTTAGAAGATTTCTGTAGATTGGCAGCCAAAATGACTTTAGAAGTCGAGCATATAGTCCCCTTTGATGCAGAAGGACCAGAGGTATATTATATAGACCCTCGTGTTGCTGCAACTATTGACCAATTGACTACTATCGGATCCTGGTATATTCATACAGTAGAACTCGAAGGAAGATATAGAAGATATGAAGAAAATTTTGTATATGATTTCCAAAAAGAAGCAAAAGAATTTCTTCGTGCAAATTTAGGTTACTACACAGAAGAAACATAATATAATGACAATCATGGATGAAAATGAAATAGTCATGGATGAAAATGAAATAGTAGAAAATAAGGCAAATGGGGAAGTCCATATACCTATAAAAAATACCCCCGAACATTTTTTAGTTGCTTTAGCAGGGGTTTCACTTTTATTAAGACAAATTGAGAATATCGAAGATTCTGATTTAAAAAGACATCTGTGCCAATCGGCTATAGAGATATGTGATGAATTATTAGAGGATCCTAAAATATGAGAAAACTTTTTACCTGGATGATAAGACTAACTATCTTAGGTTATATTTTTACAGGATTAATGGTTGTAAGTGTATTAACTGGCTGTGCAGAATTTCAAGCCAAGATAGAACAACAATCACTCATACCAGATAGAGTGCCCGATCAACTTACTTGTACACCAGTAACTGATTTCGGAAACGAGTGTGCAGGTTGGAACTAATGCATTTTTATACAATCACAGGAAAAAATTTTACCTCCAGTATGAGTCTTCCTCAATTATTAGATATTGCAAAAGAACAGAATATATCCGTTGACCCATGGGCCGTAAAGAGGCATTTATTAGTCGGTACCCGTGACATACATATACTTTTAGATCCACTCAATCATACCTATGACTTGAAGCGTGAACGTTTAAGTACGGCTAAATACGGAGCTCGTTCTGGGATTCGTACCCAAGAAAAACTAAGTAAAACAAGAAACTACTATGATCCGGACTGGAAACTCATTTGTAAGAATACATAATAGTGCACTAATTGAGTATACTATTATCGACCCTTAGCTAATTGGGCCCCAAAATAGAATTCCACTATCATTGTAGCCCATTTAAAAATTTCATCAAGTTTGAGCATACCATCAACAGTAACATATTCTATAACGTCTGGGGTTAACTGGAAGCCTAGAACACTTGCTCCTTTAACTATAGTAGGCACTACTGTTGGCACATCAAACATCACAGGTGCTACTTGAGTGAATATAACAAGACCTAATATAACTAAAATTATAATACGTCTATTCCAAGCAGCCATAGGACTCTCTTTATCTGCCCTATCCCTTGCTTGGTTAATAGAATCATTCCTTACTTGCAATGATGCTATCATTAACTTTTGGTTATCCGATGCTGCTTGACTCTTTAATGCAATTAGTTTTGCTATAAATCCCAGAAGAATAGGGGCGACATTTGTGAGTAAAGTCATCATCTTATTTCATTAAGTCAACCATCCAAATAGTACTGCAACTACAACGATTGCAAGGAATATTGTTAGTGATTTATTCTTAAGTACTTTATCTATTATCTCTTGATAGTTCATTCGGATAACTCCTTTCTTATATCATCATCTAACAATCGCCATATAATTCCTGCTGCTATTAAGCCAACAAGTCCAGCAGAACCTAACTGCCCTATGATTCCAATGATGGTGCCAATAACATTGCCACCTAAAAAGGGTACTGAATGACCGAAGACAATCTGCAAAACAATTGCCAAACTAATCAACTTAATACCTACATTTATACTAGCATCTGCGATGCTCATTATTTTATCTAACATATTAGCTCCTCTCCTCTCGAAGGATTTTATAAATTTGATCTAACTTGGTTTCTATTTTACCTATCGTACCAAGAAAATCATCTTTAAGGACATATTCCTTAGGCATATTTGCTTGACATAGAGTCATGTTACGCTCTAATTCCTTAATGTCCTTAGCCAAATGCGTCATGAAATATCCTAGCATAGCTATGATAATTCCTAACGCAAGTAAAAAAAATTCAATCATAACTATACTGTTGCTCCTGTCCTTTCTG
>TARA_R100001530_G_scaffold34361_2_pt1 | contig 10766 bp, 6 predicted proteins | sample TARA_R100001530 | Tara Oceans TARA_R100001530 (sample SAMEA2622166) | marine metagenome | biome: marine biome (ENVO:00000447); feature: mesopelagic zone (ENVO:00000213) & marine oxygen minimum zone (ENVO:01000065); material: "saline water (ENVO:00002010), including plankton... | reverse complement strand
TCATCTGATAACTTAGATTTTTCATTTAGTAATTCTGTTAAAATATCACCCTCCTTAACCCGTAATGTACTTGGTACATTTTCTTGTAATTCTTTCTTTAAACGATTATATTCTTCAACATCAACTTCACCCTTATGTTCCCCTTCTTGAATTGTTGGAGGATTATTTCTTAATTTATTTATTTGGTCTTGATAAGATATAAGTTTTTGATCAAAAGTAATTGCGTTTTGTCTCTTTTTTTCATTATCTAATTGACGTTGGATTTCTTCACCTTCTTGGATATTTCTTCTACTTAAAAAATCCTGATAATTAGTCATGCTTGGCATATCATCAACATTAACTTCTTCTTCCTCTTCTACTCCAAATAATCCTTTATTCCATGCATTAAAATCTTCTCCATCACTCAACATACCTCTTTGAGATAAATAAGAGTGAGTTCTCATTTTTAATACAGGTTGATTATTTATTCCTTGTAACCAGTCTTCATAACTTTCATCTTTACCTAACATGCCTTGATCCTTCAAATACATCCAAGTTCTTTTAGATAATTCTGCATTACCTATAAAACTTTTTTCTCTATCTACTATTTCTCCTTTAGAATTAATATTAGGATTTCCTGGGTTATCAGCATTTTTATAATTTGATAACCAATTAGCAGCATAAGATGCTAAATCAACAAAATCTTCACCTCCACTTTTTTCCCATAAAGCTTTAACTTTTGCTCTCCATTCTTGGGGAATTTGTGCCAAAGGATTTTGACCTTGTATTACTGTTTCCGGCATATTATTTATTTAAAATTTATACGTTTTCTTTAGGATTTTGTATAGTAGTTAGAGACCCGTCTCCACCCATTTTAATCCCCGCAGCAGTATCTGGACAAGCAACTGGACCTCCATTCCCATCTGTACAGTTATCAGTTGCGCTTGGTATTACATCTGGATTCATAACCTCTTTATCAACAAATGATTTTAAAGTATTATCATAATAATATTTTTCATAAGCAGCATAAAATTGTGTTTTAAAGTCTTCGCTTATATTATTACCATCATATATTAAATTTCCAGGAGCCCCTGGCATTCCTAATTTATAATTTATAACGCCACCCTCTAGTTTATCTAAAAATTCTTGTGGCATATCCTTAATATAGTCTGTTCCTGCAAAATTATTATTCCAAAAAGCAATTGCATCTTTGGGGTTTGCTGGGTTCATCATTGCATCAGCCTCTGCTTTAGCCGCAGGTTTATATGTTGCTTTTAATTTGTCTTTATTCCAACCTATAATATTATATTCATACTCACGATAGTATGTTTTACCATCTGATCCTGTATAGGCTACTTTTTTAGTTCTTCTTGTATCATCTCCAACTAAAGGTTTTCCGTTTATATCCGTTGATTGAAAGTCGGCATTTAATGTCACACCTGCCGCAGGAGTTCCATTCGGATTAAACATATCTTTAGGATTCATACCTGGGGGTCCTTTAAACATTCCACTTGCTTGGTTTATTCTAGTAGATTGGGGCCAATATTCTGGTGAATCTGAAACTAAATCTAAATCACCCTTTGTTAATCTTCCCAACTCTTCTGAGTTCATTATGAATTCTCCATTTTCAAACTCAGGACCAGTAAATTTCCATGTAACATTACCAGTATATTCACCCTTTTCTTCATCAAAATCTGGTGTAGCATCTATTTTATATCCTTCATATCCTGGTGTTTTCCCCATAACTTTACTTATAATCTCTAAAGTATTATACATTGGGTCATTCTCATCAATATTAGAATTACTAAGAAGATTATCAACTTGTTCTTGCCATGATGCACCCTGCTCAATTAATTGATCTGGTAATTCTAATAACCTAGCTTTATTAAGAGTTGCTTTAGAACAATTAGGATCATTTTCTCCACAATCTCCATCATTTATCATTGCGCCATACTCACCAAATTTTAAATTCAAACCCTCTAAGGATTTTTCAAATATTGGATCATCAGCAACAGCTTTTTGTTGCAAAGGAGTCCAAGTATTATTATCAGTTTGAATTTGCTTTGTTTTCGCTTTATCTCTCTTTTCCTTTTGCTCTGCTACTTCAACTTTAGCATCTGCTACACTTTTAGCAGCGCCAGCAATGCTCTTAAACATATCTTTATAGTTTTCAGCTTGCGAAATTACTTTATATTGTGGATTTCTATATGACATTTTTATTTATTTTATGAAGTACCTGCTTTGAAAAAAGTTCCTCCTTCTGTTTTTAGATTAGCAGCCCCTACAGTCCCCATAACATTTGCAACACCCCCTATTGTACCTGTTAAAGCAGCTGTAGCATCTGCATTGTGTTGAGCCATAGCAGCTTGAGCACCATCTAATTGTGTAGCAACCCTATCAATTTTAGCTGTTTCTCTAGCTTCTGTTTGAGTAAATACAAACTGTTTTCCTAAAGCCTCTTTATCTTGAACTCTTTCAGCTTGGGTTAATGCTACATCTTGAATTCTTGTTTTTTCAGCTAATCTTGCATTTTGTAAAGTTTGTTCGCCCTGTGCTCTTAGTTTTTCATTTTCGGCTTCTTGCATTTCAATACTTGCAGCAACATCTTTTTTACTAGCTAACGCTGCTTGTGCTAAAGCAGTTGCCCCGCCAGCTCCAGACCCAGTAGCCATAAGAGTGTCTAAAGTATTTGCTAAAGCAATATCGGCTTCTTCAATTTGCATTTCCGCTGCTCTAGTAGCAACACTTAAATTTGCATAGGGATTAGACATTTCTGAAGATAAGTCTTGTACTACACCAGTTAGATTAGTTATACCTTCATAAGGATTTATAACAGCTTGTCTATTAGCTTCTAATGAATCTAATTGTGCTTGGAGTCTTTTCCTTCTTTTAGCTTCTGCTTTCGCGGCTTTTTTGGATGCAGCCATGCCAGCTATACCACTGACTACTGTCATACCTGTTGCTACCCATGCCATAATTTTATTGTTTTAATTGTTGTATATTTTTTTGTGTTATAAATTTATCAAATTCTTCATAATTTATAGCTATATTTTCTTCTTCTAATTTTTCTAAGTCTTTTTTATTATCTGGATTTAAATGAACTGTTGTCCATATTAATTCTGTTTTAGCAAAAACAGCTCTCTTTACTCCAGCTGGTGATATAAAAGAACAAGGCCCTTCCATTTTTTTAACACCATCACGCTCTGTTACTACCCAAGCTTCTCCTTTTAATAAGAACGCAGGATGCTCATGTTTATGTATTTTTCCTATAACCAACGTTCCTTCAGGAACTGTCACTTCTCTTACATACATTCCATCTGAAAATAAATGTTTTAAAGGGCAATCAGCTGGTTCTATTTTATGTTCTTTATCTAAACTATTAATTCTATTCTCAAGTTCAACCACTCGAGATCTAAATTCTGGATTAGATAAGCTTAGATTCTTCTTTAAATCTAGTTCGTTCATTTAATTTAATTTATATAAATGTACTACTTACTGCAAATAATTCTTTTAATCCATCAGGATCTGTAGTAGTATCTGTTTTCATTGTTACTGTAGCGTAATAAGCTTTTATGCCTGTCATAGAATTACCAAATATTACCTCACCTGCAATTGGTGTTTGTGTATTATTAGGTATAACTGCCATATATTTATTTTGTTTTCTATCAAATCCTGCTCTATATTGTATATTGTTTTCTGTATATAATCCTTCATCATAACTATATATTTTACTATACTCATTTGCTCCTGCACCTTGTATGATAGTATCAACATGATTAATCCAATTACCACTACTTGCATCAAAACCAGTTTCATCTGATATTAAAGCTGTAACTTCCCAACCATTTGTACCTTCATAGTTTATTGTTTGGAATGTTTTAATAGTATTAGGGGATGGATTAAATACAAATTGAATAGATGATTGGTGAGTTCCCCCATAAAAACTATTTCTAGTTTGATTAGTATAATGCTTATACACTCTAGACTGGTCACTGTCATCTTTGGTTGTATAAAAATAACCTTGAGAACTAAACATATCTTCTGGCTTATAACTGTAAAAACTAGTCCATCCTTTAGACATTTCATCAAAGCTTAATGTATAATATGTGCCATCCGAGGATATTTCTGTATATCTTGCATCGGGTTGTATAGATAAAACGTAGTTTTGATTATAAACATCATATGCTCCTAAAATAGCCCCTGTACTAGTAACTACAGAAAGTTTATCTCTAAAGAAATCTATCATAAATGCATTAGATATTTCTTGTATTTGTCCACCAGCTAATTTTAATACTGCATTTCTATTTTTATCTACAAAATATTTTGTATACCCATATACTGCAAATGATTCTGGATTAGTTCCAATTCCCCAATTTCCTCCAATTGGTGTTATTTGGCCTATTACTATATTTGCCGAAGTCGTCATTGCTTGCCCTTCAGCAGAATATATTGCATCTTTATCTATTAAAGCTATATTTACTTTTCTTTCTTGGAATACTATAAGATTTGTATCTTCAGCATAAAGTTTTTGTATAGTTCCACCTATGGGATCTACGCTTCTAGTTATTTCATCAGCAACACTAAATTGATTAGTGTTATTTATACCAGTTCTAGAATTAAAAATTCCAGAATAAATTAAAGAATTCCCTCTCCTTTGGGATTCATCATTTTCTTCTACTAAATAAGCTTTAACTCCATAGTCAGTACTAGTGTTATTATAGCCCCCTCTTATTCTTGATTCTTCTATATACCAATCTTTATCAGCATTTACTGTTTGTGGCGCATTCCAAGTAGGAGTAGGAACCCCCGCACTTGTTTGAGGAACATCAGCTAATCTCTTCATATAGTATGAGTTAAAATAAGAAACTTCTAATGTTAAAGCCATATTATTACTATTACTTGTTTTTATTAATTATTACAATGGTCCTGAGCTACATTGACCACTGTAAGTAGCATCACTAAATTTAATGTCTAATGTTTGAGTGCCAGTCCCGCATCCTTCACCTGTTACATTAGTAGTAAATGCTCTATATTCCCCTGCTACACTAAAGTTTTTAGTCACTGTTCCCACTACTCCTTGAGAAGCCTCTAGGGTTATATTATTTATTACCGCACTAGTTGTATCAACAGCTTGAGTCCAAGCCGAATTAGAGTCTTCTCTATATTGGACAGTAAAATAACAAGTCACACTACCAACTGTGTCTGTTGTTAATTCAGGTTTAATATACATTACGCCTTGAGTTAATGCACCAGTAGTAGATCCCGCGGCAGCATTAGCTCTTACATTATAAAATTGTATAGCATTGCTAGGGTATACCACACCATCTATAGTGCCATATGTTCCGGTACTACTTGTAGTATTACTAACTCCAAAAAATGTTTCATAACTTTGATTACACCCAGCCACTGCAGAACCTTGCCTATTATAGCAAATTGCCTGAGGAACATGCTGAGTACCAACTGTAAATTGTATTGAACAATCTGGGGATTCATTTAAACCATTACCATCAACATCTCTAAGCCTAGGTTTTATTGTATAAGTACTTTGGTCTACTAAAGTTCCTTGATTAGCTGTTAAAACACCCGCAGAGGTCATTGTAAATCCATTTAATATAGAAGCTGCATTAGTAGGATCTAAATCAAATACTAATCCTAATGCTTTATTTGCTGCAGTATTTCCTGCATTGGTTCCATTTTCCCCAGTAAACGTTTTAATAGTAGTGGTTGCTATAGTTATTCCACTCGGATTACTACAATTAGTAATAGTTGGCGCTACATTAGTCAATGTGGCTGTATAGGTAGTAGTATTTGTATAAGTTGGATCTGTTCCAGGGTTAGTTGGAGTATAAACAGTTTCAAAGGTTATATTATATACATCATTAGATGGATTAGCTTCTGAAGAAGCTGTGTAGGTAAAATAAGTTGCTGCTGCACTTTTTAATTGATATTCTGCATTGTTAGTACTATAAACAAATTGAAATAAATTACTAACATCGGTTGTTTGATTTATATCATTAGCCCTATAAGCACTTAATATTTTAGGTACAACTGCTTGACTTGCTGCATTTCTAAATAAAGAATTATTAGTTATAGAATTCCCATCACCTGTTTTAAAAACAATATTAGTCCCTATTTGTCCAGCTGGCGCTAAAGATTCTACAAAATCAGCTGAAGTATTATTTAAACTTACTACACCAGGATATTGTGCATTTATTAAACTATTTAATGTAGCTATTTTACCTTGCAAAGATGTTTCATAAAATAGCTCTAATCTACTAAAAGTTGGTTTTGTTTCCGCAACACTTAAGCATGGCTCCATTGATTTTGTGTTTGTAGGTGCGCTACCCGCAGCCACTGTGTTACAGGTTGCCCCAATTGGACCCGGTACAGTTGGTATAACTGAAGTTAGAGTCCATGCATTACTATTAGCTACTGTATCAATTTTAAGCGCAAAAGGATCTAAATCAGAATTATAAAATGGTTGTGCTATAGGACTAGTACCCCATGGGATTGATCCTATTGCTAGAGGTTTTATAGTGCCACTAGGATTTTCGATAGTTCCTATTTGGCCATAAGGGCCCTCTGGGGCGCTTACTACAAAAGGAATTCCTGATAATTCCATATCCCTAACTGTAGCAATACTCATTACTTTTTGAGAAAGCGCATTAGGATAGTATTGTTTATTCCAAGGAGAATTTTCTTGAGGTATTCCGTAAGGCCTACCACTAGATTTATTATTAATATTAGGATTATTTACTCTTAAATAAAGTCTTTCACTACTTGTATATTCTTTATCTGTAGGACCAACCTCAGATAAATTTCTAGGCACTTTATTAATATTGTCACTTAATAAAATTGAATAAGCAATTTGATTTCTATCTTTACTTTCTGTAATAGGTAAACCATTAACCCATCCTGGCAAATAGACATTATAATATTCTTGTTCTTGTTGTTTTACAACTACTTTATAAGAATACCACCCTAAAGGATTTGTAGTAGCATGCCATATTCCTGGTTCCCCTTGAGAGGTTCCAGTACCAATTGCTGTATCAAATTGAACATTTAAAGCATCCCCCACCCAATCTATAACGGGATTATTTACTTGATAAGAGTAAGTATTATATTGAGAAAATATAGTAGATCCTTGTTGTCCTGCTACATCATCATAAGCTGATAATATAACATCTGATTGTCTCCCGTATCTATCTACTAATATAATACCAACTTGATAAGTTCTACTTTGTTTTAATGTTTGATAAGGGGATTGTGTAATATTATTATAATATGGTTTTTTAGTAGCAATTTCTGCACTAAAATTTAAAGGGGCTGGGCTTGTATGTTTATCAATATAATTCCCATATACTATTCTATTACCTATTATTTCTTGTGATAATGCTTTAACAGGTACTTTATCATATACCCTTACTGTTTGATTAGAGGGTAAAGTTTTATAAGGCTTACTAGAGTTATAATCATAACTATAATAATATACATTAGTATTTGTTCCATGGATTCCATCATAAAATTCCATAAAAGGTAAAGTGCCAGTAGGAAAATTTATTAAATCAATAGTATCTAATACCTTAACTGCATTAGCATCAGATTCTTTATATAAAATATCTACATCTGTTATTAAAAGATTAGTCATATTAAGAGCCGCTGTACTTTCCGGCATTGGAATCTTTAAAATAATATTTTGAATATTATTTTCAAACCATGCAACAATAGTAGATTTATATGCATTATCCATATCTATGGCTTCTGGAAATTGACCACCACCAAATTCACTATATTGTTTAGGAATAAAAACTGGTTGAGTAAATGGGGCCATTAAAGAATACTCATTATCTTCAAATTTAAATCTATAACTAAATCTTATAAATTTGTCTTCTAAAAATATAGGATCCCCTTTCCAAGAAGAATCATAATTTGGATTAGCACTTATTGTTACTGAATCAGTATCAACAAACCCATGCACAGCTGATGTTGTTATAGTCCATTCAACCCCGCTGCCGTTATAGTTTGCAGCAGCTGCAACGACTGTTAAATTATCTGCTATAGTTTTACTAGGCCCAGTTATAAAATCTCCTAATCTTGGTAACATGTCCGAATATCTTGCTGTGGTATTACCATCATACTCTATTTCTGTTGAAGGATATACTATTTTAAATGAAGTAGTGCTAGGCGGCGCACCATTCACTGCACCACTATACCCATTAGACATATTTATTTCTGTTTTCTGTGTCGCAGTAGTTCTTTCAAATATTACCTTTATTCCATCTGCTACAGTTATTGCCTTGGATAAAACTAAATTATCACCATCTATTTTTATTACATATATAAAACTACTCCATTCTGGTGTAGAATCAATATAAGCATCATAAGGAGTTATAAGATCTCCAATTTCAACACCAGTAGCGTCATCTACTATTATATTAGCAGAGTTATTAACAGCACCATCAAACCGTGCTAATACTCTGTCTATTAAATAAATAGGCTCGCAAGGAGCATATTTAGCTACAGATATGTGATCTTCAGTGATATAATGCGTAGGGACTGGTGCATTAGCTGGATTAGCTAAGGTAATGTTAATTTTTCTAGGTTGATTTAAATTATCTGTCCAAAATAATAAATCTTCAACTAAATTAACTCCAGTTATAGGGAAGGATTGATTAAAATTTAAAAAGCCACCTGTAACTAAAACTTTTTTAGTATATGGGGCAAATAAATCTAATTCATATATATAATTTTCACCACTAGTATTTCTATCTCCATTAACATTATTATAATCAGTAGCAAATAAATAAACTTTATTAGCTGCTTCATTAACATAATGTCCAATTACGGCTTCATTATTACTACCTAATAAACTAATAGATGTATTGCCTAATAAATTTTCAAATTCCCCCACAGTTGAACCCTCTGATCTACTAATCATTAAATTAATAGCTTCTCGGTATTCTCCTGCTTGTAAAATACGAGAGTCACTATCTTGGTTCATTCTCCCTTTGAGAAAATTATTCTTTATTTCTGGCATACTTTAGTGTTTTATCCATTTAGATTTGTTACGCATTACCTGAGCAATTTCATCTAATTTAATATTAGATAATCTTATTTTTGCATTTCTCAATGCGGCATATCTTTGTTTTTTATATTGCGGAGCAATTTGAACTGTAGCAACCCTAGTTGATAATATACTATATAACAAATGTTGGTACATAGCTTCTTCAGCCATTTTAGGTACTTTTGTATTTTCATCATAAGCAAGGCCATCAGAAATATATTCAAGTATTATTAATTTGTTTGCTAGATCACTAGAAAAATTAAATGTTCCTCTTTTTTCGTCTATATTAAACCATCCATTCATTTGCATATTAACAGGATCACCTCCATATCTTTGGCCATAAAATCCACCATAAGCACCTTCACCCCACCAATCATACATATAAAGTAAAGGATTATTAGAATTTGTAGGATATAATCCAGTTATATTGTCTGGATTTGCTGCTTGCCAACGACTATTAGTTAAAGAAGTGCCGTCTACGTTATCCCCAAAATTATCTTGTACTATATCCCCTTGCGCGTCTTGTACAGGAGCTTCCCATGGGCTACTAGTTAATTGAGTAGGATAAATAGTATGCTTAACCCCATCTCCACTTATCCATGAAAGCTTAACATAGTTAACATAATCTTGTGGGATAATAACACTTAAATTAGGGCCAACAGTTAATTCTTGGGATTTAATGCTTTTTAATGTATCGTAACTAAATTCTTGTAAACCTCTTTTAGCATGAAAAATTACATCTGTTCTATTTACTCTAGGTATTAATTTATCTTGACCTACATATCCCACTATAAAGTTATTAACAATATCTTTTATAGAAATATATTCATATCCTCCATAATTATTTTGAACTGCCCCTTCTTTTAACTGAACTTTAACATAAGTTCCTACACCTTGATTTAATCCAAGAGTTATAATACTATTTGTTTGTGCACCGTCTTGGCTAAAAGTTAATGTGTATGTAGTAATATATTCAGTCCAGTTGCTTAATCCATTAGGACTAGTATATATTCTAAAATTATTTAATGGGAAATCCGAATCAGCAGGATTCCAACTAGACCCACTACCCATAGACAATTTAGTATTAAATGTAAATGTAAAAACCTGCGTTTGTACTGATGTATAAATAATCTGCGCACCTGCGTAATATTGTAAATTAGTTTCTCGGATTAATCCTCCGTCTGGTCTAGGCATATCTTATGTTTTTGAATTTTGATCTTCTGCTTGTATTTCTGCTCCCGCTACTTGTACTATATTAGGATCATTTATTATTACCCCTGCATAAGCTAATATTCTTGTAATAACATTTGTTTGTTCTGATACATTTAACTCAAAGTTTTGAGTACTCCCTCCAGCATTAAATACAAACTGCCCTAAAGCGCCTTGAGTATAATCCCATACTATATCAGCAGGTGTCTTTAAATATGAAAAAGTAATATCTGTGGCTGTTACTATACTTGTAGGATATATGTATAAGTTATCATTCTCATATAAATATATAGGAAAAGTTGTAGTGGGTTGAGTAAGTGGAGAAAGTAGTAATTGAGTTACTTCATTTCTTTGTGTATATTGAGTTAGTTCAGAACCTTTATAGAAAACAGTTCCTAATCTATATACATCGGTAGGTGTTAAGGTAAAAGGATTTGTACCAGCTGTAGCACCTGTTCTTTGGAAGAATTGTAAATTTTCTTCAATATTTTTTATACGGTTTGCATACTCCGTA
>TARA_R100001530_G_scaffold19690_2_pt1 | contig 10993 bp, 4 predicted proteins | sample TARA_R100001530 | Tara Oceans TARA_R100001530 (sample SAMEA2622166) | marine metagenome | biome: marine biome (ENVO:00000447); feature: mesopelagic zone (ENVO:00000213) & marine oxygen minimum zone (ENVO:01000065); material: "saline water (ENVO:00002010), including plankton... | reverse complement strand
AAACACTTCAACGCCTACGGGTACGGAGTGATCGAACTCGACCTGGACTTCACCGATAAAACAATGATGAGCAAACGGTCCGGATACTGGAACCCCATCAGGATCATGGCGACTCACCCGTCGCAAGTGCTGATGAACCCCCTGGAGAAGATACCGCGTTCCGCGATCCGATTGCTCACCATGACCGCCGCCGACCTTGCAGCACTGCTCAAACAGAAACAACGGCTGAAGCACTTTAATAAGGATGAGGCAGAAGTCGTCGCGTCCATGACCTCATGGGAGGAAATCGAGATCGAACGCGACTGGACGATGCTTGCGCATACCCTGAAGCGCAAAAACGGCGAGATACTGTACTCGGAACGAAACTCGTGGGGCTTCATCCCCCTTATACAGGCGTTCGCCGGATACGGCATGGAACCGTCCGCCCTGGGGAAGAACAACCCCGAGCACATGGCCGTAGGCATCCTGGGTCCCGTTCTCGAATCCATCCGGCTGGAAGCGCAGAATCAAACGGCGAAACACTCCATGGTGATCGACAACGCCTACGCGCCGTACGTGAGCCGGTTCCCTGACGAGCTTCAACACGCCCTGGAGACCGGAGCGATTGCGGTAGGGGACGTGGCCGACTTCAACAAGATGAAATTGCAGGACGTGCCGAGATGGGTGTTCGAGTCCGGCAGGGAGCTACAGGAAGACATCCGACGCGGGACGTTCAACCCCGGCATCAGCGGCTTCCGAGAGGGCGGCGTAGTCACGGTGGGGCAGCAACAGATACTCGACCACGCCGCTCGGAAGAAGTTCGCCGGCCCGACTATCCAGGAAGAGCATATGGCGTCCATCTGCGCGACGTGGCTCTGCCGGTTGGTAGACAATCTGGCGGCCCTCAAAGGCGGCATCGGCTCTCACGGGAAGACGCTCAGGCGGTCTGATTTGTACGGAGTGCATGATGTCTCCGTAACATTTGAAGCCCTCGACCCGGTGTTGCAGATGCAACGGCAAGAGTTGATGATGCGAGAGTACGAGATCGGCCTTGCGTCCGACGAGGACTACTGGCAGTTCGGCTCTCGCGTGGAGAACATCAAGGAACGCAGACAACGACTCCGGCAGCAACGAATACGCAACCATCCGGCGATTGACTCTCGACTTGTCGCAGCCGAAGCGCAGGCGATGGACGACGTAGACGCCGAAGACGTGGAAATGCTCAGACAAGCCGCTTCTGAGGGCGATCTGCCACTGGTTCAAGGCCCAGGCGGGACGCAGCAAGCCGCAAGGCCGCTGAGACAGCCGCTGGGAGACGACGTGGCAAGGCCCGCCCGAATAGACAGCTTGGCGGGAGGTGTGCCTTAATGGCCAGACGTACAGCTAACGCTAACGCACAGGCGATGAACGCCGTCCTGGACGAGTTCAGAGCGATCAAAAAACGCGGGAAGAAGACCAAGAAACCGTTGTTTATGGGGCCGCGTAACGCGAACCCCATCGTGAAATGGTATGCCGACCACAATTTGAATCCCGACCTTTTTAGAGAATAACGATGCCACCTAACGTTAAGAGACTTTTAGAGCTGATAAATCGACACTTCGCTTCGCTGGTTGGCACGCCGACGGCTGCGGTAGAGGTAGAAGGCGAGCTAAATCCAGATGGCGAAATCTTCTTTAACGCGGCGGCGAAAAAAGCTGCCGAAGAAGGCGAGACCCTCACGCGGGAGTCGTACCTTGCTGACTTGAATCCATTGGTGCGGGATTCTATTACGTACGGAAAAGCAAAAACCCCGTCCGATGATTATAGGAAAAGACCGCCTGACTATACTGAAAAACATGTCACCACTCTTATTGCTCAGATTGCGCAAGAAGTGGATCGCGAGTTTCAGTATGGCCTGAGCGATGCCCAGCAGAATCAAGTAATGGAGGGCATTGCCGCTACGCTGTTCACCGAATGGAGTGTATCCGAAACAGATGTTGTTGCCCCAACGGGGGTTGACCCCACTGATGCACTGGCCGATTACATCGAAGACCTGACCATTCGGTCGGTTGTAGGCGACCTGATTCAGGTTCGCAGTAATGAGTTCACAGTCGATCCCGCAAACCTTCTCTGGGAGCACAAGTGGGAAACACTGCTGGACGCTGCCGTGGCGAACGGACTCATGTCCTGGGGGCAAAAGGCCTATATCAAAACCAAAGACCTGACCGCGCCTATTATGTCTTACCAAGAAGGCATGGACATTCGCGGGTATGGGGTCAGAGACCGCAGAGACCCAAATGCGCTTGCGATGCTTGATAGTTTGTCGGCAGTTTTCCCTGAGTGGGTGAACGATGCTGCTCAGGAGGGCACACCTCTTGCCGCGTTCTTTGACACTCAAATTGAAGCCCAACAGAGCCTAGATGAGCTTGACCCGTCTCGCCGTGTGTTTAAGTACGGGTTCGACCCGCAAGTGGAACGGCAAGCCCGATTTGATCAAGACATCAGCACCGCGTTTGGTGATACGTCAAAGACTCCCAAGGCGGCCATTGATAAATTCCTTGGGCTACTTGGGGCCAACATGCGCCCCGGCGACATCCCCGAAGAGAACTTAAAGACGGCCACGCGACAAGCCAACAACGCGATAGTGGATCAGTTCACTCCCATTATTATTACTATGCAGGCGGAGGGAAAGTCAGGCAAAGACATCGGGCAAGTCGTTGGTCCTGCGATTTTGGAGCTTTTCCAGACAGGGCAATACCAGCGAGACATACTCGACAGGGTTGCCGCACTGGATGAAAAGGACTATTCAAATAGGACGTTTAAAGATTCCCAGACGGAATTCAACAATTGGTATCGCCTTGCTCGACAGGGGAACGATCCCGAAGCGTTAGACCCCACAGTCCTGGCAAAATTCCATAACGATACACACTGGGCCGGTGGCATAGACCAACTCTTGCAAGGCGTATTCGCAAGCGTAGAGGGCATGGACGCGGACTTTTACTCCTCAGAGAGGGCGTTTGAACCCACTGAGGGGGACGAGAGGCCAATTGAAAAAAACAAATACTATCCCTTTCAGGGAGCTAATCCCGAAGAGACGCTTCTGGGGGTGATTGACAGGGCGCAAGCGGCATCGGAGGAAGGCCCGACGCTTTCGATCACTGAGGCGAACACCCAATTGGATAACTTCTTGGGGAAGAAGGGATATACGAAAGTTGAGCGGGCGCAACTCCTCGAAGAGTTCGAGCCCGTGATTGCTTTGGCGCTCAACGCGGGCGAGTTCTGGCCAGAACTGCTTAATCACATAGAGAATACCGCCCGGGGCAAGCTCGACGATCTCGCTGAACTTGATGTCGCACGACAGGGGTTCGTGGATACCAGTGGAGCCGTCACTGCGAAAGAACAAACCGCCGCGGCTGCTCAATTTGACGCAATGTTCCCGACGTCCGCTTCTCTCGGACGTAGCGACGGCGACCCACAGCCGGTTCTCTCCGGCCCTCTGTCACGGCGATTTGAGGACCGGCCTGGTCCGGGCCTCCCACCCGAACTGCTGCCCGTCCCAATCTGGGAACAACAGCCTGGGCTTACATATGACGAGCTCATTCAGCAACGCGCCGAACGTCTTGACCCGAGGCAAGTGCCCTCGATTGAGAGTGCGCATTTTCTTGAAGGTTTTAGTTTGCCTGGGGCTCTTTCCTCGGAGGATCGCTTCAAAGCTCTGGTGGAAAAAGGCGGTATTGAAGAAGCTGAAGAAGCACGCATAAAAGCGGAAACGCCTGAACCCAGTGAATTTGATGTTGCTTATCAACAAGCGAAGGCTTCGCAAGCACCTATAGGGGCTGAGGCACTAGGCGCAGGGATACGCCGCGTAGCTGGCGATGACCGCGGACTTGAACAGTACTTGTTTACCCATACAGGGGAAGTGCGTGAACGGACGGCAGCAGAGCAGGAGCGTGTTCGCAGACTGGGTGTAAAGCTCAACGAAGAGACGGGGTTGCCTCAACGTACTCCCTTCGATCTTGGAGAATTCGCCTTTGGCGAGTTCAAGCGAATTGCACGCGGCTTCGAGTTGTCCGACTTGGCACTTACGCAGAACTTGGAACAGTCACGGGAACCACCGGAACCACCGGAACCATCGGAACAAGAAGTTGAATTTGAGCGTAGACGCAAATTGCGCAGTCGCGGAAGGACGGTGAGGCGCTAATGGCGGGTCCGGAGACTATCGAGCAGAAGATTGCAAGGCTTCCAAAGGGCTTCCAGGGTTTTGCGCATCAAGCACGGCCCCTCCCCGAATACGTATTGCCCCAAGAAACGCTGGACCAGTTTCGATTTACGAGAGAGTCTACCCCGCTCGGCGAACAACTGATTACTCAATTGCCGCAAGAGGTTCCGCTAACGCCTGCGCAACCAACGCCTGCGCAAGGTTGGCTTCAGGCCTGGAACAACACACCACGCCAGGGGCAGCTTAGGTACCTTGAGGCGGCCGGACTTAGTCCCACGACTGATAAGACAACAGGCGATGAAGCGTGGTTTATAAACAAAATGATAGAAAGCGAACGATTCTCGCAAACGGTGATATCCCCGCCGTTTGAAGGCGGGTTCTTGACAGGGTCAGCGTTTGGCGGAACGGCAGGGAGCACACCGGCTGGCGGACCTGGGTTTCAGCCCTCCGCTGCGATAGCTGCCCCCACACAAATTGGCGCAGGAATTGGCAAAGCGCTTCTGGGACTTGATAAACCTACCCTCGAGGAATTGAGGACGCCCTTGATGACTGCGGCGCTGGCTATACCGCCAGGGACGCCGGTGACTGCGGCCGCAGGGCCAGTGGCCCGCATCGTTGCTCGTAACCTCCAGAGCGGATTTGGGGCCACCTTCCGCACAGTGAACAGCCGTGCGTACCTACCATTGTTTCGACAGGTTCGCGCGGATTTGCGGGCGGCAGGCGGGGATATTGCCGCATTGGTGCCGCAGCGTTTGTATGATCCTGATCCCGTGATGCAGGCCGTCGTGGTGCCGGAAACTATCATCCCCCGGACGAATATATACAACTTAGCCCCCATCGACCCTGGACTAACGCGCGGGGAAATGCTCTCGAATTTCATGCGCAACACCCTGGGCAGGCCGTTCGGTCTTATCAGCGACGAGGGTATTGCCACGGCTGCTATGCGCTATCGCACGAATAAATTGGAGGGCGTGGTGGCGTCCGACGCCGCGGTATTCTCCAGCAAGCATGGGGCTGCGATACGCAATACGTTCAAGTTCAACAAGAAGGGTCAGATCGAAATGCTTGCGGGAGTGGACGACACACTAGGAGTCAAACAAGTGCCCGCAGGCGGCGCACTGGTGCCAAAAGTGCCGTCACCCACTGTCGCCGCACGGGGTGCTGATGCTGCTCCTGCTAAAGCGTTTAGAATAGAAGATACTACCGACTACGCAGGTTACGAAGGCGCACGACGGAGTAGAGAATATCTAGGGCAAGCACCAGTAGATGACCTTGGAATTGAGGGGAGGGTGTTTAAGGTTTCAACCCAAGAGGGAGAGCCGCTCGTCAGCATCAGGGTAAAAAGAACTTCGGAGAGTAGAGTATTTGAAGTAGATATTGATCCAGACATTGCCGCAGGCGTTGAAATGGATGAGGTGGTTGGAAGGTTTACTCGTAAAAATATAATTGAGTTAGCTGGGCGGCTTATGGATGAACTGGGTGCTGATACGTTGAAAGGTTGGCGTATCGGCACAGGACGAGAGCAAGTTATTACAAGAGATCAAGTGGACTCTCTACTGCGTAGGACTGAAGCAGCCACCAACATTTTCGGCCCTGGTGCTCCGACTATTCAGGATGTGGCGGCAAGGCTCCCACGGTACTGGCAGCACCTGTCTCAGGACGAGAAAAATGTTTTGCTCCGACTAAGAGCGGAGATTAAACCGTATCTTGATGATCAGCTGGATATGGGCATTGATATAGGAGTACGCCCCGACATCATTCCGGGCGGCTTCTACCTGCCGCGCGGCAATGCCATGGAGGAGGGGGCAGAAGTGGCGGTCAGTCGCGTCAGAGGGCGTTTTACTGGCGGCAGACCGGGGCATGAGAAGACAGCCGAATTCAAATCGATGGCTCAAGGCATTGCAGAAGGTTGGGAGTACGCCCCAATCACCGATGTGCTGCATGGGCATATCAGCGACATAGGCACACGATTGGTGAACAGGCATGTCAGCAACTACTTCCTTGCTATTAAAGATGTTACGGGCATGAAGATCGGATTGACTCCAAGTGCCCGATTGAGTGTTGCCGAGCGTTCGATCATAGCTCAGGTTAATGCTCTCAAAAACAAAGTGCGGGGGCGTTCAAAGACATTAACGGCGCAATTGGCACGGTATTCCATTTTGGGTCGCGCAACTGGCAGAGCGGAACACGTTGCGGCGGCAGCGGGCGAACGGTTTGCGTCTGCGACGGAGCGGGCGGCTATCGCTGCGGCATATACGGCAGAAGACCTTACGTCAGCGCGACGCATCTTTGATCAGGCGGTGCGTGACGCTCGTGACGTTGCGGTTGAAATCACCCGAAACCACAACCGCATCGTTAAGATGGGCGGACGCGTTACACCGGCGGAAACAGCTGCTAACAAAGCCGCCGACAAGGCGTTGTTGTCTCTGTGGAAGGCCGAAGCACTGGAAGGCCAATTAGCAAAGCGCGTCATTGAAGGGAAGACGCAAAACAAAACTATCATGAAAGCGATCAACCGGCAAGGCCAGGTGGTGGATAGGGCGCTCGCTTATATGGAGAAAGCGCGGAAGCCTTACGAAGACCTCGCGGCCAAGCTTGACGATCTGGTCGAACGCGACATGGGCTTGCGCGGTATGCGTGATGACATTCGCTTGCTTCAATCGGAAGGGCGTCAAACCGAGCGAGCCATTGTGCGCAAGCGCTTTACCTTCGCTGCCGCCAACCGCGAGATGGATGTTCTGCGCAGAGAGTACGTTCGCCAAACCCGTGCCGTTGAACGTGCGGGAAAGCGTAAAACCAAAGCGGCGCAAAGGGTGAAGGCAACGGGCGAAGCCATTGAGAGTTTCCAGGACGAGTTGGACAACTTCAATGTTGAATACAACAAAGCGGTCCGGAAGTCGAAAGAGACACCGCGCGGATTCGCGACCATCGACATGCTGGGGCTGAACAACCACGTGTTCCCTGTAGAAATCGCTGACGCTGCCAGTAAGGTCTTGACTCCGCAACCGGGCCCGTTAGGGCCTGTATACATGAGGGTCAAGAACATGATGCAGGCACTCAATGCGACTGCCGACTTCTCCGCATCCGCAATCCAGGGGCTGTTGGGATTACACGACAACCCGAGGGCGTTTGGTCAAGCGATGTGGGTCCAGCTTCAAGCCTGGGGTATTGGCGGCGATAAGGTTCTCGGGCAATACATCCAAATGTTCGACGAGAACGCCGCGAGACGCGGGTTGCTGTCGGCTCGTGAATGGGCACGTCGCGAGCTGCGGATAGGCGGGCAGGACATCGGTGAGTTTCGTCTTGGCGGAGGCACTGTGTCTAAATTGCCCGTCATCAGGCAAGCCAACCGCGCCTTCGGTTTCTTTGGTGATACTCTTCGTTTGGAATGGGCCGAGTCCATGCTGGTGGACGAACTCGCCATTGGGCGCACGCTTCAGGAAATCGAAGCAAGCGGCGATATGCTCCGCATCATTAACTCCGCCAACAGCATGACGGGGTGGGCCCGTGGCCGCGCGTTCGGTAGTTTTGGTGATGCACTTTTGTTTGCTAACCGATTCTTGCAGTCCCGGTTGGACACTGTTGCCAGGGCGGGCATGGGTGTTCTTCGAGAGCCGCTGCCTGGAGTCCGAATAGGGAGTGGCGGCGCTACACTAGATCAGCGATTGGCGCAACGCTCGCTTCTCAAGACTGTCGGCAGTGCCGTGATCTTGACCGAGATATTCAATCGAATGCAGGGGCGCGAGACCGACTGGAACATCTTCACTACGGACAGCGACGGGAAGCGTATTCCCAACCCGAACTTCATGGCTATCCGAGCGTTTGGCCGTGACTGGAAGATACTCGGGACATGGGACTCGCTTGCAAAAGCGATCATTCTGACGGGCATGGGCAGACCGCAAGACGCGTTGCGAAACATGGCGGCTCCGCCCGTGAGTCTTGGATGGGACCTGGTCTCGGGAAGCACTCTCATAGGTGAGCGCACACGCGACACGCAGTTGCAAGCGGCGCAGACGATAGTCAAGTCGTTGCTCCCATTCGCGACGGATGAATTGCCTGAAATTGCTAAGAAGGCGAGTGAAGGGCAGGTTGTGGCTGCCTCGGCGACCCTGATCGGCGAGATGGGTGGAGCAAAGTCGGCCCCGCTGGGATACGTGGACGTATCGCGGGATGTGGCGGCGGAACTGTTCCCTGATACGCAGTTTGAAGACCTTAATCGCGCGCAACTTCGCCAGGTTAATGAAGATGATCGCGTACAGGATCAGATCAAGAAGATTGAAGAGCGAGCGGAGCCACTGACGGACCGGCAGCGGCTCAACCAAGCGTTTGACGCTCTTGATGCCACGCGTTCGAAACAAGAGAAAGCGTTCCGCGCTAAGATCGATGACGGCAGTACCGGCACAGCACTGCGCAAGAAGATATCCGAGTTCAAGACCGCGCGTTTCCACGCTGGCACCGCTATTATGGATCAAACTGAGATTGTCAAGATCATGAAGACAGATAAAAAACAGGTCTTGAGCGACACGCTGGCCGAGAGGTTCTGGACTATGGAATTGCTAGAAGACTCACCCGGCCATCTTGACTTTGCAGGCAGAGACGATAAGCGAGACGAGGTGTTGGAAGAAGCGAAGAAGAACGGCGTGCCCAAGAACTACATCACTGGCACCGGGGAGGGCACGTATCGGGGTAAGCGCTTTGATGACCCTGTGGTCCGCGCGGTCATCGAAGACTACGAAGATGACATGGCGTCAGTACGTCCTTACTACGACATCCTCGTGGAGCAAGCGGAGCGATATGGGCAGGAAGATAAGTGGAAAGAATATCTTGGGTCTCCGCAGAAATCCGCATTCCTAAGCCGGCCTGAGAACGTCGTGCTGAAAATGATTATCAACCAGGTTGTTCCTATGTTGCGGGAAGACATGCGCCGTGAGAACGCAGAGATAGAACGCGCCTTGTGGAAGTGGGGTCTCGTCGAGCGTATGCTGAATCCCACGGTCGCCGCCGAAGTCTACTTCTTGCGCCAGAAGCAAGGCGGGACGATCACCGATACGCGAGCTATCTCCGGATTGGGGATTCCCGAATGAAGATGATCGCAGTGCGTTGCCCCAGATGTAACAAGAAGATGGCGAACCACGTTGAGGGGCGCGTCTGGCATACGTGCATTAGATGCGACCTTGACTTCGTAACGAACGGCCTTGTGGTTGACAGGGCAAAGATGCCCGTGTAATACTCGGCCTTAGTGATGCGGGGAATGCCAGAGCAATGAAGGTCTCATAGCCCTTTTCCTCCGAGTGCAACTCTCGGCCCCGCTACAAAAACCGAATGAGCCGTTGTGCGCGGAAGTCGCCTTGTAATGGGGCGGCTTCTTTTAATTTTTGGAGACTCCAGCAATCGGAGAACCCGAAGGAGAAACGCATGGTACAGGAGAGCATCCCCGACGACGGCGATACGCCCGTGGTGGTTGAAGAGGGGGAAGGGGCTGAGCCGGATTTGCAGACGCAACTCAAGAACGCGCTTGCATCTCTGGAAACGCGCGGAGCCGAAGCCGAGAAGCTATCGAACGATCTAGCGGCAATGAAGGGGCAGATCAAACGGCAGGAGAACATCGAAGAGGTCATCGCGGGATTTGGTGATCGATTCGACGGGTTCGAGGCCGAAGTAAGGTCTGGCTTCAAGTCTATTGCTGAAGGATCAGCCGATACTCTGGTTGACGACATGACCGCGGCTAGACGGCCTTACGACAGCCGGGTGCAAAGGTCGGCAGGAGTGCGATTGGCAACCTCGACGATGGACAACATAGACGAAGCGTTGCTAGGGCAAGACGGCAAACCCCTGCTGGATAAAGAGACCGCGCCGGAACTGGCTGGTGTGAGAACTGCGTACAACGCGGCTCTGAAGCACGCCGAGAACGGCGACATGGTACAGGCAAAAGAGCAGAGCGGACTGGCTGAGAACTTAACCGTCCGTGCGGCTCGTGCAGCGGAACGCAAGGCGTTTAGCCAGTCCCTTGAGACTCGGAGTACCGAGCTTAAAGCGGCACAAGATAAATGGGAAGAAGAGAACGGAGTTGGCGACCTGAGCGTGGGTATCGGCAGTGCCTCAGTTGGCGGGAACCTTCTCGGCAAGCTCGGGGACCCGAACGCCACCGTAACCAGAGACGACATAACGAAGGCGGCGGAGCAGTTCAGGAAACAAGGCATCCGCATATAGGAGTTTAAAACATGGCAGTTGGGAATACTATTACCGATTCTCTTGCCGACAGCATCCCGACGATGATTGCTGCGGCAAGGATAGTTAGAGAGTTCGCAGGCGTGATGCCCAATCTGGTAGATCGCCAACGACTCGATGAGAATACAGGAACGGTCTGGAACGAGGTCTCGATGGCAAAGCTGTCAGCGCAGGCCGTGACCGAAAGCACCGAACTTGACAACCCACAGCAGATGAGCGACACGTTGCTCTCCATCACCCCAACGGTGATCGGGGTGCATACTGTCATCACCGACCGGGTGGCGATGCGGATTAGCTCGAACGCTTATGCGCAGACAGGGTCTCTGGCGCAGAACGCAATCGAGCGAAAGAAGGACGCCGACGGCCTGACGGCCATTGACGGCGCGACGAATTCGCTGGGTTCGGACTCCGCGGCTCTGGACACCAGCGATATATCTTCGGCTGCTTACAGGATAACGTCTAACACGACGGAGCCTGCCCCGGCGACCGCGCCGATCAACGCAGTGTTCCACGGCTTCCAGCTTGCCGACATTGACTTCCAGTTGACCACTCCGGGTATTAGCACGGTTGCTGCAATTGGCACAGAAG
>TARA_R100001530_G_scaffold133894_1_pt1 | contig 11003 bp, 10 predicted proteins | sample TARA_R100001530 | Tara Oceans TARA_R100001530 (sample SAMEA2622166) | marine metagenome | biome: marine biome (ENVO:00000447); feature: mesopelagic zone (ENVO:00000213) & marine oxygen minimum zone (ENVO:01000065); material: "saline water (ENVO:00002010), including plankton... | reverse complement strand
TGTGTATTTCCGACTTCTTTGAATAAATCAAACAGAGTTCCATTCGCTGGTGTAATTATATCTATAATTGGATTTGTCGTATCAATACTCAAACTTCTATTTCCTGAAAAGTAACACGTAGCAGTATCACACGCCTGAACTCCCCAAATAAAATCATCTCCATCTGAAAATGTATCTGTCCAAGTAGTTGTGTTTTCTATTCCTGTAATTGATTGAGTTTCAATTGCTGTCCAAGTTCCACTCGCATTGTGGTATAAAGTCATATTAACAAGAGTTTCGTCTTCGGTTGCATAAGAGGTAGAATTAAACTCTACCGATGTTGTTGGAGAAACATACTCATTGGCAGGAGAGTTTAGAGAGGCAGTTCCATCAAAGGGGTAACTGCGTCCTATTCCTGAATTGTATAAATCTGAAACTTCTGTATCTCCTAATGTTCTATTCCACAAACCTGTTTCATCAATATAACTTACATCTGCCCCTGGATTAGCCATAAACCTATTCCCTATGGCAAAACCATCAGCCACATTAAACCCTGTGGCTGTATTTGTATCAGAAACATCAAAACTACCATCAATATATAATTTTCCTAACTCTGTTGAACCATTATAGGTAAATGTAACCATTGTCCAAACATTTAAAGGAATTACAGAAGTGCTTTCCACAGACAATGTTGTGGCAGCTGAATATTTATCTATATATATTCTTGCTTTTTGGTTATTTCTTATTTGTATCCCTGCCCCAAAATCACCATATGTTCCACTATCCCCCAACTCTGCAAGAGTATTATGGTTAACTGCCGACCCTATTTTTTTAACCCACAAGTTAATAGTAAAATCTGTGTTTTCATCTACTGATAAAACACCTGTTTTACTAAAATAATCTGAGTTCCCAAATACTCCTCTTGCCCCACTAATTATTCCAGTTTGCGTATCAATAGTTCCAGTTTCTGTTAAATTGTGAGTGCCTCCATCAGCATCTATCGCATTCCCACTTGCCTCGTCCAACTTGTAATAGGAAACAATATCATCAGCTAAAGCCGCACTCGCAAAACTCATTCCAATAAATATTCCTATTGCTAACACTATTGCCCACTTTATGAAACTCATGCTGTAAACCCTGTCCTCCTCGACATTATAATTATGATAGCCACGAATCCAGCAACCAGTAATATTGCTGGGAGAGCACTACTAAAGATTAATGATGAATATGTAAAGTCTTCGACTGTTGAATTTAATATTTGGTCGTTCATAGCTTCATCGGCTACATTAACTAATTGAGAACCGATGATTATAATTATTATAAATCCTATCGCTAAGAATACTATAAATATTGGATGATCCCTAAAGAATATTGAGGTAATCAACAGAGTAAGTATCAGCCCAAAGAACCCAATAGTAACCAACTGGTCAAATGCAGGTGTAATAAAATCATCCATATCTTCTATGGCTTCAACAGATTTGTTATCACTACCGAAAGCATCTTCATCTTTCAGTTCAACTGAAACATCATCCCATACTTTAGCCATTGGAACTGCGATTAAGTAAGTTATGAAAACTATGGTTAATCCTAATAATAAAAATCCTACAATAGCAAACGACTGTTGTCCCTTTTTATTCATCCTAAGAGAATCTCCTTGATAGCTGAAACAGGAAGTATCTCTACTTTTCTGTTTTTCTTTTCTAAAATGATGTCTTGTAGTTTGGGCATTGTTAGTAGTTTCTCGTTGGTAACTATTCCCTTTGCTATGATGCTCTCTTTAAGTTTTTCACATTCTTTAACTAAGTTCAAACTTAAAGTTCCTCTTTTAAACTTGGGCATAGGATTATAGATACTTCACCCTTTATATATTTATAGTTTAGTGAACACCTAGTGTTCACTTGGTGTTCACCACATTTAAATAGTATCTCACACCCCTTAAACTATCCTACTCGAATAATTGAAAGGAGGTAATCACTCAAAATGAAACAAATGTTTAACAGAAAAGGACAACTTGGAAATCTTCAAGGAATTATCATGACACTAGTTGTTGTTGGTATTGTTCTAGGAGCTGGATTCTTTATTCTAGGAGAATTCATGGATGAAGCAGAAGATTTAGGACAGGATGCTGCTGTTGATGGAGTTAACTCTACAATTGAGGCTCTTGACACAGTCCCTAACTTGTTACCACTAGTTGTATTGATTGCGATGGTTGTAATTATCCTAGCATTAGTCTTTACTATACCTGGTGCAAGAGGAGGAGCTTAAATGTTCTCCAAAAAAGGACAGTTAGGTAATCTACAAGGAATAATTATGTCCCTTGTTGTTGTAGGTATTCTCGTGGGTTCTGCTTTCTTCGTTCTCGGAGAATTTATGGACCAAGCAGAAGATTTAGGACAACAATCAGCAGTTGATGGTATCAATGAAACTATTGATGCTATGGACACTATTCCAAACCTCTTGCCTTTAGTTGTCTTGATTGCGATGGTAGTTATTATTTTAGCATTGGTATTCACAATACCTGGAGCTAGATCAAGAGCTTAATCGTCAATCAACCATTGATTTTTTAGGGGGGTGTAAAAGCCCCTCTTTTTTTTTATAAAAATTACATTTCCAAAATTATATTCTATCTTTCCTGATAGAAACCCCTGCATTTGTTATCGAGGGATTTCAAATGCAGGGTATACTTCTATCAAGAGATTTTACAAAAAAGAAGCGAACATTATTTGTAGGTTTGAGTTAATGGATCAAACCCCTCGCCAAAGTTTTTCATCATCTTTCCCTTTCCAAACTCTCTAATAAAGGCAATCATCATAAAGATAAATGAAATTAGTCCTACAAAAGTAACCAAGAATAATACTGAAACATAAATTGAACTTTGTAAATCGCTAAGTCCTGGATATTCTAAAATATCTACCGAATACTGAAGTCCTAATTGGAGAGCATAAAGAACTAGGAAGATAGAAATGATTACAAACAATAATGCTAATGGATATGTCTTGGGATTGTTTGTGAATTTATATCCGAAGATTAAAAAGAAAAAGCAGATAGCCATAATGGATGCGATAATTCCTAGAGAAGCAATACCTTGCCCCTCTGAAAACACTTGTCCACTCTCAGTAACTCTAAAGAATAAATCGTCTGAAGTTCCACTTGTAGTTCCATTTGTGCAAACACCATTGTAGATATAAAACCCATTCTGAGTTATATTTTCCAAAGACAAGGCATACAATCCATCACCTACTCTGTCAGCTGCAGAGTTATTGAATAATAAACTTCCATTAGGATAGTTTACATTTAAATTACAGTCGTATGATGAATCGCACCTTGCCCCAGTATTGCCATCATTGCAACTGAATGTTAGTATGGGTGTTGAATTTTTTTCAAAGATGAATTCAGGTTCAACAGCACTCGCAAAACTCATTAAAAAAATTATTCCGAAGAATATTGAGAGTATTTTCATATTTGGCATATTATATTATGAATATTACAATTTAAATAATTTTACTATTATGCTTTTGTTATAAAGTATAGCACAATTATACCTGTAACCAAAATAAAGCCCATAGTTGCGATAGCAACTATCTGTGGAGATACTCTTTGGGAATTAAATATTTGGGCATAAGTTCCCAGTTCCATTTTAGCAGCATCCTTAGTAGTGTTATCCACAGGTTCAATTTCAATGGTATCTGTCTGCCAGTTGATAGTTTTCTTTGCTTGGACTATTTCCCCAATATTATATTGTAAGAAGTAAGCAGTATTCCCAGCCATATACTTTGGGTCAGGTAATTTATAAATATCTATAACTTGTCCTGGCATTATTCCATATCTAATCCTAAATACTTTCCTACCTTTCACGGTTACATAACCAGCTTTTCCAGAAAGAGTTTTACCAGTTGGGGCTGAGCTTTCCCAATCCTCTTGTCTTCGCAATGTAAGTTCTCCACGATACTTGTAAGTTACTGCTTGTCTAATTCCAAAGATAACCACTCCAACTACTACAAGAATTAAAAACATCCAGATAAATGCTCCGAACATTCCTGCAAGGTTTCCACCACCACCAGGAATAAACTTCTGAACTGCATCAAGTCCTGCTAAGAAAATCATTTCCTACCAAATGGGTTCATCTTTGAAATAAACCCTCTCCTTTTTATTTGTTCATTTTGTGGTGAGTCTGTATCTCTCATTGCCCTCTGTATCATTTCAGAGATTGTCTTTGTAACTGCACCTCTATCTCCTGCTCCAAGTGCTTTGAAGAAACTGGACATCATTAAACCAGCAGCTAAATTAATTATTAAACTAACAACTGCTTCATCATCTATTAAACATTTCTGTTCGCCCTCAAAAATAAATTTCTTTCTTTCATAATAAAAAATATAAACTAAATCTAATACCCACTTGTTTAGTATACGATAGATTAGTTTTTCATCAGCACGATAGTTAGAGTAAGTAGTAATTTGATTTGCCGCTGCTTTAACTTGAGTGATAAATATAGCAATACCTTTTTCGTTCATCATTCTTTCAAACTCAATATCAAACTTTCCTGTTCGAGGGTTCTTTAACTTCCCTCGTAGTTGCCAGATTATTTCTACCAAAGTATTCTGAGGATCTAACTCTCTTGCTAATCCTACTCTATCTGATTCAGAGCTATGGCCCCCAGAGTAATTGCTATAATCATATTCAGGTTGTTGTGTTTGTTGTTCCATTAATCGTAAAGGTTTCCATTACCAGTTAAAATATTCTCGCATAAAGTATAAGTTATTGCTTGTTCAAATGGGTCTGAGCAAGGTGGTTCACACATATAACTTACACAATTCTCGATTGTATATTCAGCAATTTCTTCAACTGAGTTATTGAGTTCTGTATAACAGATGTTTAAAAGTGAATCGTATTCGGTAATGAATTTTTCTAAGTCCTCTATTTCAACTTGTTTTTCACCTAAATCATTTTGATAAGCTGCGTGGTATTCTTTAACAGTTTTATCGAAGTAACCATAAGAACCAACGAGAATAAAAAATCCTACGACTACTACACTTATTAAAATAACTACTGAGATAATGTAACCTTTGTTACTTGAATTATTATTCATTTCGTTGTGAGGGATTTTCTGTGTCATCTTATATCGTTCCGAAGATATTTACCTTACCAGCACCAGCAAGTTTCCTTTGTGAAGAAACAAATCTCGCAGCAGTAATTTGATTAACTTCGTTCGCTGTATCTAATCTTCTATTCTTTCTTTCTATATAAATGTTTCTTTTTGACTTTTTACCTCTTGGACTTCTAAATTTATTCACATTCATATCAAAAAATACTGGTGGAACTTTAAATTTCGGTTGTTTTATCTTACCTCGTGTAGGTTTTATTTTGAACTGGGCAGCGATACTATTATCGACTACATAAGCTCCAAAGTTTTTAGCAGTTGGTTTGGATAAGTTACTACCAATCTTCTTACCTTTAATGAAAACATTGTAGGGTCTTTTATCTACCTTAACCTGTGGAAATCTTTTTCTGAAAGGTGGAAATCTAAATGGTGGAACTTTTGGTGGGGGGATTGGAGGGATTTTAATAATGGGTGGTGTATGGGAAGTTGTAGTAGTAGTTAATTGACTTAGTTGTGGAACTTGGTATTGGATTTGCAGTTGGGCTAATCTCACTTGGGATAGTGGGGCTATTCGTTCCTGAGGCATTTGTGGTTGTTTAAATATGGGTTCAAAATTAGTTCCTAATAAGAATTTTTCTAAATCATTTTCTGCTTGTTGAATTCTTAAAAGGCTTTTCTGTTTCCCTATAAATTTCTGTTCCCCTATAAATTTTGTATTAAATCCTATAAAATCTTTAGGAGATGCTACTCGAGTCATATCTTGCTTAATTATTGTTTTAGTTATGTCTTTGGTAAGGACGTCTAGTCGAGCAAATGATTTTGGAACATTTACTTGCCCCATTCTTGATGTTCCTGATGGTGGCATTATTCCTCCCTCTGTTAGTTCATACATTCCTTTTCCTGCATATGAACTTCGAGATGTTATAGGTATATCTTCCTGTTTTAATTTTTTAATAGGTTTAGTAAGGGCATCTAGTGCAACATCTTTCTGGTTTACTTTTTTAATAGCTTTAGAAACTGCTTTAGATGGTTTGGGAATTAACTTACTAGGTTCTGTAAAATATTCTAATTTAACACCAAAATCTTTGAACTGTCTAATTCCTAAAATTCGAGAAAGACGAATATCATGCTTATCCCACGGTGGCTTTATTCCTCCGTCTGGGTCTCGTATTTTCTTGGGTTTCACGAATTTTTTAAAAGTTCCACTTCCTACTTCGAGGTCAAATTTGGCTTTTCCTTTTATCTTTATGAATTTAGTAATGTCTGGAACGACTTTACTAACTGCTTTAATGCCAAAGGGAGTCGAACCTTTGGTGGCAGTAGTTCTGATTGTCGCAGTTATATCTTTCCCTACACCTATTTTCTTAATTTTTCCAGGAGTGTCAATAAATATATCTAATATATTGGAAGTTAGGACATTTTCAGGACCAGCCTCTGCTGTTTTTATAATATCAAACATTTCTTTTCTTAATCCTTTTTGAACTGGTCGAGCCTGAGAAGTAGTCTTTCCTAACATATAAGTATCAGTCTCAGATGTAGTAATTTCCACTCGCCCTCTCTTTAACCTACCAGTTATCTTTGATTTTTCTAAAGTGTTAATTGCTTCAATAGATTTCCACCCTTTCATTATATCAGGTTTACCAGAAAGGGTCCTTGTTATGAAATCCACTCTCCCCTCTTCAACCATTCCAACAGCTCTTTCTAATACTTCTCTTGAAAATATCTTTCCCCTTTGTTCAGCAATAACCGAACCTCTTGTATATCTTTTTACAACTGTTCCACTCCCTTCATCTAACAACTCTAAATATTCAGCACGGACTTTAGGTAGTATCTTTGCATCTGCTAGTTCATTCATTCCTTTTCCTGCTTTGAGTTCAGTTGTAATCCTGCTAAGCTTCAAATTGCTATTGCCTTCCATATCAAGTAGCAGTCCCTTAGCTTCCTCTTTAGTAATCTTAAACTTTGCCATAATTTTCTCAATATTTACTCTTCCTTTAATCCCAAAAGATTTTGGAACATTTGTTGCTCTATCCAATGCTAAATGTATTTTTCTTGCACTAATTTTTGTCTTTCCAAATACTGCTCCTCCAACTACTACTCCTCCCACTATTGATCCAGCAATACTAGCTGTAGTAGTCAAAGGTTGTTCTGCATATGATTCTGTAATCCCAGTAATCCCTCCACTTCCTATAAATGTTGAAACACCTACTCCAACTCCAATCCCAATAGCTAGTGGGGGAGCGACTATTGAAATTGGAACAAGAGCTGCTCCAAAAATTCCTGTAACGATTGCTGAACGAACACCAATACCTAGAGCATCTCTCCTATCAATACCCTTATTTGTCTCAATCCTTATTCTTTTAAATTCAGCAGTCGTGATGTCTTTAAATTTTTTGTTTTCCCTCTCAACTATCTTATCAACTTTATTCTTTAGATTAACTTGCCCCTTTACTTCTAATTCATTAGCCAGTTTTTCTAGTTGTTTATTTGCAATTTCTGCAGTAATAATTTCAGCTTTAACAAGTTTTACTAAAGTATCTCTCTTTCTTTCTAGCTTGTCAGAGATAGTAGATAGTTCCTCTTTCTCCAATTTCAAGACTGCCAGGTTGATAATATTCATAGCTTCTTTTTCAGACTTCTTTACAAATCTTTCTTGTTCAATTTCTGCAACCAATTCAAACTTCTTCTTCTTCGTCAAGTCTTCGAGAGTTACTTTGGTTAAGTCAAAATTTGGTTTATCCTTATACCAAGTTCCTTGACCATAATCTTGAACAGGGGTGTGAAGAAAAATTGTGTCTCCCAATGTAAGAGCTTTATCTTCTTCTCTCGTCCCCTCAACGAAACTATCGATTCCCAAATCTTTCTGAGCTTTTATTACTGCTTCAGGGATGCCACTAATCATATCATCCACAAATTTTGCTCCAGTAAACACCATCCCCTGAATGTTTGAACGCATATCAGGTTGATGAATTGATTTTACTGTTGGTGTAGGAGGTTCGGTGGCTTTTCCAAACTTTAACATATTCAGAGCATCTTGTCTATCATTTTGCAGTTGCTTGTCAATATCAAATAGTCTAGATATTCCATTTCCTGAATAATTTTTAGTAGTAAATAAATTTTTAAATTGTTGAATAGGTGTAGGGGGTGGAACACTTTTAATATTATTTGGTATAAATCTTTTATCTTCTCTAAATAAATCAATGTGAGATATTTTTTCACCTGTTGCTACATCAATTCCTCCACTAATTAAAACTTGTGGAGGAGTAGTTGTAACACTCCATGTCATGGGCTTATCTAGTTGTAGAAACTTTTGGGTTCTAGGAGATAATCTTTCAGCTTGTTCGGTAGTGATGCTAACCTTTCCAAGTTTTAATAAGTCAATATCTACTCCAGCCGATCTTAAATCTTTAATTGTATCTCGTCTTCTTTCTCGACGCTTTCTCCTACGGCGACTATAGATAATTCGTCTTCGTCTTTCTCGAACTTTAGCAGACACATAATTATTTGAATTACTCTGAACCTGACTAGCAAATGCTCTTGCACTCTTAGCCATTTCAATCGCAACATCTCCTCTACCTACAAATACAGCAGTTACTGCTTTCTTACGAAAATTATCTATTTGGGAAACAAGTTTTTCAACATTGGGAATAACTTTCCGAAGTGCATTTGCTTTGGAGTTTAAAATATTTGATTCGTCAATCAATCTTCTTTTCCAACTTCTGCGATGGGGTTTTGGTTGATTTTCTATTTCAGCTCTTTTAGCATCTCTTTGAGTTTCAGCATCTGCTAACTGCTTCTTTAGATTATTTAAATAAGTTTTCTGAGTAGTTAGTAATGTTTTAAGCTCCTTAACTTCAGGACTTGCTTCTGCCTTTCGCATTCTAGCTTGTTGTTCTCTAATAGCAAGTAATCTTCTTTTAGGAACACCTTTAGTCAATGCTTCCTGTTGTAACTTTAAACTTTCAGTTTTAGAAAGTCCCTTTAAATCCTCGCCTCTAAGTTCTTTTTGTTGCTGTCGTAGTCGTTGGGCTTGTGAAACCATTACAAAAAAGAGTAAGGCAAAGTTTATATATTTAACCCCACGCATATTATGGGAAAGATGAACGAAAAAACAAGACAAAATTTTATTAATGCGACTGATGTAGTAGATGAAGACGATTATACTTGGGGCGATACTGGAAAAATAGATATTAAGAAAATTATCTTTGCACACATCAATCGGATTTCTGAAACTATATTCAAAGGAGATAAAGCACCAAATTATTCTGAGAAAGTTAATGAACAAGTAATTGTGAAAGGGTTTGATAAGAGGGAAACGATTATTGAGGCAATTAATTTTCTTATGGCTATTATCGAACCCTACTATGACAAAAAAATGACAGAGGCAGTTACTGAATTACAGAAATCTATCGACAAAGAACAAAAAAAACTATTTACTCTATCATTAGAGAAAGAGGCACAAGAAAGAGCAGATAAAGATTATCACAGATTTAGAATAGACGAACCAAACGAGTTCGGCAAGTTAGTAGATCATTGGAAAAAATATTTAAAAGATAACAACTATGTATTTTATGATAAAGATAGTGCCGAATATGAATATTTCATAGACAGCAAGTATTCGTTGATGATGAATATATTTTATGAGATAAACCACTTACTACATAGACAAGACTATCTTGAAACTGCAGCCTACACAGAATAATGGATGATGAATATGAACCTATAAAAAAAGAAGCTGATACATTTTTTAAATGGTTAGCTCGAAGAACCTTAAAACAAAATCGTAATGCAATGATAACTGTCGTTGGCGATACTGGTTCTGGAAAGTCCTATGCTTGTTTAAGAATTCTTGAAAGGATGAACGAGATTGTTAATCCAGGAACAAAAGCAGATGTTAGGAATTGTTGTAGGACACTTCCAGAGTTTATGGAGAGATTAAATCATGTTAAGAAAGGCGATGTTTTGATTTTAGAGGAAGTTGGTGTTAATTTAGCAGCTTCAACTTGGGCATCTAAGTTGAATAGGATTATGAATCACATAATGCAGACATTTAGAACTCAAAATTTAGTAGTTTTATTAAATTTACCAAACCCCAAGATGTTGGATATTAATGCTAGGCGATTATTACATGGTAGGATTACAATGAAAGGAATTAATATCCCTGCTAAGTTAAGTAAGGTAAGTTTCAAAAGAAGACAATACAATTCTGAGTATGATAAAGAGTATTGGAAGTATTTGAGGACAACTATCAATAGAAAGCAAGTTAAAATTCCCACTATGACTTTAAACAAACCATCTGATTGGTTGTGCAACGTATATGAGAAGCGAAGAACTGAATATACTGATAGATTGAAAGCAGATGTTACCAAAGAAGTCAATTTAACTATGGCGAAAGAGAATCAGAGAATTCATGGGGGCAATGGTAAGCCTTTGACAGAGAAACAACAGGCAGTTGTGGATATATACCTTACAGGTGTTACCAAAGTTGTAGATATTGGGGAAAAGATAGGAATAACACCACAGAATGTTAGTGCGATAATGAAATTAATCGGAAAGAAGCACCCTAACTGGCGTAAAACACCAATTTTAGTGAAAAACCCTTAGAAAATAAGTATTTAAATGTTTAACAACTTGGAAACCTCTGACGAGCAATTCAAATTTGTCAGAAAAGAGGTTTTTTGCCCTCCCACCACCCACTAGGCAACCAGTAGTAGGAAATTGGAACTACTACTATATGTAGTAGGCACGATTAGGCACTAGGCTGTTGGTGGAAATCCCAAATGCCTATTATAAAATAAGAAAATGGGATTGGGCAATTTAGGATAGGCATTTGGATTTGCACTAGGCGTAAGAATTTGAAACTAGGCGTGTTAGAGGATCTGGGGGGTGTATAGGGGTTAATTGGTTCTGTTTTAATGAATTACAA
>TARA_R100001530_G_scaffold107627_1_pt1 | contig 11069 bp, 20 predicted proteins | sample TARA_R100001530 | Tara Oceans TARA_R100001530 (sample SAMEA2622166) | marine metagenome | biome: marine biome (ENVO:00000447); feature: mesopelagic zone (ENVO:00000213) & marine oxygen minimum zone (ENVO:01000065); material: "saline water (ENVO:00002010), including plankton... | reverse complement strand
TCTCCTAACTCCCGTGAGTCCGTGGGCTTGTTCTGCTGGTGTTGCACGATATTTATTTCCCTTACTTAGACCTAATAGATTACAGCCACCAACGTACTCTCCTAATGAGGTCTCAAGTGCTGCACTCTCCATTAAGTATTGTAGGTTATACTCTGCTTCAGCTACCAGTGCTTTAGGTTGGGCTGTAGTTTTATACTCCAGCACTGACGGTAGTCCTCCCTTCTTTCTCTTTAGTCCACCATCTAATCTAGTCAACCACATGAGGTTGTCAGTTAGGGGCAGTATTATTTCCTGTTCGGTGGATACTATATCATACTCCTTCTTAATTAAAGGAAGGGTATGTTTAAGAAAGGTAACTAGGAGTCCCTTACCCAAAGCTTCGAGTTCCAAGCGAGTATCCTCTCCGTCAGTGGTGGTTTCTTCAATGGGCTGTATGTCCTGCATCAGATAGGTAAATGCAGTAGCTAGATCTTCCGTGATAGCGAGTTCATCTAATGCCCTATGCATTCCTCCCCCGAAGAGGAGATCAAGGTTTATTCCAACAGGTACTACCCCCCTCCCTCGGTACTCGTACTCATAGTATCTCTTCCGAGCACACTTGAATGTAGTCTCATACCGACTACGATCCGTTATTCTCATTTCTATCTCCCTCCATAGTTTTTGCCGTTATACCTTCCCCCATTTATTCACACACCTCTCACCAATGGCATCAATCCTGTTGCTCAGGTTAGCGAGAACACGATCAATTCCTTTAAAGGTAACTGACCCACTGTCTCGTAATACCTGTCGGCTGTAGCTATGCAGAAGCTGGTCAATGGATTTCCAGTATCCAATACTCTTCCAGCCTATTACCCCTTTAGTATTCTTCCTCTTACGGGGATCATTGGCGGGGTCTTGTCTTCTCTGTAGTACAAAGTTATATTCATCTGAGGTTATTCGATAGTTATTATCTAGCTTCACACACATTCGTCTGCTCATAGTACCTCCAATACTATATACATCCATACAGATACAGCTAATAAGATACCTACCAGATGTAGGACTGCATCTTGTACGGTACATGTGGGTCTACTTATTACTTTATCACCGCATATCATAGCCATCCACATACCTGCTATGACGAGTGAGAACTGCCATAGTACCATTTGATCTTCTCCAAAAACGTGAGACAAGTTGAAATCCCCTATATAGGGAAAGTCTCAGTCTCATCCAATAGTAAATACTTACCTCTCTCCAGTTTGTGTAACCTCCTCTCTTCAATGAGTTTATCTATGATTCTATACCCCTTTGCACGACTATATCCTAACCCTCCAAATAGTAGGTTAAGTTGTTTAGTTGTAAGCATTTGTGCCTTAGTCTCACTATTGTAATCTCCGTCCCCTCCAGTCTCAGCGTCCATAAGTGGGTCATAACAAACGAGTTCACCCGTGTTTGTCCACTTAAAATGGTACACCGCTGGAGCAGAGGTGTGAGACTTCACATAAACTGACTGATATTCCTTGTCCTGTTCGGGTCCATCTATCAGTGTAAGCTGAGTATCAGAATATCCTAGAAATGCACCTGACCCCAGTACTCTGTCATGTGGACGCTTGAATCCGCTTTCGATACGAGCCTTAGTTGTATGATGGGTACCTAGTATCGTTATGTTTTCAATAGCAGCCTTGTGTCCAAGCCTTATTAGACTACGGGCTACTTCTGTATACTCCATTACCCCCTCTAGTAATAACATCAGTGGATCAAGTATTAATATTTCAAAGGGATTATTAAATCTACTTATCACCCACTGTAGTAACTGATGAGGGTGTCCTACTAATCCTATATTAAACTCCTTATCTCCTACTAATGAATATAACTCTATATCAGTGACACCTAATTTCTTATTCCTCTCTTCAACAGCCTCTGCTGAACGGTCCATGATAGCCATAGCTACTCCCTTACCTTGCAGAGTAAAAGGCATATTCTCATCCTCTCGATTGCTCAGTATCTGCTGTATCAGAGTAGTCTTACCAGACCCACTACTCCCACTTAAAATATGGATCTGCCCTCTGGGTAGAACATGGGACACACAACCTCCCTTCTATTACGAACATTAACGGAACTACTTAATTATACTTGAGGTTGCTTATTTATTTGGTGAGCCGAACTGAAAGTTTTCGTGTAGTATTTTGAATAGCGGTTGCTCTAATCTCGTTACTAACTGCTCCTCTATATGATCTCCATCCACATACCCATCACTGTTACATAGACGGAAGGCTATATGTAATATCTCATGCAACAGTACGCTCCACTTCAACTCATTAGGTAGTGTCTTGTCAACTCTTATTATCTTAGTATCAAAGTCCACCCCACCTAACAGTACCATACCAAACACCCTCTCTATAGTCTTTGGTGTCAACAGTTTAACCTTCCAGATATCACCATATACTGTCAGTGTAGTAGGAAATTTCACCTTACTATTATAACAGGAAAAGGGGACCATCCGGTTATCATTTACTGCCATAGATCTCTACATCATGGGAATAAATCAAGGATGGACAGTCCCCTTATTCGATTAGGCTCTTCGCAGGTTTCTCTCAACTTGCTGTTGAGTAGATGGTGCCCTATTAGCCAGTCGATACAAGAACCTGACATGTTTACGGTCTGTTGTCCTATCTTTAGGATCAAGCTCTGACTTAATCACAGTACCATCTAGTGTCATGTTGTACAGAGCAGGAGCTACAGAGTTATGCTTGACATGAGCAGGTAATTTCCTCTCAACCTCCTTTGAACTAACATAATCGGGCATGGTTTCCATAGCACCCACTACTGCCTTACACACCTCACCTTTACCTGCTTGAGGTAGGAACGATGCTTCTTTCCTAGATGTTGGAGTCGTCTTACCTGTTAACTCCTCCAACAGTTTGATTTGAGCATTCAAAGTTAATAATTTAAAATTAACTTTATCCCTATCAAACTCCAATGATGTTCTCAACGTCTTAAGTTTCTCTCGTAAATTCATACTATCTCCTCGTTTGAATCTCTTCCAAAATATCCTCAGCAGTACACATAGACTCGTACCCTGCCCAGTTTTTGAGTTCTACTATGTGCTTGCATGGATCTTTGAAAGGATTGATTAGATTCTTCGGTCTACCTATGGTGAAATCTGGGCAGGTGCAGAGTATCAAAACTGTATCTTTTAGAAGTGTTACTAGCTCACTAGGGTTTTCATGGACAGTGATGTAATACTTACTCTTTATACTTCCCCATGAATCCTTGAATGTAGTCTCATAACACTTCACTAAGTTATTTCCTAGCTTCTGGAACTGCATGGTGCTCCTCTCTACTGTAGATACTGGTATCTTTGTACTTAGTCTCATTCCTCTCCCATCATTTGACTATTGGTTGTTACTAGATGAATAGCTCTACTATATAACTTCATTCTCATTAGCATAGTAGCTTTAGGTTTCATCATCATAGACATACGATGCAGTTTACTAGAGATCTTCACCAGTCTATTCAGACTATGCCCATCTACTAGATAATACTCATCAGCTTCAAACTTCACAGTGCTACCAACCTTGTTACTGATTGGATGTTACCGTTAATATCCCTCAATGCTGTTGGTCCTGTATCAGGACAGTAGAACCGTGAGTACACTCCATACTTCTCAAGCTTCTGGAAATGTCTCATAGCCTCCAACACTAGAGAGCTTACAATGAAATGTGATCCTAATTTATCTATGTTAGGGGGTATAAACAGTTGTCCGAACTGTCTCTTAACTACAGTTATATCTACTCCTTCCGTTGTATTTAAATAAACATCATGAACCTTATCAAAATTCACTCTAGCTATCGAGCCAGAGGGTTCAAGCACTATTTCTTGATTATTTCCCCAGATATTCAAGGTGTGGGGGATTAGGTTCACTAACTTCGCTGGTACTTTCATCGTTCTCCTTCCATAACACTGTCCGTGTACCAGTATGGTAGATTATTTCCCTACATAGAGTACCCTCTCTTAGAAAGCGGGCTATAGCCTCGGCAATTAGGGAACCTATAGCAAACCCTACATAGACTACTTGCTGTCCAGTACACGGTAACGTTGAGCTATTCCTATCGTCATGCCACATGGTCTCCCAATACACCTGATGCCGAGGCTTCTGCGGTACTAAGGTATAGAGCTTTATTAACTCACCTCCTAACCTACCATCAATGATTAGAGAGACCTCATTTCTACGTCTACAGTTTTCAAATATTACCTGTCGTGATGCCATCGAGTCAACAGCAGCTACTACTATACCGCTCAGTTCTGTGTGATTATTCACTTTCTCTGTAGTGGAGCGTATATCTGTATCACCTACTACATCCTTAAGCATAGTCTCCAGTGTCAGTGCTTTGTATGATCCTATATTCCTAGGTCCATACAGTTGACAGCCCACATTCTCCTCTTCAACTACATCATCATCCCATAGCCTCAACTTATCTAGACCCATCTTAGCTAGGCACAATGCAGTCCATGATCCGATACCCCCACACCCTACGATGTGGACAGGGGGGTTAGACATGAGACCAGGGTTGTAGAAATCCAAGCTCCGTGAATTCATCATCATCATCAGTAATTTCCTCCTCGATTGGTTCATCCTTGGTTAGAAACTTCGACCCGTCTGCCAGATAATACTCCGTAATTCTACTCCCCTTCTTTTTCTTCCAAGTACATCTATCACTAAATTCACTGTAAGAATTAACACCCCGATTACTATATAGTCTCCTTTCTACCTTTTCTTCTACCTCTTTGCGTACCTTCTCAATGGCATCCTCAGTAGTAATCACTCTTGTAGTTACATCCTGTCTCATAGGTATGGGGACAGCAGTATCCACTCTCCCTATCATAGACCCGTATACATTCACTTCAATGGACACGAACCAGTCATAAAAGTTAAGTAAGGCTTCAATAGCCTCCTCGTCCTGACCTGACCAAAAGGTACTATTCTTCCCATGACTGTGCCAGAACAATTTCAATTTCTCCTTCTGCTCGTCATTGAGTTCGGCTATTAACTTATACAACCCCTCGGTTATATCGGCTGATCCCACGCATGCTTCCTGTTCCACCAGGATTACATCATCTACAAAGATATGTTCATCTTCAATAGTGACATACCCCAGTCCACCTACCTCACCACTATATGGTTCAGCGGCATGGGCATAGGCCATTAACTTCTCATACACTTCAGTTCTTAAACAGATCATAAGTTTTCCTCTCTCTCTCTTTCACATTCATTACATTCACAGTCCTCGTCATAATCTCCTTCACCGTGACCGTCCCTTTCAAATTGCTCGTGATAATCCTCCTGCATTATTTGGGTGTTGCGTTTATAGGTATCAGGATTCTTGAACCTCAATGGTTCACCCCATCTATTCATAGTCGAAACAAAGGGAGCACCACTCGGATACCATACCTCTAGGAATCCTATGCATGTAGAGATTATTCCACATAGGTTCCAGTTCTTATTCATATCCATTACAATAGTAGCTAGGTTGCCCCAACAGGGCTGACCAGACATGGATACATGGGGATGGCAGAAGCCTTCTAAGATAGGGTGGTATCTAGCGGTGACTCGGTTCATGGTTATATCCAAGTTCTCCTTAGCGAGATCAATGGATACTCGAATAGATCCTAGATTCCTATAGTCACAAATGATTGGTTTCAATACTACATCTAGAAATCTATCCTCTCTGATTGAGACAGATCTAACCTTCTTTAATTTGTAGATTCTCTCTATCTCATTCTCTATATTTACTTCTATCTGCTCTTTCTGTAACTCCAACAGTTTGACGGTAGTTACGGCTAGATTCCTTTCATTGATACGGATACATTCGTAACTGCTGGTAATGGACTCTTCATACCTTCTTATTTCCTGCCTACATTCCTCCGTAATTCTAGCCTGTCGTGTTGCTATCCTTCTTTCAATAGGAGCAAGGTTCATGAAGTTTATGGCCTTACTTATCATGTCCACTAAATCTCTATTTCTTTCCTCGCTTTCTTCCCCTATATAGATAGTATGACTATCAGGATTAGCGGAGATGTCTGTCCCTGTATTAGGGACAAACTGTCCGTAGTCATGGGGATATCCAACGTGCAGTATTTTTGTTAACACTTGAGGATAAATACCCTGCTCCTCTTGTAACCTACCATACTCTAGGTCTGTATTGTCAGGCATGACAGGTCGATAGAGGAGGGGGCCATGCTTTTCAGTCACAGCCCCCAACACAGCGGCACTCACCCCACAACGATAATCAAGGCGTGAGTACAACATGCGTTATTTACCCCGCTTTAACTTGAGGAACCACAGTCACTTCGTCCTTATCTGCAACTGTCGTACTATCCAGTTGAGAGTTCGGGACAACCTCACCGTTATGCCTCACTTGAATGTCCCCGGTGATCTTGATCTTCCCATTAAGAACATCAACGATGGTACCGTTTTCATCTCGAAGGGTCACGGGACCACTCTTGGCTTGATTAGTGGCGATTGTAAGTTCTACTACTTTCTGATTCTCAATAATCATGTTTTTAGCACTCCTTATAAGGTGGGAGTATAAATTATCTATATTCAGCGTGTTACACTCCCTTAACCACACTGAACGGAGCAAACATTATTTATTGTTGGGCATCACCTCCTTCTTCACTCCAAACTATTGTGATTTGGATACTACAGCCAATCATAATCCAGATCGTCTAGCTCCTGGGAAGTGAACACCCGCTTCAGTTCAGCCATTTCCAGATGCTCTCCCAGGTGTTGTTCCATCTCTGCCACTAAAAAGTCCTTGACGACATAGATGGATAGCTTGTTGTAATCAGGCCACAATACGATATAAGTATCCGAGCTAGGCATGATAACGGCAGATCGTTTTAGCTTTTCCAGATTAGATCCGTACTGTGTTCTGAATGTTTCTGACAGAGATTGAGCTAAATACTGTAGGTCTTCTGTTGATGGTGTTTCTGGGAATTGTGTCATTGTTGCTCTCCTTTGTTGGTTTCGAGTTTGATTCTCAACTGTTTATCTTACCTCCCCATCACCCAAATAGACCAAGTACAGGCTCTCATTACCTCATACTGATCCTCTAGGTCATCATCTGCTTTATTAGGTGGATTAGCCTTGTACCACTCAAGAAGATACCGAGCGTATGGTTGTATGTATTTCATGTACCTCCTATTTATCTGGATTAGGATAATTAAGACCCGAATCAGTAAACTTCTTATCAATCCTACTAGCAGTCATTGGCGATAACTCCAGCAGATACATCATCAACCTGAATCTCCACTCATACGGAATAGGTAGCTTCAGTATAAAGATACAGAAGGTAAGGAGTATGATCTCAAATACTTTGAAGAAGAGGGTTATATCGCATCTCATTTTTCGCACTCTCTCTTTCTTCTCATACGATTGAGCATCCTGAGAGTAGCGCACCAACCGATGTTCTTTCTTCTTTGTTTGATGAGTTTTAATGGAGTAGACGGTGGGGTTTTCAATGGCGGGTAGATCTTCTGGATCACTTCCTTTGTTTTCTTGATACGTTTCTGCTTCACATACCCTTTAACCAGTAGTACAGCCAGGATAAAGGTAAGCACACTAGCGAGAATGATAAGAACTGTCATCTTAAGCCTCCTTTACTATTTTGTTGATAAACTCATTTCTCTGGGACTCTATACGATAGTATAGACATTTCATGCAGGTCTTAGCCTCATCAGGTTGATCAATAAGCACCGAGCCAGTTGAATCACCGCAGTAGAAGAACGTACCATTTGGGGTAGCGTCCTGTACGATATGCCTGATACCTAGAATAATTATTGAATAGAATTCTTTTTCACGCCATTTCATAAGTTTTCTCCTATGAAAACTGTCCCTAAATCAGGGACAAAGTGATGAGCATTAAGGGAAGGGAAGCTATTAAGATAGGTAGGGCAATTCAGTGCCATCGTCCAAGACGGGAGGCTAGACTACCTTATCTCCTGGTCTAGCATTGAGATGATACCAGCATTTCGCCAGATTCAGGTCTCCCAACAAGGATGAAACCCCTACTTTACTAGCTTTCGCTAGAAGGCCACTCTCGAATCTGTAACCTGTCACGTTACAGTGAAGAGTCACTTCAGGGCGTGGGTGTTTTGAAGATTAGTTAACCCTAGCTTATGCCTATGGCCCACTAGGTTAGTCTGCTACTACCTTACGGTACCTTAACCTGCTCACTCAAGAGCCAGGAACGTCAGGTATTCGGTAGAACACGCAGAACCACAGTACCCACTCATGGGAGGAGATAACCCGGCTTAACTGTCTCACTCTACCTGACTAGGTATCAGGTCATCGAGCTTACTTCCCTAAACTGTCGGTCTTGTTAGACCGCTAGTGGACTACTAGCTTAGACAGCTAAGAAACCAGCCAGGGACGGTTTATCGTAGGTCTCACGGTTTAACTTAGCTATTTGCTAAGCCCCCTGCCCACTCCCGATGCTACCTACTTGATAGCTTAAGTCAGTGATTTAGGTATTGTCCCTAAATTAGGGACGTTTATTACCTAAACTACTGATTCTAAAGATATTATATCATTATTTGTTAAGGTAGTTCAAATTCTAATAGGTGGGGCTGGAGTTTGACAGGGCTAGGGATGAAAAATTGAGACAAAAAAAAAGGGGAGCGAAGGTAGGGGGCTGGCATGGTCTCGATTTAAGATCTAGGCTACCTTTTTGGTACCTTTACGGGTCGTCTTTTTGGCCACCTTTTTGGAGACCACAGTGCGAGTTTTTGCGGTTGCCTTGCGGGCTTTAAGGGGGGCCGTGTAACTCTCCAGCCCTTTGTCCATCTTCTGTTCGAAGGCTTCCTCAGGAATATGACGACGAACAATGCGCATGATGTCTTCCCAGGGTGTCTCCTGTTCTGAGCACACGTCCAACAAGATCCCTAAAAATTGATTCATGAGGAGATTGGCACGCATTTGACGTTCAGGGGTTTTCCCTTTTCCCTTGGTCGTCTTTTTGGCCTTGGAGCATCGAGACAAAGCGTTTTCGAAGGAGCGGTAAACGCTGTTCCCTTTGTAGCCCTTAACCTTCCCTTTATCGTCCCTGTTGTACGGGAGAGCAGGATAGATACAGCGCACAAAGTTCACTTGAGAATAATTGGAGTGCGCTTTGTGGAACGTTTCCCAGGCTTGCACTACGTTCCGCCATGCTTGCATCCGGATCTCTTTATCCATGGCATCGAAGAAGGTGGAAGCTGTAGTCAGTGTTGCCACTACTCCCTTGGGAGCGGTGTAGTTGAGTTTAGCTTGTTTAGCTATCTTATCTCGAAGTTTCATCTGGTCTCTTTTCTCCCTTGCGGGTGTTGTGAGACCATGCCAGCTATTCAAAGAACCCCTAGTGCACTAAACCCGGTTAAAGGTTGAGTGCACTCCAAGATCCTATCATCAATCAAGTGGGTGATCAAGAGCTAATGGCTATGCTGGCCCATTCGTCCAGGGCGCAGAATAAACGTCCCTAAATTAGGGACAACTAGGTAGGGCTTTGGGTATTTTGCCGGAGGTACTTTTTGCATGGTCTCTCTCAAGCCGAGACCCCCCTACCCCCCTACAACAGAGGAAAATTTATGGGCCGGACTGAAGCTCATAGTATGCACTATGAAAATCAGATTTCACCCCTTTAGAATAGCTATGGTATAGTAGAAGGGAGGAATATTATCTATGGCAATTGCAGCTAAACGACTCGGCGTATCTAAACCCTCAGCTACTACGGCTACTATTCTATATACAGTACCTGCATCTACTGAGGCGTATCTCAGTGTATACTGTGTCAACCAATCAGACACCTTAGATCAAATCAGGGTGGCTCTCGTAGAAGCAGCGGGAACAGTAGACTGGACTACTGATTCATTCATTCACGATGCTGATCTTGATAGGGATGCCCCTATTGTCATTGTTAGCATAGCAGCGGATACTGATGAGGATATTGTTATCTATAGTACCAATGGTACCACTAGCTTTATCGCTACTGGCATAGAGAGGACTTAAATGCCTGATATTGGTATATTACAACGTATAGTCCAGGGATTCACTACTACAGCTAAAGCTCAGATTAGAACTGAGGTAGATGATGCTCTTGACACGGCTATCCCCGGTTCACCTGCTGCTAATAGCATCAATGAACGGATTAAAACCATTGATGATCTGATAGCTACTAGTGGTGGCGGTGATCTAGCTGCCATCCTAGCTGATACTAATGAAATGCAGGGTTTGCTTCCCTCTGTTGGACCTCTTGCCTCGATTAAGAACATTCAGAAGGGTGCAACTGCTATAAACAACCAGGCAACATCCGCTACCACCACAATCACGGCAGTAGTCACCGCAAATTCATGGCTTGTATTTGGCGGAGCTACGGGAGAGTACAACGATGTGTATCTTGGGGGTCACGCTAGACTGACGGATACAACTACCGTAACGGTATATCGAGCATTTCCTGCGGACAACGCAACTTCAACTATTGCGTGGACTGTTGTGGAGCTTTACTAATGCGATACTTCATACAAATAGAAACAGTCAACGGTAAAGAGATTGTGACTTCAACCCTGGAATCTAAATTCGTTCCAGGTGAAGGGCCAGAGCTTCCCCCCGATTTTGTGGAAGTGACGGATATGGCAGAAGATCAAAGACCCTCTACAAGTTGGATTCGTGATCCCGTCACAGATACTTGGTCGCCACCAAAACCTCCAGTGAAATCTGCTGATAAAGTAAAGATGCAGGAATTAGGTGATAAGCCTGATATACTAACTCTTGCTGAACAATCTGAAGCTATACAGCTAATCCTGAAGCGACTAAGCTAATGGAAGATACAACCTTTGTTCAAACAGTACGATATCCTCCTTCTGGAATCACAGAGGAGGAACTCATTGTCTACAATATTCAGACCCTAAACTGGGAAGATTTCATAGAAAGTATGGCCTTTCTGTTTATATCTAAGGGTGATCGTGTAGAGGGACGATACCCCGCCCTTATGGGGGCCATCCACACCAATTCACCTACCCTCTCAGGTGATGCTCCTCCACCTGCTAACTTG
>TARA_R100001530_G_scaffold87103_1_pt1 | contig 11521 bp, 9 predicted proteins | sample TARA_R100001530 | Tara Oceans TARA_R100001530 (sample SAMEA2622166) | marine metagenome | biome: marine biome (ENVO:00000447); feature: mesopelagic zone (ENVO:00000213) & marine oxygen minimum zone (ENVO:01000065); material: "saline water (ENVO:00002010), including plankton... | reverse complement strand
AGTTTTTAAAAAATGTGGTGTAACAAAACCAATACACGTTTGTGTCCAAGGAATAGATTTAGATATTTTTAAATATGAAAAAAAGGAAAGAAAAGATACTTTAAATTTTTTATGGATAGGTCAAACATCTATTCGTAAAGGATGGGACATTGTAGCAGGTGCTTTTCAAAAGGCTTTTGGTAATAGAAAAGATGTAAGACTTTATTTAAAGACGAATGGTAAAGGTAAACAGGAAGTTTATAATCTTACTGATAATGTAATTTTTGACTCCAGAAGGTTAGCTTTAGCAGATATGTTAGATTTATATAAAGACAATCATGTATTTGTTTTCCCCAGCAGAGGTGAAGCAACAGGATTGCCCGCATTAGAAGCTATGGCATCTGGACTTATTTGTATGGCTCCTTCAATAGGAGGAATGGAGGGATTTATAAATGATAAGACCGCTATACCATTGGCATATAAGAATGTGTCTGCGAATTACGGAGTTAAAACTATTGCTCCAAATGTGGATGAAAAGGATTTGGTTGAAAAGTTAAGATATGTTTATGATTGGTACGGAAAAATTAAAGACCATAGTGTAGAGGTTAGGAAGTTTGTAGAAAAAGAATATTGCATCAAGAAGATGGCAAAAAAGTTAATAACAATAATGTTTGGGAGGAACTAAGATGGCAACAATGATTGAAGTCTGGTTTCCTAATGATAGAGCAACAAACCACGCTCAAGCTGGTGGTATACGACCAGGAAAAAATAGATATGAGGATAAAATGGCAGAAAGACTTATCCGTGAAGGATTGGTTGTTCCTTATACAGGACAGGATAAACCAGAAAAAAAGTACAAAGCAGATTTAGACACATCTGATGAAGAGTCAAGCAAAGACTCATTAAAGCCTAAAAGTAAGAAGAGATTTAGTAGGAGGAAATAACGATGCCAATTGCGAAAGGCTACCTTACCAAAATAGGGATAAGAAAGGCTGCTACTTGGGGCACTGCTATTGATACCAATGTGGCTAACCAAGGCATAGAAATATTAAGTGAAGCTTTGGTCTTTTCATCTAACCTTTTAACAGATGAATCATTAACAGGTACGGCAGATCAGGGGACAGGTCTCACAAGTTCTCAAACTGTAACAGGTACTATTGAAACAAATTTCCAATATTCAAGTCCAGTTCTTGCCACAATGATGGCGATGGCAATGGGTAGGGCTGACACTCCTCTGGCACCATTAGGGCAGATAGGAGCTAACAAACCTTATGCTTATTATGCTTCATATAGATTGGGAGATGATCTTGAAGGATATTTTGTTTCACTTGCTATTGATAAATTTGGTGATAGTGGTGGTACGGCTATTCATGAATATGATTCTGTTAAAATTAATGGTATGACAATCACAGGTGCTGCTGGTGAATTTGTTAAAGTCAGTTTTGATGTTATAGCAAGACGTTTAAGGAATTCAGGGGCAACTACAAGCTCATTAGCAGCAGCAACAGTAGCAACACCAAAGAAGTTTATTAGGTTTGAAGATTTCCAATTTAGGATAGGAGTAGATACAGGAAATGCATTGACAGGAGATGAGCAGTTTTATCCAACAAGTTTTTCACTTAATTTGAATAACAGTTTAGTTGGTGATTTGACTTCATTGAATGCCCCTTATGTTGATGAGCCTTTAAGAGATGCTGCAAGAGAAATAACAGGGTCATTTGAAATACCAAAGTTTGATGACGCAGAAACTCTAAGTATTGAAAATTGGTTTATCTCAGGACAAGTTTTAAAAATGGACGCAAGAGCAAGGTCAACCGATCAAATTCAATCAGGAGGAAATGCTCCTTATTACTACGCTTTTGAAATGTTTATGCCAGCTGTTCAGATATCTGACGCTCAAAGACCTGTTAGTGGATTTAGTAAAGTTCCAGCACCTTTTAGCTTTACAGCTAAGAAAGCAGAAGCAGCAAGAGATGGTATGGATGGTAACGGCAATTTGTCAAATGGTGTAGGAGCAAATGAGGAAGCAAGAGGTAGTTTTACAGAAAGTTTGAGAATAGAAACATTCTCAGTTTTACAAGCAAATGCTTTAGCTTAAATCTATGGCTCCCTTGAAATATGGGGAGCTTTTTATTAATGTTTTGAAAGGAGATAAACTTTATGCTGTTGGATTTATCTGTAGGAGGAGAAGGTATTTGGGCTGAATATGATGAGGATGTAAGTTTTAAAATTCGTTTTGCAAGCCCAGAATCAATTAGGAAATCAAGAAATAAATATGTTAAAACGAAAATGAGGGGTGGCGTTAGACAGGAAATAGAAATGTCTAAAACAGATAATGAGAAATGGGATGCTGATCTTTGGGATATGATGGTAGAAGATTGGAAAGGTGTTGTTACTACAGATAATACAGGAAAACAAACTCCTCTTGAATGTACTAAGGTACATAAAAAATTATTAGCAGATAAATCTGGTGCTCATGCAAATTTTATAATGGATTTTGCACAAGATATTAATAACTTTGTAGACGAGAAACAGACTGAGGAAGAACTAAAAAACTCGAAAGCTTCATCAGCTTCAAAATGATATACCCTAAAGTATCCTGTGAGAAGTGTTACCAGGATATGGAGGAGGATGAAGCCTTTGAACCCAATTGTAAGGTGTGTGAAAAGAGATATGGTGTTATCCCAAAGTTAATGATTGAAAATTATTCCTCTTTTGAACTGTATCAAGTATTAAATTCAGAAGTGGTAAATAAATTCAAACTTCAAACTGTCATTTGGGGACAATTTAAAGAACGTATAGAAGATGAAGGTACTGGTAAGGTTTTAAACAAACTATTTACAATTGCCCAAACAGTGAAAGAATATACACCTGAAGAAAGAAAGAAGTAATCATGCCATTTAAAAAAGGCCAAATTCCTTGGAACAAAGGTAAGACAGGAATTTACTCTAAAGAAGTTTTAAAAAGAATGAGTGATTCTCATATAGGTAAACCTTCAGCAAAGAAAGGAAAGAAAGGTCAAATCGCATGGAATAAAGGAATACCTATGACCGAAGACATGAAGAAAAGAATTAGTAAAAAATTGACTGGTAGAAAATTATCAAAAGAGATTAAAGCAAAACTTAAAGGTAGAAAAGCTTGGAATAAAGGAAAGAAAATTCAGAGTAACACAGGTACAACTCATTTTATAAAAGGTTGCATTCCTTGGAATAAAAATAAGAAAATGCCTGAAGAAACTAAAAAGAAACTGAGTAAAGCTAAAACTGGAATAAAAGCTTCTGATGAAACTAAAAGAAAAATGAGAGAAACTCGTAAAAAATTGATAGCTGAAGGAAAAATTACTTTTTTAAATGTAGCAAAAGGTAAAGATCATGGAATGTTTGGGAAAAAGCATACAGAAGAAACTCGGTTAAAGATAAGTGAAAAAAATAAAGGTAGAATTAGCCCAATGAAAGGATTAAAAGGTTCTAAAAGTCCAAATTGGCAAGGTGGTTTATCTTTTGGAGAATATGGTGAAGAGTTTAATACTCAATTAAAACATTTAATTAAGAAAAGGGATAACTATATTTGTAGAATTTGCTCAATAAAAGTTAAGAATGAATATCTTCATGTCCACCATATTGATTACGATAAGCAAAATAATGATCCAATAAATTTAATTTCTCTTTGTAATAAGTGTCATCCAAAGACAAATTATAACAGAGAAAAATGGAAATTATTTCTAATTAGATTGATTAATAGTAAATTGAAGGCGGTATAACGATGGCGGTGATTTCACTTTCCATAACCACAGATCCCAGCGGAGCGATAAAAGGCATTCGTCAATTTACTGGTGAAGTTGAGAAGCTTGATAAAAAAGGAACACGTGCCGCTCAAAGGTTTTCAGCAGGCTTTACTAAAGCAGGAACAAAGATAAAGAGAGCTGCTGAATTTGCTGGTACGGCTGTAAAACGATTTACTGTGATTGCTGGTGTAGGATTAGCTGCTGGTCTTGGGGTAACGATAAAAAGAACTGTAGATTTAGAAACATCAATGTTAAGTGTTAGAAAAACTACTGGTTTATCTGCAGCAGCTATAGACACTTTAAGAAAAGATTTTATCAATTTATCTACTGTCATACCAATATCAGCAAGAGAATTAGCAGAAATTGGTGCTGTAGCTGGCCAACTCGGTATTCAGAGTGCTCCTGATATTCTTAAATTTACTGAGACTATTGCTAAAGTTGCTACAGTCACTAATTTTACAGCTGAAGAAGCTGCTGTATCTTTAGCAAGAATAGCAAATGTTTTTAAAATCCCCATAGCAGAAATAGAAAATTTAGCTGGGGTTATGAATGAATTAGAAAATACTACTACAGCTAAAGTACCTCAAATAGCAGATTTTATGCGAAGATTAGGGCCAGCATCTTTACAGATAGGTTTAAGTGCTTCAGAAGTTGCAGGATTAAGTGCCACTTTGATAGATTTAGGATTTAGGTCAGAGTTAGCTGGTACTGCTGTTAGTAATACATTTGCAAATATGATAAAAAAGGCAGATGTTTTTGGAAAACAAATGGGTTTAACTGCTGCAGAGTTTAGAAGTGCGATAGAAAAAGATGGAATAGGTACAATTCAAAAATGGTCTGAAGCCATTAGTAAACTGCCCGCTGACCAAGTTATTGCTCAATTTGAAGCAGTTGGGATTTCAGGCTCCAGAGCAAGATTAGTATTTAATGCTTTATCTAATAGCACTGAGTTAATGGCAAAAAATTTAAAAACTGCAAGCGATGAAGTAGAAAGAGGAACTTCTTTGCAAAAGGAATTTGATGTTTTTATTAGTGGTACTGCAAGTAAATTGAGATTATTAGGGAATAGATTAGGAAAAGCTGCATTTGAAATTGGAGATGTTTTGTTACCTGTTATAAATGATTTGATTAAAACAGGAGGTACAGATTTACAAGAAGCTTTAGAGGCGATAGCTGATAAATTTACTGAAAATAAAGATGCTGTTAGAGAATTATTAGATAAAGGATACACTGAATTTAAAGAAACAAGCAAAGATATATTAAAAGTAATGAAAGAATTAAAAGATCCATTTATATCTGTAGTTAGTATCACAAGAGATTTAGCTAAAATATTTTTAGAAAATATTACATTTTTTGGGGTTGGTGGTTTATTAGGGTCTATCTTTTTTGGTAAAATAGGAGCAGTTGGATTTTTGGCTGCTATAACTGCTACTGATAAAACTGTAAAATTTTTAGCAGAATCTTTAAATGGAGCTATTGATACTACAGAAAGACTCAATGATCAAATTAAACTTCTTGAACAGCAAATAAGAACTGGTACTAAATTAGAAGATGGCTTGTTTGGGTTTAGTAAAGTTGTTCCAGCCTCAACTGAAGATTTAGCTGCTATGGAAAAACAACTTGCTAATTTAAAAAAGACTGTAAAAGAATTGGATGAACCTATTAAGAAACCATTTGTAACTGTACGAACGGAGGCTAAGAAAGTTCTTACTGATTTAGAAAAAGCACAGTTATTGATATTAAAATTAGGGCAAAAACAAGTTCCAAATTTTATAGTTTCCCAGTTGGAAATAACAAAAGTATTGAAAAAAGAAATAAATATCAGAAAAAAATTACAATTACAAGCTTTTTCTGCAGAAGAGGATGTAATTAAGAAAATTTTAAAAGAACAAACTCTTGCGAGCAAAACAAGGGAGGCTGGCATAAAAGATTTGACCAGAGTTGTCAAAGAACAAGAAAGGATTCAAATAGAAATTGTTAGAGATGCTACTAATGAAAAATTATTAGAAATTGAAGTAGGTTCTCGAGCTGAAGCATTGATTAAAGAAAATGCAGCAGCAGCAATTGTAAATATAGAAACGCAGACAACAGAAAAATTAAAAGAACTTAAAAAAGAAGTAACACAAGAAACTGCTGCTCAATTGCTGATACAAGTCAATGATGAAAACCTTACTGCTAAAGAAAGACAAGAAATTCATAATAAATTAAATAATATATTGATAGCAGGAGAAGTTACACGTATTCAGGCTTTCCAAATTGGGATTGCAAGTCAATTATTAGCTTTTAAATCAGTTAATCAACAGATGGCTGAATTTGGAGTAGCAACTTATAAATTTTTAAGTAGTAGTTTCAAAGATATTTTTACAGAAGCTCTAAAAGGAAATTTTAAAGATATAGGAAGTTCATTTAAAGATTTGATGCAGAATATGCTGAATCTTTTTATTGAAATGCTTGCTCGAATGGCAGCAGAAGCTGCTGCATCAGCAGTGTTTAGATTTTTATTTCCAAGTGCACTGGGAGGTGGTCCTACTGGTGTATCTGGAGGTAGTACTGGTGGAGGTGGTATTGGCAGTTTAATTCAAGTAGGTAGTAGTTTTTTAGGTAGTAGCACAGCAGGTGCTCCTGTAGCTGGTTTTATTGGTCCAACAACTGCAGGTGGGGCAACTACAGCAGCAGGGTTTGCAGGTACAGGTTTGTCTGGTGGAGTGCTTCTCGGTTCTGCTGGAGCTGGATTTGTAGGTGGTGCGGTTGGCAGTCAATTAGGAGAAGAAGTAATAGGAGGACAAGCAGGAAGTACTCTTGGTGGAGTAGCAGGTGGGGCAGCAGCTGGAGCTTTAGTTGGTGGTCCTGTTGGTGCAGTAGTTGGTGGTATAGTAGGAGGGATATCGAGCTTTTTTGAAGATGGCGGTATTGTAAAAGAGCCTACTTTAATGCTTGGCACAAGAAGTGGGGGTGTTGGGTTAATGGCAGAATCAGGACCAGAAGCCATAGTTCCATTAGGAAATGGAGGAGGAGGGAAAGTTATAAATGTTTTTGTAGAAAACTTATTTGCAAAAGATTTAAACTCAATAATAGATGAAGTGAATTCAGATAATCAAAGCAGGAACATAGGAGATTTTAGATTGATGGTAGAAGAGCAAAATACGGAGAATTTTAACCTCGTGAATTCTTAAAGGCTTTTATGAAAAAAATAGCTTGGAATAAAGGTAAAAAATTATCTTATGAATATAGACAAAAAATGTCTAAAGCCCATAAAGGTAAAATTGTTTCTGAAGAGACAAAAAAGAAAATGAGTTTATCTATGGTTAAAGCTCATAAGGAAAATCCTAATGCATGGTTGTGTTCTAAAGAGACAAGATTAAAAATGAGATTCGCAAAGTTAGGAAAAAAAAGAGTACCTCACACAGAAGCAACAAAAAGAAAAATTGGGTTGGGCAATAAAGGTAAAATTCGATCTGAAGAAACTCGAGAGAAATTAAGAATTGTAAATCTTGGTAAGGTTGTTTCAAAAGAAACAGTATTAAAAATTTTAGAAAAAATTAAAGGTAGGAAACGTTCTAAAGAAACAAAACAAAGACTTAGTTTAGCTAAAATGGGGAATAAAAATCCTGCTTGGAATAATGGTTCTTCTTTTGAACCATATGGAATAGATTTTAATGAAAAATTAAAAGAATTAATTAGAGAAAGAGATGGTTATTATTGTAGATTATGTAATAAGAAACAAGGTAGAAAAGAAAAGTTTCCTGTACATCATATTGATTACATAAAACAAAATAACGATCCTTTAAATTTAATTACTTTGTGTAAGTCATGCCATAGTAAAACAAATTTTAATAGGAAAAGATGGAGTAAAATCTTCAATAAGTTAATTAACACTAACATTATTTTAACAGGAGAAATGAATGGATAAACCTAAAAAAATTCTTATAAGTATCCCGATTGCTCCATACACAAGAATTGAGCCAGAACTTTTCATGTGGGTTTTGAAAAATGTAACGCATTATAATTTTATAGAACCAGGAAAATATATTTTAAATATAGATATAGTTGACGGAAAACCGATAGATTCTGTTAGGAATAAATGTATGCATAGATTTTTAGATAGTGATAATGATTATGTTATGCCGATAGATAGTGATATTGTCCCGCCTCAGAATTGTATAGATTCTTTGGTGAGTCATGATAAGGATATTGTTGGTGCTACTTGTTTTAGCTTTCAATATGGTTATCCTTTTGCAGTTATTTTAGATAAAGTAGGTGGAGGTTATGCTAATGTAGATTGGCAAAAGAATAAAGATATAAGACTACAGGAGTGCTCAGCTACTGGTGCTTCTTGCTTATTAATAAAAAGAGAAGTTATAGTAAAGATGAAAGAACATTTATTAAAGAAAACAGGACGAACAATGTTTTATGAAAGTAAATATAATGAGAGAGGTGAAATATCCTGCGGACAAGATTTTACTTGGTGTGATAATGCAATAGATATTGGTTACAAAATATTTGTAGATAAAAATGTTCATTGTGACCATAAGGTTGATCGTATGTCATTAAAAAGAGTAAATGATATTTTAGTTGAAGAACAAAACAAAAGAAATAATGGAAATCTAAAAATTGTAACTGATATAGACCACCAAAAGAAACTTGATGAAATTATTGAGAGAGTTTAATTATGGGTAGTTCCGTAATTTTGGCAAATAAAAATTTAGTAAAAGATAATGTTTTATCATCTACATCTGAATTTGATGAGTTTGTAGATCAACCGGTAAAGAGCACAAACAACACTGGTTCTTTAACATTAGTAAGTGCTGGTAATTATTTTGGTTCTTCTGCTATTGATATAACTGTACAGATAAAGACGGCTGGTGATATAGGTACATCAAAGTTTATATTCTCTGATGACGGAGGTGCTACATTCTTTGGGTTGAATGCTGAACCTATTTTTGAAGATTTTGAGGTTGTGACAGAGAGTATATGACAAATGAGAAAAAATGTATTATCAGCAGATTCAAATACAGATAGGATATATCTTCATTCTGCTAATACCGGAATTGTAGTAAATTCATTCTCAAGTCCAGTTACTAACCCACAAGGATTGGCATTTGTTAATCAGAGAGATATTGCTTTGATTAATACTTCTGGTATTATTTTCCATATGAGTGGTGTTAGTAATACTGTATTGAGCAGCTTTACAGTACCAGGAACAAATGCTACTGGATTAACATTTGATGGCAGAAATTTAATTTCTGGTGATGCTACTACTCAAAGAATTTATAAATTTTCTGGGATAAGCCAGACAGTTATAAATTCTTTTTCTTCTATTTCGACTAATCCAACTGGGCTTGCTTTTGAAGGACAGAATTTAGTATCTGCTGATTCTGATGCTGATAGGATTTATAGGCATTCTGGTTTTAGTTCTGTGATACTAACATCATTTTCTTCACCATCAACTACGCCTGCAGGGTTGGCATTTGACAGTAGAAATTTATTACATGGTGATTCTACTACAGACAGAATTTATCAATTCTCAGGTATAAGTTCTACTATAACAACTTCATTTTCAAGTGTTAGTACGGTTCCAACTGGACTTGCTTTTGAATCTACTATTTCTTCTATTGATTGCATTGAATTGAATAATGCTGATCTGTTAGCAGTTTATAATAAGAATCAGGGAGGAGCAAATTATGACGCTGTTGCAAAAAGATTTGATATATCAGCAGGAACATGGGGAACTGAAGTTTCTATAGATGCTAATAACACTGGTTACACACATCCTGCTGCGGTGCAATTAGCTTCAAATGCTTCAATACCGAATAGGATTATTTGTGCTTTCCGAGATAAAGCGGCAGGAACTATAAATATATTTAAGTCAGATGATAATGGTGCTACTTTTGCAACTATTACAACTATAACAGCTGATTTAGATGAGAATAATAAAATATCTTTAGCAAGGTCTGGTAATAATATTTTAATATCTTACCATAGAGGCAGAGTTTGTTATTCAAGAAAGTCTACTGACAATGGGACAACATGGGGGGCAGAAGTAACTATAAAGACGAGTGCTGTTCATTGCGATTTAGGTGTATTAGATACAGGAGCATTTATAGCAACATACGAACATTATGATATAGCAACAAATAATTTTGGTAAAATTTATTTTTCTTCTTCTGCTGATGGGTCGTCTTGGGCATTAGCTTCTTCTTCTGTCATGTCCTCCGCTTCTGAAGAATATTCAATGCCAACGACTACAATAGAAGATGGTGGATTGATTCATGTAGTTGCCCATGAAAATAAAAACAGAGATTTGAGAATAGCCAAATCAAGTGATAAAACAGGTACTGCTTGGGGAACAGTTAAGCTGATGAATCCTTTGCCAAATCAAGGTCATACTATTTTAGCAACTACGAATAGAGGATTTTATAATCCAACATTAACAAGATTTGCTGGCACTCTTTGTACATTATTTGAAAGTTGGGATGGGTCAAGTGGTCATTTATCTGCTATAAAGACACATGCTTGGAGAAATGTTACAGAGTCAACTCCTTATAGAGATTGTTACTATCCAATATTAGGATTGCCAGATAAAGTTACAAGTTTTGTTTTGACAACTGCAGCTGGGACAGCAACTGAATCAGGTGGGGTTTTAACTTTAACAACTACATCAAGTGTTGATAGTAGACTTTATAAAAGAACAATAAACAATGTAAGGACGACCAGTGGTGTTAAAGCAAGATTCAAAGTTGAGATAGATTCAGGTGGGTCAACAGCAACTGAGGCTTGTATATTTAGAGCACAATTATCTGATGGAACTAATCATATACAAACCACTTTAAGATTTTCAACCACAGCATTTTCTGTAATGGATGGGAATAAAACAGATGCTTGGGGAGCTTTACAATGGCAAGCAAGAACATGGAGTGAATTTTCAGATACAGTAGCTAAAAATGTTGTTCATGGATTGACAGATGACCATGAATTTTTATTAGCTATGAAAAATAGTGCGGTATCTATTTGGTATAGAAATACACATGATAGAGGAATAAAATGGATAAGTGCTGTTGAAGGAATAGAGATAAGTAAGTCAGGAGTTGATACTCAAAGCTTTTTAGAATATGGAATAACTAAAAATGCAGCAACGATGAAAGTTCATTCACTTGAATTTGTAGAAAATGAAGATGGGCTGTATGATGGATTTACTAATCCAGATGACTTAGTCCAAAGGCTGACTGCTACAGGATCAAAACCTCAATTCCTTAAAGATGGTGTAACGATAACATGGGGTGGTTCTGATGGAGTTGTTGATGATTTATGGACAATCGGTTCTGCATTTACTTTCCCAAAAGAAGATATGGTAACTGATAGTCCATCTGATTTAGTTAGAACAGAAGATGATGGGTCAGAGCATGTTTATGTATTTGATGCTGGTGAAAATAAAATTTTTAATGTTGATCAAATTAATCTTGTTGGGATAAATTTTAGAACTGGTAAGTTTCAAATGAATGCTGCAGATTCTTGGGGTAGTCCTACAATTGACCAAGCGTTTACAGTTAGATCAGAAGTAAGCGGTACAGTCACAGGTGTAACTGAGAATACAGTAACAGATAGTTCATTGACTTTAAAACTTAATCAATTAGCAAGACCAAACAGACCAATGTATTTAAGACCTACAAGCGGAACAGCAAGTGGGAAGACTTATAAAATAGAATCTAATAATGCCACAGAAATAAAAATAACTACTGCTTCATTAACAACTGATGGTTT
>TARA_R100001530_G_scaffold135802_2_pt1 | contig 11561 bp, 20 predicted proteins | sample TARA_R100001530 | Tara Oceans TARA_R100001530 (sample SAMEA2622166) | marine metagenome | biome: marine biome (ENVO:00000447); feature: mesopelagic zone (ENVO:00000213) & marine oxygen minimum zone (ENVO:01000065); material: "saline water (ENVO:00002010), including plankton... | reverse complement strand
GGGCTTAAAATAGTTGATAAAAAAACTTATTTGACTCCTGATTCTTTTTTCGAAGCGGATGAAGATGATATAAAAGGATTAGAATTAACAAGAGAAGAATTGTATCAAAAAGCCATGATGTTTTTTGAAGATCAATATAAGTATGTAGTGCCACAAGCATCGTTATTAGACCAAGCAAATAGGGCATTAAGGATGCAAACACCCGCTGGCGCTGCAGTTAATTTGTTGCTCCAATACAAATCATATGGAATTAATTTTGTTCGTAATATATTAATGCGAAATTTGCAAGGAAGCGATAACAAATATGAAGCATTTGCTGCTCTAACGCAAACTATAGTCGGTACAATGGTTTTAGGTTATGCAGGTGATACAGCTTTAGGGTTATTGAAGAATGAAGCACCAGCACCTTTAACTGGAGACCATGCAGCACATACTTGGGCAAAAGCTATTCTTCCAGCATTAGGAATATTTGGTGATGTAGCTGAAGCTGCCACATCAAGCAAAACCGACATGTTTAGTGAACTTCTTGGCCCATCAGCATCTTTTGCTAATGATGCAAGATCATATTTTATGAAAATGGCTAAAAGATCTTATGAATCACCATCAATTAGAGATAGGAAAAGTTCTTTATTATTATCTTATGAATTTGCAAAAAGAAATATGCCTTTTATGAATACGCCAATTGCACTGGTTGCAATGAATTATTTAATTGGAAAAGAAATAATGGATTCAATTCAACCAGGTGCTTATGAAGAAATGAGGCAACGATCTGAAAATTACACGGGTTCAACACCAATCATTCCTTAGGAGGAAAAATGTCAACTACAGCTGAAAATGTTAAGATTCAATTTACTGCAAATGGTTCTACAACTTATTCAAATATATTACAATGGATCTTTTCCAAAGATGATATTACAGTCTATTTTGATCAGGGATTGCAATCTGATGCAACTTATTCTATATCTACCCCAACATCTGATGGTTATGATATTACTTTCACTTCACCTCCTTCCTCACCAGTAGTAATTACTATTCTTAGGCGTGTACAAATCACAGATCCTGAAAACTTTAGCCCTGGTTCAAGTTTAACTTCTGAAGATTTAAACACTAGATTCGATGCAAATTATTTGATTTCTGTAGATAATAAATTTTATTCTGAAAATATAGAGCCAACTTATGGGGACAAATCTTTAACATATTCATCTGGTAGTGCTTTGGTGCCATCTGAAAATGATCTTACAATACCTGTACTGTCTACTCCTTCAGAAGGAGAATCTGCTAGAACATGGGGAAAAGATCATACCGGATCTATTATTGATGTTCCAATAGACCCAAGTGGTAAATCTGCTGCAGAGTTAGAAGCAGAATTAGCAGCTGCTGTTAGTGCGAGTTCATCAGGCGCTAAAATGGTCGGATATTGGAATGGATCCTCAGCTACAACAGTACAAGATGAATTAGATAATATAGATTCTAAAATTGGCGATGTGAATTTAGCTCATTATACCGACCCAACTAACAAAGTTGTAATTGGCAATGGGATGAATGCTACAGGAACTAGTGATATTGTTTTTTCATCAGAAGCTGTTAAATGGACAGAAGGAAGCCCACAACCTACTGTTGCTGCAACTGGTAATACAGATGTTACTGTGGCTACTAGAGGCTGGTCTCAAGAGCATATGCAATCGACAGTAGAATCGTATTCTGTAACTTTTACCAAAAAAGCTAGCGCAGCGGAAGCTCAAGCAGCATCTGCCGCTGATGCAAATCCATTAAATTTTTATTTTTCAGTATAAGGATTTACTATGCCAATATATAATTCTGGGAATGAATTAGAAAATATTTATTTTAAAGGAAGCGAAATTAAAGAAATTTATTCTGAAGGGGAAAATATATATAATAAAAAACATTATACTCTTACTGCAGGAACATCACCACCTTTTGGTGGTTTTGTAAATGGTTTCAGAGACGGTGGTTCAGATCCTGTTTTAGAAAATTTTGGAGCATTAACGCCAAATACTTTATCTGGAACAACAATTGTTCAAATTTATACTACTGCGGTGAGCAGTGATCCAGCAGATGTAAATCTAAATATTGAGCCTGTTTTAACATTTAAATCTATAAAAATAATACAACAAGATAATGGTTTTGTTTTAGGAGATTTTGAGTATAGTAGTTTTACTAGTGGCGGTGGGCAAATGTCGCATATTATCGATAGAAATACTCAACAATTTTTAAATGGTAAAGAATATTCAATAATATTTAAATTAAATTAAGGAAAAAATAATGTTTGAAATGGTAAAAAAAAGCAGTGAAATTTTAAAGTTAATAATTAGTATAGTCGGCATAATAGCTATTATATATGCAACATGCGAGCGCTTTTCAAAGATAGATGCTGAATTATTACAGGTCACATCAGAGTTAACTGACATGGCTTATAAAATAGAAAGAAACAAAAATGATATTATGAACGTTAGTGAACAAGATAAATCGTCTTTGTCATCTTATATTAAACGTGCAGACAATGAAGCGTTAGAAAACAAAGCTTTAATGTTGAAAAATGAATGGCACAAACAAGATATGTATGCAAGGATTTATGAAAGTATTATTAAACTTGATGACAAAATAAATAAAATGGAATAAATATGAGTATATCTATTAGTTTGATTTCATTATTTACTGGGTCGATTGTAGGCATTGTTAAATCTTATTTGGACAATCAAGCATTGTTACAGCAAAGACAACAAGAACTTTTAGCAAAAGACAAAATACAAAATAGAGAATCAACTAATAGATTTTATCAATGGACAAGGCGGATCATAGCTTTGAGCTTAATAATGTCAATTATTATATATCCAATTATTGCTGTTCTTTTAAAGATACCTATGTATATGCCTTTCATTGAATCACATGGCTTCTTTGCTTCAATTTTCTATGGAGACACCTCAACAGAATTCAAGGTTATTCATGGATTAGTGTTGCCTCCTATAGTTATTCCTGCTACGATGTATATCCTGGGTTTTTATTTTAGCTCACCAACCAAGAGGCCTTAATGCAGATTGAAAGATTGCCTTATAAATTTACGCCTAGAGATTACCAATTCGCCTTATTCGACTCCTTTTTAAATAAACAAATTAATTTTGGTTATATTGTTTGGCACAGGCGAGCTGGCAAAGATAAGACTTGTTGGAATTTATTGCTTTGCAAAGCACTACAAAGAACTGGAAACTATTTCTATATATTCCCTGAAATTGGTCAAGGTAGAAAAGCCATTTGGGTTGGTATTGATAAACACGGAAATAGTTTTCTAGATCACATCCCAAAGCCATTAATTAAAAGAATTAACAATACAGAAATGCGAATTGAATTATTTAATGGATCTACTATTCAAGTTGTTGGTGCAAATAGATATGATAAGCTTGTTGGTACAGCAGCTGTTGGAATGGTTTTCTCAGAATACTCATTACAACCACCATTGGCGTTAAAATATTTAAAACCAATAATAAATGAAAACAAAGGCTGGATGTTAATCAACTCTACACCTCGGGGTCATAATCATGCATATAAACTATTTGAAGCGGTTAAAGATGATCCTGAATGGTTTACTGAATACAAAACTGTATCTGATACTAAAGATGAAGATGGCCAGCCTATTGTTAGTGATGCACAAATAGAAAGCGACAAAAAAATTATGTCTATCGAAGAAATAAGGCAGGAGTATTTTTGTGATTGGGACGTAGCTTTGTCTAATGCTTATTTTTCAAAGTATCTTCGTATTGCAGAATCTCAAAATAGGATTTTAGATTTTCCACTTGATTCATCTTTACCTGTGCACACTTTCTGGGATTTAGGAATATCTGATGCAATGACTATTTGGTTTGTTCAGTTTTCACCAAACGGAGAAATACGATGTGTTCATTATTATGAAAACACTGGAGAAGGTTTTGAACATTATGCTAATTACATTAATGATTACAGGAATCGTAATGGAATAGTAATTGGTGAGCATTTTGCTCCTCATGATATACAGGTTAGGGAATTGTCTAGCGGAACATCTAGGCTAGAAAGAGCTAGAACTATTGGTTTGAATTTCAGGTGTGTTCCTCGACCTAAAGTGAAGCAAGATGCAATTGAATTTTCACGTGGTATTTTTTCTAAATTCTATTTCCATAAAACAGAATGTGAGTTTGGCATATCTTGTTTGATGGAATATCATGCAAAAGAATTAAAAGATGGTTTAACAGGTTCACCAGAACACAATTGGGCATCACATGGGGCTGATTCTTTTATGTTAATAGCTCAAGCTCATCAACAAGGAATGCTTCCTAGCCATGTTAATCCGAACAACAATGGCCCAATTCATTTAAATTCATGGGCCACTGAGTCTGTTATTTAAGCCTACCTATTATTTATTAAAACGGGACACAAGATTGTGGTGTAATATTGTCTCCACAATCATACTTTTGCAAAGGCTTCAAATATTTTATTTCTTCCTTTGTTGCAGTTCTGCATTTTTGGTCAGTATTGTTTGCGGCATCTCGATAACACAACATTGTTCCTTGCCTATTTTTTACTATTGACGGTTTATGTGTGTGAATAATTACGTTAACCATGTGCGCAAGGATTATCGTTATTAATACAAATCCTACTGATATCCATATTATTTTCTGGCTTTGTATTATTTTGTTGATCAAGTTTTTAAAGGTTTTATTATTCTTGTACCAGTAAATCGCTGTGATCACCAATGCGGCTGCAAAAATAGAAAAGCAGAATGCTAATCCGATAAATTTAATAATGTAAAATAACATTTCTAGTTACCTCCTAGTTAAAAGTTTAAAATATTTAAGCCTACCTATTATTTATACCATATTACTCTCCTTGAAATTCTATTAATGTTTCACTTGCAAGCTGGGGTAAGCATTCAAATCCACTGTTAGAATTCATTATCAAATCCCATCGCTTATCAATTTGCTCAATCTTTTTAACAACTTGCCTTAAAGATTTGTATGCAGATTTAAAATGTTTAAGGTTTTTGAGGGAATTTTGAACCCTTACAGCAAGCTCTATTTTCTCTTTATCATCCGAGGCGCATCTCAATTGATTAAGATCTTTTGTTAAAACATTGATAAATTTAAACGCATCTTTAAATTGTTTATCCGAAAAATTTATACTTTCATTTATTGGGATCATTTCTTTCTCCTTTACAAGTATGTTAGTATTTATTAATTAAAAATACTGTGATTGCTAAAATGGGATTACATCATCAAATTTGGATATTGCTTCTTTTCGTTCTTCTTCTTTATCTTTTTTAATTTCCGGATCAACTTTAATTTGCGGTATCCATTTTGAAACCTGAGGATACCCAGCATCGTTTATAGATAGTTCACATTGACCAGTAGCACCTTTAAGTACATCTTCGCTTACAAGCCATTCACCGGAATCCCAAGAAACTATAGTTTGGACATTTAAAGAATCAGAAAAAATCTTATTAAAAAAGTTTGATTTTTCTGTCCCCCACAATACTGGAGTAAGCCAGTTGTCTAGCTCTGTTCCATTTTTGTCTCTGCATTTAAGGCCTAATTTCAAGGCCGGGGTGTTCTTCTTTCCTAGGACCGTCTCTTCGATGAATCCTATTTTAAATTCTACAGTTTCATTGTTTTCTGCAGCATCTTTTACACTTTTGTTCATTGTATCTTTCTCCATTGTTTTACCTAAATCACTCATTACTCTGCTCCAAGTTGTCTTTGTTGTCTTTCATATAGCATCTTAAGTCTTTTTTCTTTCTCCTCTGGACTAAGTTTTTCATAGATTTCATTGAGTCTATACATTTCTTTAATCTCTTTTTGTTCTTCCATTTCAAATTCTTCTTTAGTAACACTGCTTTTCATTTCTTCAATCTCACGAACTCCCATTTATCTACTCCTTATTTGATTTCTTGTTTTTTCTCAATCCAAAACTGTCTTGCTTGATTAAGTTCATCTTCTGTTAATACTGATTTTTTTTCCTTAATAACATCAGCGACTATTTTTAATTCTGCATCGGTTTCACAAGATTTTATGGAGTCGCATATTTGAGAATACACATCTGATTGTAATGATTGATCAAAATAAACTTTGATATCTTCTTCAACAATATCTACTACATCGTTTTGGATTATTTCGACTACATCCTCTCGTATTTCTTTCTCGACAATTTTGTTATTTTGATTTTTTGTTGGATAATCTCTAGCTTCTTCAACGCTTATCAAGCCTTTTAAAGCATCCGCAAATTGATCTCTTAAAGCAAATCCTCTAGCACGCATCTTCAACATTCTTTCTGGGTATGATTTCCATGCTGTTGCTTTTCCTGATTTTGTTATTCCTCCCCACAATCCAGCAAGTATTGCGTCTTCTTTTGAAAAAGTGGATACATGTAAATCGCAACCTTTTCTTTTAACCTCGCAATATGCAACATTATCCTTAATATATTCTTTGTGACTTTCGTATTGGGAATGAGATTGTACAAGTGCTAGCATTGCATCGCCCCACAAACTTGGCCTTCCATTAATAACTGAAATGTTTTGCAATGCCTGCATAGGAGACAAACCTATTTCAAAACCCCATTGCATAGCAACGAAAGTATCGCTAGGGTTTCCTGAAAACTGTTTAGGAACTAATGTGCTTTTAGACAAAATCTCAGCTAATTGCATTGCCTCATTAATATTATCTGGAACCAATCCAGAATTCTGTTTAATTTGTAAATTTGACATTTTATTTCTCCTTAAAATAAATTGGTGAATGAATTAAATTTTCATCTATATCTTGGAACTCTACAGCTCTCCACAATACTAAATTAACCCAAGCTTTGAATTCTTTTATTGCTTCATTTTCACTTTTCATAACTTTGCTCCTGCATTTATTAAAAGCTTTGCTATTTCGGTATGTCCACGTCGAGAAGCTATCATCAAAGCAGTAGATCCATCCTCATTGACAGCATTAACATCGGCGCCGTTATCTATCAAAAACTTTGTTATTTCGGTATAGCCATACATAGAGGCCCGAATTAAAGCAGTATCTCCATCCTTATCAGAAGCATTTACATCAGCACCGTTATCTATTAAAAACTTTGCTATTTCGGTGGAGCCATTGCCACAAACGCACATTAAAGCTGTCCATCCATCTTCATCGACAGCATTAACACTTGCACCACTGTCGATCAAAAGCTGTACTATTTGGGTTTTTCCTCTTTTACAAGCTTCTAATAATTCTTCTCTTAAGTCTTTCATACTTCTGCTCCTTAATATTCATAGCTGTAATAATTTTTCATGGCATTATCGTATTCGTTGCAAGATTCTATTCGAGCATCATAGAAATAATTGTCCTCGATATGTGCACCTATATGATCATTGCATAGATCAAGACCGTTTTTGGCAAACTCAACAAGATCTTGTGCCAAAGAAGAAGGAATAACAACAGGACCATCAGTCTTATCATAGTTTTGTAGTTTCTGAAGTGTAGATGAGATCAACTTCAATGCCAACTTGTTAAATACATCAGTTTGTTGTTTTGCATCAGCTACACTTGTACATCCTTCTCCACTGAAAGATTCAGCAAGCCATTCTTCATTGCCATAATCTTGGTCTTCAACGAAAGACAAAATCAAATTAGCTTTTTCGTCTTCTGGAACATCAGACCAAACACCATAAATTCCTGAACACTTAAGATCATCGTAAAACATAATAAGCTCCTTGTTTGTTAATTAAGCATCTTCATGTTAGTACGTTTAGAGAGAAATATCAACAAAAAATTTGGATAAATATCAAACTCTATATATTTCAAGGGCTTACCCGAGCAAATTAGAATGCTTGTAATGCCATCCTTTAGATTTCCAGTGCTTTCTTTGAGCATCCATCATTTCTTTGGTAAACACATCGGGTCTTATTTTTTCTGCTTTGAACCAGTCAAAGTAAAAAGCAAATTTCAGAGCAACCTCAGGCTTCATGATATTTCCTTTAGATATCCACACCAAGATATGATCTTGCACACCAATTGCTTCTGCTAATCCATTTCTGCTACCGAAATATTCTATAGCTTGCTTATAGTATTGCTTTTGCAATTGTAAAATTTCTTTCTTTTGGTTAATCATTTAAATTCTCCTAATAATCTACACATTTCACTTTTACTTTCAAAAGTAACACAGGCATCAATCAAACAGGTATGGCCAACTTCATCAACAGCATTAACATCAGCACCATTTTTTATCAAAAGCTTTGCTATTTTGGTATTAAAATAATAAGCGGCAAATCTTAAAGCAGTTCCGCCAGCATTAACAGCATTAACATCAGCACCATTGTCGATCAAAAGCTCTGCTAATTCGATATCTCCGCGTACAGAAGCCCAAATCAAAGCAGTATAATCGTATACTGCATCAGAAGCATTAACATCGGCACCTTTCTTAATTAAGCGTTCTGTTTCTTCTATGTTTCCTTCTTTGCAATAGTATATTAATTCTTCGTTCAATTCTTTCATATTTTTGCTCCTGCTTTTACTAAAAGTTTGATCATTTCAATGTCTTCATTTCTAATAGCAAGCATTAAAGAAGTGCATTTTTGGTTGTTGCAAGCATTAAGATCAGCACCACGTCTAATTAATAATTTTGCTGTTTCTGTGCGGCCATTTTTAGAAGACCCCATCAAAGGAGTCATTCCATTAGCATTAAAACAATTAATTTCTGCACCTTCATTTAAAAATAATTCCGCCGCCTCTACATGTCCACTGGATGAAGCAATAAACAAAGGAGTTTTTCCATCTTCGTCAACAATATTTAATTTTGCGCCTTTGTCTATTAAAAGCTTTGCTATTTTGTCATTGCCATGGCTAGAAGCTTCAAGCAAAGCCACATCGAGGTCCGTAAAATTTTCAATTATGAAATATATTAGTTTTGTATGATTTCCGTCATAGGCACCCAACAAAGCTTCGTAATAACATGCGCCAGATGACAAGAATAGTCTAACAAGTTCTTTTTTGTTTTCCTTTGCCGCATAATAAACTGGCCTCCTACCGGCGGGACAATAGTTAACATCAGCCCCCATATCTAATAATTCTTCTGCATACTCCCAATCTCCCTCATACACAGCGTCTACAAATTTTTCGTCCAAGTTCATATCTCTGCTCCTGCTTTTATTAATAATTCTGCTATTTGAATATTATTTTTTCTGGAAGCAAACATTAAGGCGGTATGGCCTTCTTGGCTAACAGCATTTACATCGGCTCCATTATTAATTAAAAGTTTTGCAATGTCAGAATGGTAATTGTTAGAAGCATGCATCAAAGAATTATCTCCATATTTATTGACAGCATTAACATCAGCACCCTTGTTGATTAAGAACTGTACTATTTCGGTATAGCCATATACAGAAGCCAAAATTAAAGCAGTATTTCCATCCTTATCAGAAGCATTTACATCAGAGCATGCATCTATTAATAGTTGTGCCATTTGGTAATGGCCATTTTCAGAAACACACATTAAATCTTCAATAACAGCAACATCTGATATTTTATCAATTAAAAGTTTTGATATTTTTCCATCGTATCTGTCATTATAATTATTGACTGAATATTCACCAACAACATTGACATCTGCACCGTTATCTATCAAAAGTTTTGCTTTTTTGGTATTTTTCTTTTTAACAGCCACAATTAAAGCTGTTATGTTCTCTTCCGCATCTTCATCGTAACAACAATTTCCTTCTGAATATATTATATTAACAACAGCATTAACATCGGCCCCTGCATCTATTAATAGTTCTGATATTTCTGCATTAGCATGAATTAAAGCATTTTCGCCATATTCGTTAACGTAATTAACGTCTGCCCCTGCTTTAATTAGAAGTTTTGCTGATTCTACAAAACAATTACGACAAGCTTCTATTAATTCTTCGTTCAATTCTTCAGTTTTCATTCTCTCGCTCCTGCTTTTACTAGAAGTTTGATAATTTCAATTTCTTGGTTTTCAACAGCAATTCTCAAAGAAGTATCTCCATATATAATAAAATCATCAACATTAGCATTAACATCACCAACATTAACATCACCAACATTAACATCACCAACATTAGCATTAACATCAGCACCTTTTTTGATCAAAAGATTTGCTATTTTGACATTGCCATGTCGAGAAGCATGCATCAAAGCAGTCCATCCACCACCATCATAAACATTAACATCAGCACCTTTGTTGATCAAAAGATTTGCTATTTTGACATTGCCATGTCGAGAAACATGCATCAGAGCAGTGCTACTGAAATACTCATCGACCGCATTAACGTCGGCGCCATTCTCGATTAAGCTTTCTACTTCGTCAATGTCTCCTTCTGTGCAAGCGTCAAATAATTGTTCATTCAAATCTTTCATATCTCTGCTCCTGCATCTATTAATAGTTTGATAATTTCAATGTCTTTGTTTTTAATAGCAACATATAAAACAGTTTCGCTAAACAAATTAACAGAATTAACATCTGAACCATTGTCGATTAAAATCTTTACTATTTCGTTATAGCCTTTAAGAGAAGCATTCATCAGAGCTGTCCATCCAAGTTCATCGACCGCATTAACATTAGCGCCTGCATCTATTAAAGGCTTTATTAATTCGGTATGGCCACACATAGAGCCACGAAGCAAAGCATTATTACCATAATCATCGACAGCATTAACGTCTGCACCTTTCTTAATTAAGCTTTCTACTTCTTCAGTGTTTCCTTCTCTGCAAGCTTTGTGCAATTCCTTGTCCAAGTCTTTCATGCTTCTTCTCCTGCATCTGTTAACAATCTACTCATTTCGCTCATGCTTTCAAAAGTATCACATGCATCAATCAAACAGGTCTGGCCAACTTCATCAACAGAATTAACATCGGCACCATTTTTTATCAAAAGCTTTGCCATTTTAGTTTTAAAATAATAAGCGGCCATTCTTAAAGCTGTCTGTCCATCTCGACTAAAAGCATTAACATTGGCACCCTTATCTATTAAAATCTCTGCTAATTCGATATCTCCACGACAAGAAGCCCACATTAAAGGAGTCATTGCATACTTATTGTCAGAATTAACAAAATTAACGTCTGCACCTTTCTTAATTAAGCTTTCTACTTCTTCAATGTTTCCTTCTTTGCACGCGTCAAATAATTGTTTGTCCAAGATTTTCATAATTTACCTCCTTTGCTATAAAACATAAATATTACCACTTGCAAATAGAAATGTCAAGGCTATAATGGAAAAGACCTTAACCAACCAGGAGGAAAATCGATGGATATTGAGCCAGAAGTTTTGGGATTAGCATCAATTTTGCAAAAATTTCCAGAAGAGCTTAACACTTTGTTTCAGCAGGGTTTTTTAAAAATACAAGATAACACGCTTGCAATTGACAAAGATTTAGTTTATTCACGTGCGCGTAATATAAATAATATTAATAATAATAATAATATTAATAATACTAGTATATTAAAGAAAATAGAAAAAAATAAAACAAAAAAAGAAAAAGAAAAAGTTATCCACAGGCTGTTCGAATTTGATTTGATGCAATCTGTTGGCTA
>TARA_R100001530_G_scaffold46431_1_pt1 | contig 11769 bp, 5 predicted proteins | sample TARA_R100001530 | Tara Oceans TARA_R100001530 (sample SAMEA2622166) | marine metagenome | biome: marine biome (ENVO:00000447); feature: mesopelagic zone (ENVO:00000213) & marine oxygen minimum zone (ENVO:01000065); material: "saline water (ENVO:00002010), including plankton... | reverse complement strand
GGTCAAGAATTGGGAATGAATGAAAAAACTAAAGAAGGTAAAACAGTTATTCAAGGCCCTGATGTCATTTTGGCTTCTGAAGAAATTTATCAATTAGCAAGAGAAGGTAAGCTTGATTTTATAAAAGATTCTGAAGGGAATACTATTACTGATGGTACTTTAGCATTAGAAAAATTAAATGAAGCTCTTGGTGGATATTCTCAAGTTTTTAGGACAAGTAGACTTTTAAATGAAGTAATTGATTTACCTTCTGATAAAATGACAAAAACAGTTCATACATTAGAAACTATTAAAGATATTTATGAAAGTATTACTTTAGTAGAAGCTAAAATAAATGATGCTTTTCCAAGTAAAATGTCTTATTCAGATGCTTTCACATTTAAAAACTCAGCCTCAGATTATATTATGATACTTGCAAATAATATAAATTTAAAAAATTCAGCTATGGTTAGAGATATTTTTAGTAAAGATTATGGCCAAAGAGATGAATTAATTTCTTTAATGAGAGCAGCTGGAATTCTTGAAGGAGATTTAGTTAACCCTCTATTAAGAAAGAGTATTGAAAATATTGAGTTTATAAAAGATGATTCTGTTCCAGAGAACGAAAGAGAAGCTAGGGAAGGTGAACTTAGACGAGGATTAAAGAAAATATTACAATTGCAATCTGTGACTGGAGGTTACGAAAGGTCTGAAGGTGTTGATAAAAAACCAATTGAAATTGCAGATGCAGAAAAATTAATAGGATTTATATCTGGAGCAGGGTTAAAAGATATATCTAATACGTATGATTGGATGCATCAAGAAACTATAAACTTTATCATAAGAGATAAAATTGGTTCTTCAAATCTTGAAATGCAGGAAATGACTGCATTTTTTGAAATAGCAGAAGCAGGGATGGCTAATTTTAATTTAGATATGAAGTCAGGTCGTCAAGGTTTTGATATAAAATTATTAGATACAACTTTAGTTCCAGAATCAGTTATGGATGCAGCTATTGAATACAATGATTTTGTTAGAAAGATTATTGCAAAAAGTGGAGGGTTAATAGAACCCGCTGGTAAATCGATAGCACAAAGTAAATATGATATACTTGGTTTAAAAAATCTGTTACCAGAATATAGAAAAAATGGTACACTTAATCGAGATAAAGCTCAAGAGTATTTATATGATTTTATGGAAATACTTCCAAAAAATAGTCAAATAATGCATGATGTGGCGCAATACACTTTAGAAGGAGGGAGCGCCGATGTTCTTAATTGGTTAATAAGAGCTGGAGTAATGAAATATAGCAATAAATCTGGTAAACAATATGAGGTTATTGTTGAAAAATTTTCACCTGAATTAGAAGCTAAATTAAAAAATAAAATAAAAAAGAATGGTTTTGATGAACATTATATAAAAGATGTGATTTCATCAGAGGAACAAGCTTCTCGAGCTGCTCATGGCGATGAAAGATTTATGGTTGACATGGATTCTAAATTTGATATGAATACATTTTTAGAAAAATATAATATTGAAGGTGTAGATTATTCTGTTAAATCTAAAGAAATGAAACGAGAAGTGTTTGAGAGTTTATTTTTATCTGAGGTAAATGACCCAAAAGATAGAATACCAGCTGCTCAAATAGTAGAAAATGTTTTAAAAAGAATAGAGATAAAAAATACTACTACTAATAAATATGTAAAATACTCAGAAATTGATGCAGCCCAAAAAGAATTTGTTAAGAAAGAGATTGTTGGCGATTTAGTAAAATTGATTGCAAGTCAATATAATACAACAAAAATAAATTTTATTAAAATGGAAAATGGGCAAATTAAAGAATCCACTAAATTTCAACAAGAAACAAGATTAAATACTCTTTTAAGAGAATTAGAGATATCTCCTGTTATAATTGAAAAAGAGGTGGTTGATTATGAAATGTTTGAAGGTAGAATACAAAGGGTATTTAAGAACGTATTTACCGATACCACAGATTTACCAAGATGGCAAAGAACCTCTATAATAAAATTACACAAAAAATTAAAAGATGATTTAAAATCAAGAGAAACTTCTTTTGGGTTAACGAATCAAGGTGGAATGGAAATTTTTCAAATATCTAAAGATACTGCCCCAATTGCTATAGCAAGACAAGATTTTCCGAATATGCATGCTAAATATATTGAATTTGCGGATTGGGCTTTAAAACAAAGAAATATAGATGGAGGAGTCAAAGGTCAAATACAAAAAATAATTGATAAAATTAACGAACCTACTAAAATAGTTAATAATGAAGAAATTGGTAATCCGACTACTTTTGATTATCAATATATGTTATCACAAATTGTGTTTAACGATATGTTAAGAGGTAGTAAAAAAACTTCAGCTTTAGAAGATTTCCTTAATGGATTTGATGTAAGTAAAACTATGGGTCGTGTAAAACTATATGATTCTAAAAACTTTGTTAAACATGATAGAAGTCTATTAAGCAGTATGATGGAACTTTATAAAAAAGAATTAAATGACAATAAGACTCACGATGCAATCGGAAAAATAATGCAACAAAATGGATTTAATGTTGCTATATGGAATGATAAGGATTATGCGAATGTTAATACAGAAGTTAGAAGTATATTAAAAGAAAATGGATGGAGCCAACAAAAAATAGATAAATTTTTTAAGGATGTTATCGGTGACGCCCATGATAAGTCATCATCATTTGATAGCATTGCCTTTGTTCCAATAGGTACGATGAGATATGCTCATTCAATGATGGGGAATAATCCAAATTCTACAAATCCAGTAAAACCTGCTATTGCTTCTGGTGGTAGAAGTGGTCAGCTTTTACTTGGAAAAACTTTATTTGTTTATGACAAATCATTAGATACTTTTTTCAAAAATAATGATAATGTTGATATTCTATTGGCGTCTACTGGAGCTAAATCTTTTAATAAGGGGTTGGATAGAGATGGGTTGGATAGTAGTCTAATAAATAAACCTTATAACCAGATAAATTCTACTACAGTTTTAGGAAAACAAAAGATAAGAAAGATTCCTATTGATGCTGTTGGATTTAAGCCTGAGGTTGACAAGCCTTTTAAAGATGCTGTTGAATCTACAAGTGATTATAACTATATGACCAATGAAGAATCTAAGAATATGTTTAACGAAAACTATCGTGATGATATTATAGATGCTGTTGATGGTATGAGAAAAGAAAACATTAGTGGAGTCACAAGAAGAAGATTTATTTTAGATATATTTGGTAAAGATGCTTTTAGTGTTAGTCCAGAATCAGGTGGAAGTCAGCATTTATCAAACATAGCCAAATTTGTTTCAATGCATAGGGATGCCGACCCAATGTCTTATAGTGAAAATATTGTCAAAAATAAAATTTATAATCATTATATAAATAGAATTTTAAATGGCAAAAGAACTACTATAAAAATAGAAAATGGTAATGATGTTAGATATGGAGGGCAATCCCCCGTTATACAAGTTGCAGATGCTAGACATAGATTAAAGCCTACTATTGTAAATGAAGAAGGCAAGATGGAGATGCGTGGAGAAATAATGATTGGGCATCATGAGAGATTTTCAAGCGTTTCTGAAATTGTAAAGAGTGGAAGACAAATGATTCTTGTTGATGGTGCGAAAACAATAGACCCAAAAGAATTCTTTGGTAGTTATGAAACAAAAAAAGAAGGTAAAAAGTATTATTGGAATGATTTGTTAGAGGCTGGTTTAGACTTGGGTACTTTGCATGACCTTATTGAAGCTGGGAAAACTGGAGTAACTCCCTATAGCAAAAATCTACAAATTGGAGTAGTGACAAATAGAAAACCTCATACAAGACCTAATGATACTGCTATTTTAGGATTAAAAGGATTTCTTGATAAAGCATATGGAAAGTCTGCTCTTGTAAATAGTCTTGATATTGTCAATTTATTTGAAGGTGATTATGATGCTGATAAAGTTGATTACTTTTATGGAGCTAGAAAAGCTGTTCACGAACATGCTAAAAGGGTATCTGATTTATTTGTTCAAGCAATTGACCCTGATTATTTAAAAATAGAAACTAACTTTAGTTGGGCAGATGACCCATCGAAAGTTGCAGAAAATATAGAAAGAATGGCTGCAAGTAGTGACCTTGCAAAAAAGACAATTGGGGTAGTCCAAAAAATTCCTAGAAAATTAGGGTATTTAAATAATATTGCTATGGATGGGACGAATGACCCTGGTCTTAAAATAAGATTCGGTAAAGATAAAAAACCTAAAATATTATTTATGACTCCAGGCAAGAAAGGTCAAGAATATAGAATTACAATAGATTTTGATAATATGGATTATTATACTAGAGCTGCTTTAGAAACTCAATATATGCTTGATATGGGTGGGGGTGTAAACCCAAAACTGATGAGAGATGTATCTGAGTGGAGTGATGAATTTTTATTTCCTCCAGAAAAAGAAGGTATTACTCCTTCTCAAGTTAGAAAAATGGGTATAGGATTTATTAATAGTAATATAAGAAGAAAAACTCCATCTAAAAGAATAAGAATATTTAGGAAATTTGATAAGGAAGGAAATGAATTAGTATTAAATGACCTTGAAAAAAGCATGATTAAAACTATGATGTCTGAATATGGTAAGTTTTTAAATGTTGCAGGCAATAAAACATTTAATCAAAAAACAGGTGAACAAAGGTCTGTGACTTATGATAATGTATACGAAGCTTCTGATGCATTTTATAATTTTAATAGAGATTTAAGTAAGTCACTTTATTATAAATTAAGATATAAAAAAGATTCAGCTGGTAATCCATTTTATAACGATGGCCAATTTAAAAATATGTTTGATGTGCAAAAAGGCACTTATAAAAAATATGATAAAAAACTAAAGAAAATGGTAGATAAGACTGTTTATAAACCTGGAGCTGGTGGCATATTTGTTGATGAGTCTCAGCAAATCAAAAATAATAGTGTAGCAATTTCTGAGGGTAAAAGAGGTGGGGTTTTAGAGAGGTCTTTGCATCGTGTTTGGGATGCGGATATATTTGGTAATAGAAAAGACGCTGGATTAGAAGCATCCTTTAATGACACTGGTAATATGGTACAATATATGAATAGATGGTATGACCAATTAAGAACAGGAGATATAAGTGAATATTCTGGTTCTGTTGATGCTTTGCAAGGTAATATAATGAAAACTGTTACTGACTATAATTCAGCAGCTTATTACATAGGTAATCTTAAACAAAAAATTGTAACTACTCAATACAGGACAGATTTACCATATAAGAGTAAAATGTCTATTATTAATAAATTAAATAAAGTTATTAGAGGTATTGAGTATAAACTAGCAGACGAAATTGTTCCTCCAGAATATAGGGAGACTTATAAAACTAAAGATTTAAAACCATTTAAATTTATTCCAGTTAAAGGAAAAGATGTTGACGAAGGACAAGTACAATTTAATACAATTTATTCTATATTGAAACTTCAAAGAGAGTCTGGAGTTGTTTTACCACCAGGTGGGCATGAACTTCTTAAATATTTAAAAGATATAAGAAGACAGTATTATAGCAATCAAGAAAATTTAGGAGACATATTTAAATATAAAGAAAAAACTGTATTAAATAAAGAAAATTTAGATTTTCTTGCTAATATGCCACCCCAGAGTACATTTAGAGAAGTAGAAGATGCTATTCTGCATCAAGGGCTAAGGGAATATAGTCTTCCTTTTATACTTGAATTTATGGCTACTGCTCAAAATAAAAGACAAATAGGTATTCAAGGTGGTAGATTGGTTGCTATGCCTTTTTCTAAAAGTGGTAGGTTTAGAAGAGGGTATCAGTTTCTTACTGGTATCGTAAATGCTCCAAAAGGTAATGATAAAAATGTTATGGCAAATTATGAATCTAATGAAACATTTCTTGTTGGAAATCTGTTAAGGACTCTTCAAATTACTGAGGCAAATTTTAGAAGATTTCAAAATAGAAGATATGATAAAAGAAATTTTTCTGATTCAAATTATATGGAAAATATAGGGACTATAGAAAAACCAGTATATTTATCGTTAGAACATATAAGATTACCTAGTTTTGGTAAAGAATTAGAGAGTGTAGTTGGTGATTATGCTTCTATACGTTGGGCTAGAGATACTAATAGGATTAGTTCTGGATTTGATAATATGAATGATTCTGTCCTTAGTTATTATAGAGATATAATGGAAGTGGCAGGCAAAGGGCCTGAATTTGAAAAATATGTTGAAATTATGCATGGTTTAAAACAGGATATGATTAAAAATAAAACTATTGACCCAATAAAATATTTAGCTACAAAAGCACAAATAGAGAGTGATATTTCAGAAATAGCCAATAAAGTATTAACAGGTGGAATAGATACATCTAAAAACCCAGTTGCTTATAAAAGATTATTACAAAACCCAATGCATATTATTAATGGTGGAGATGGAGAATCTGGATTTTTTAGGGGAATAAGTCTTGGGACTAAATCTGGATATAGTGCAAAAAGATTAAGAGAGGTTGTTAAAGTTCATCAAGAATTATCTAAAGGTGAGACAGAAACAAGATTTAGAACAGAAAAAAGTGAGAAAGATTTAGATAGATTTCTTGGGAATTGTAAATTATAGGATAAAATAATGGCTGTTACTGGAAAATGTTTAATTAATGCGAGAGATTTAGGAGAGGAGATTAAAAAATGGTCTAATCTTCCTAAAGTTAAAAAAACTTTTAAGAATCCTTATGAGGCTGCTTTTAGAATGGTTGAAACTGAGTTTTTAATGCCTCTTAGTGATATTGGATTAAGAGATGTTGATATTACAAAAGGGCAAGTACAAGCTTTTAAGTTAAGACTTAGACAATTAAATCAAAGTATAGATAAAGGTAACCTTGGAAGTACCTTTGCAACACATATGTGGCAAACATCTCATTTTGGTAAAAGAGACCCTATACTTGGTTCAGTTTTAAGAGATTCTCAAAAATCAGAATTTCACAATCAGGGAAGTATATCTGCTAACAAGACAGTAATGCATGGAATAATGAAAGAAATTGAATTAGAATCAATAGATAGAGATATAATAAAAGGAGGGGAAACGTTTGCTGGGTTTAGTACTAGGAAAGCTCAAAAACAAATGAAAAAGATGGATATAATGTTACAAGAAGAAATTGTTAAATGGAGGAATGGAGAAGAACCAAATACTTCAAAGATTTCAGAAATAGATAATAAAATTGATAAAATGATTTCTAATAATTATTTACAAGTTTATGAAGATTTACGTCATATTATTGAAAATGATTTGGGGAGAATAGAGCAACAAATATATAATAAAATGAATGATAATGATAAATTAAAAGTTAGGAATGGGAAAAAGATTATACCAATAACTCAAAATGATTTAGCAACTGCTAGAACGAAAGATGGTAATCAAGTCAGTAGACATATGTTTAATGCTTTAAGGGGTTATAAGTCTTTGATGGATAATTTATATGGACAACTTAGACATGGAGTAGATGCTAAAATAGATGGTCTTCTTATAAGAATGCAAAATTTTAAAGGTGAAATGAATTCTAGTAAATTAGAAAGTATTAGAAAAAAATTAAGAGGGAAACTTATGCCTAAATATGAAGGTAATGGATTTTTCCCTCACTATACAAGAGATTTAAGTGTTGATTTTATGCAAGGATTAATGCCTCATTTAGATAAATTACAAGAATCTGTGAATCCATATATAAAAACTAAAGGGAAACAACAGACAATATCTCAAGTAATAGATGGTGTAGATACTTTTATTAGTGACCATACTAAAAAGAGAAGTAAAGATTATTCTTATAGTAAAAACTTTCTTAGTTCAGTACAAAATTATATGTCAGATGTGAATAGATTTAATCATAAAGCTTTTATGGATAAACATATGTTAAATGGATTAACTGCTGTAGAAAGCATATATAAACTTGATGGGGAAGCTAAGGGATATGGAGAAAACGTTGTTAGTTATTTAACAGATATGCATTATGCGGCTAATGGGAGTGCTGATATTCCTCGGACAACTAGAGCTTTAATGAGAACTATGTTAGGATTTGAGTTTATATCAAAGTTGGGATATAACCCAAGAGGTGCAGCTAGAAATCTTATGCAAAGATTGTTAGATTTTGTAGAAATGGGTGCAGGTGCAAATAAAAAATCTAAAGAAGTAATAGATAGAATAGCTGGTATTAATGAAGAGTTTTTTGAAACAGAACTAAAGAAAGTTGGATTGTTATTTGATGAAGGAGCTCCTCAATTAATAGAAGCTGGAGTTGGACGTGGGGCTGCTTTCCACAAACAATTAGAATATGACCCAGTTACTAATAAACATAAACTTGTTAAAGAAACTATATTAGAAAAAGTAGCAGATAAAGTAGGTTGGGCTGCTAGTAAGGCAAGTTATTTACATAGAAGAGCTGAGAATTCTAACCGTAAAAGAACATTTAAATTATCTTTTGCTCAAATGTATGATTGGTTAGATGGCCCAAAATATAGAGAAGTTTTAAAAGAAAAAAATCCAAATATTTCAGATGCTCAAGTAAATGCTGCTATTAAAACAAAGGCAAGTAACTACGCTATTAATATGACAGTATTAAATCATTTTGATTATGCTGAATATGCAAAGTCACCATTTATGCGTACAAAACATGGTAGATTTTTAGGTCAGTTTCAACATTATAGTTTAGAATTTTTTGAACGTAATGCTCGTATATTAAGAGAAGCAAAAGGAGATTTAAAAGCTGGTTATTTACTTCCAGGCCAAAATGCTCAAGGATTAGCAAAAGCATATAGAATGTTTTTGGCTTATTATGCAGCCCCAGCTATTGCAGCTATGTTAACTGGTAAGACTTTTACAAATTTAATTGAACATGATACATTTGAAAGACTTAAACAATTAGCTATTGCATTCACAGGCGATGAAGAAGAAATAAAAGAAGCTTTTTATGGAAAAGGGCCTGTTGTTTCTACATTTGGTGGCCCTCTTGTATCAGACTTACTTGATATAGGTCAGATGTTAGATTTTATTAATTTAGATGAAGATGGTGTTCTTCATAAACTTACTGGTATGGAAAAACATGACCCTTCTAATCAATCAACAAAAACAACACAAATAATAAGACTTTTAAATACTGCACTTGGTAGAACTGTTGAAAGACATATTCCTTTAATTTTTGGAGAGAAATCTGGTATGGGTTTGGGGATAGCTGTTCAACAAGAATTTGGACTTTATCCTACCGCTGAAGCTAGAAAAGTGCAAAAAGCTTATAAGAAATCAAGAGCTAAAATACTTCCTAAAGATGTAGAAGCTGCTTTGCAGGCTCTCGAAAGGAGACAGTAGGAGCCTGGAGGGAAGAAAGGTAGACCCCCCAAGCACCCAAAAATCCTACTGCCTAATTATGATTTTGCGAAATTAAAAGACCTTTCCATAACTTTACCAAATTCCATTATACCTTTCAACGTAGAATAAGTAATTATTTCTTGTTCTTCTGTCGTAGATTTTTCAGATAGCTCCATTAGCCTTAAATTTGCTTCTAATATCATTCTTAACATTTCATAGTTTGTTGAGTTTTCATTTGCGACATTAATTTTCATTTGCTCTTCTCCAAACCGCTATACATATTGCGTCTGCTGTATATAAAGTTGTTTTTTCATAAAAGCATTTTGCTATTTTTTTCAACTCTTGTTTCCTCTCTTTTTTTTCTTTAGGTAGGTGGAAGTCGTGTTGCCATTTTTTTGGCATTACTAATTCATATTCTATATTATTAGATTCTAATATTCCCATCCAAGCTCCGTAGTTTGTTCCAAATTTAAAAGCAGAACTTCTTCCGTCAGTTGGAAATGCATGAACTTTTTCTAACACACATATATAAGAATTATTATTACTTATTTTTTTTATTAATTCAGCCATTTCCTTAAATGTTGGCGGGCATTTATACGCTTCAACAGAATCTTCACTAAGTATAGCTATCCCCCCAGACTTGCCTGGGTCAATTGCTAGATATTTTTTCTCTGAAGAGATTATTACTTTCTTTATCTTTTTTGTATCTTTTTGATTGCGTCGCTTTTGTACCATAATATTCTCTAATTGCACATTTCTTGCATATAATAAATTTATCAGTTTTTAGTGGAGATACATAGTTATACATATCAGTATAACCTAACTTTCCACACATCCTACATTCTCTATATTCAGGTTTTAATATTCGATTTATTCTCGGTATCATTGAATGCAAGTTCTCTATTCCCATAGAATTTACACTTGTTTCCATTAAATCCAACTATGTAACTTCCCACATTACCATATCTTGCTTTTGCTGATATAATTTTACTTTCATATTTGTCATATGATGCACTATCAAAGTTATATCCATAGAATACAAACATAGCAGTCTCAGCTGTTTGTTCTATAACACCACTTTCAGAATAGTCACTCATCTTAGGTTCTGGGTTGATACGTCTATCCATTTCTCTATTTAGCTGGCTAAGCAAGAAAGCACTTGCGTTTTCTGCTTTGCATACCCATTTATATTCTTGCATTATTTTCTCAATTTCAAATCTTCTACCTTCATTTACACCATCTGCTTGAATCAACTGAATATAATCATCAATAATAACATCAGGTTTATGCTTTGCTATTTCAGACATAGTGTCACTTAAAGAACGTATATGGTCATACATTTTTAGTTTTGCATATTTGGTTTTCAGCTTTTCCATTTGCATTTCCATAACAATTTCAGTATCATCATTAAACTGATTCTTACGAACATCAGCATATAATAATTCTTTATTTTCTAGGACACACATCTTTTTAATCATTTCTGTATTACTCATTTCACGATTAAATAACATTACTTTAAGTCCCTGTTCTATAAGACTCTTTAATATATTAATCATAAGAGTAGTTTTGCCATGACCTGGTCTTCCCCCTAATACAGTAATTTCTTTTCTTGTCATTCCCCCTGCGGGGTAATCTAAGACATCCATACCGAAAGGGATAAGGTTTCCACCTTCTTTAATATTAACCTTTGCTTCATCTACAATATCTTCAATTGTTTTTACTCTTGAAGGTTGTATTTCTTTAAGCTCTTCTATTAATCTGCTATGCTCATCTAAAATTGTTTGAACATTTTCTGTTTCGTCAAAACTAACATTATACAATTTATTAGCACTTTTAGCTGTTTCTCTTTGAATATATTTTTCCCAGATAATCCTAGCATATTCTTCTACATTAGATGTTGTTGGTACTTTTTCGGGTAATCCTGTTAAATAATATCCTGTTAATTTATTATTTTCATTATACATACTCTTGCTTTTTTCCATAACAGTTACTACATCAATTGGAGTATTTTCTTTATAAAGAGTTTTTATTATGTTCCATATCATTTTATTATCATTATTATAAAAAGCTTCATCAACTCTAATCCAAGGCGATACTTTTTCATATATTGTTTTGCCTTCTAACAATATTGCACCAAGCAGGGACTCTTCTGCATCATAACTTTTTGGGAAAGGTTTGTTTACCATTATTTTTTCCTTTGATTTGGTGGAACAATATATTCTTTCTTCTTCATATCCCAATCTGGGTAATGCGATGTAGATGACCTGCGTATATTTGGGTTACGCCGTTCTTCGTTGAAGTTTGGATTGAATTGTTCTTCAAATACTAATTTTTCATCTTTCTGCATTGTATTTTCCTTCTTTTTTTAGAACATCTCTATTTGAGGAGGTTCTGTATCATAATTTGTTA
>TARA_R100001530_G_scaffold120868_3_pt1 | contig 11777 bp, 22 predicted proteins | sample TARA_R100001530 | Tara Oceans TARA_R100001530 (sample SAMEA2622166) | marine metagenome | biome: marine biome (ENVO:00000447); feature: mesopelagic zone (ENVO:00000213) & marine oxygen minimum zone (ENVO:01000065); material: "saline water (ENVO:00002010), including plankton... | reverse complement strand
GACGGTTTCAATCGTTTCCAGGTTCTCAAAGTTTAGGGGCATCAAGTCAGAAAGTAGCTCAATAGCTAAATCCCTGAGTGATGATTCGAAAGTCAATACGCGCTTTCGATTCGCGCTGATTAAAGTTGTAAGCATGGACGAAGCTTAGCCCTTTCCATGTTAAGGGGCAAGCGCCGAAAAGCGCCGCCTCTCGACCTATCCGCCGCTAGGGGCCGCCTACGCGCCGCGCTAATTTATTTTCGGTCGTAAGTCGTTATGAGATAAGGACTTAGGAAATAAATAAAATTTCTTCGGCGCGTAAGCGGCGGCGAATGGCAGATAGGTCGAACGGCGAAAGCACTTTGCGGATTCGCCCCATCGGGATAACTCCCCGGCGGGATTTTACTAGAATCCGAGAATAGGAGAAAATCGCATGTTGATAGGAGATAACATTACTGCCACCGAGAATGACGGAATGGTAACGCTGACCGTGGACACCACGAAAGGCGGGACACCATCGAAGAGTGGTAAGTCGTTAGTGCTGGCCTCAACCCGTGGGAATAAGACCCTGCGCTTGAAGGACGGCTCCGAGATTACGATAGGTATCAATATCTATCAGAAGGAGCAAGCAATGAGTATGAGCGACTGAGTATCAGGGCGCGCCCCCTTCGGGGGGCGTGTCCGTTTTTCTGAGTCCAATCCAATCCAGAGAGTAAGCCGAGAATAAGAGGCACTCTTATATTTTATCGTTGTGTAAGCGTTTACACAGCACGGTTAGAGCCTGATGACTAGAGTTCAGATTGTTGAAGTCTACACTTGGCAGGTTCTAGGAGAGTTGGCACACAGAAGATTGAGTCCCCCTCATTACTGTGAGATACCTGTCGTTGCCTCATCGCAGACTAGCGGCTGTCGGTTGAGTTAGTCCCTCACCCGTCTCTCCCCAACACTAAACTCGTTGGCTCTAACCGAGCTACTACCAATAAAATCCAGACCATAGGAGGTCAAAAATGAAAGTAAGCAAATCCGTTTACGAGAGTCTTAGGCTCAATAGGAAGGATGACCGCCCAATAAAGGTGGACATTACACGCTCATGCTACACATGGGATAACCCCGACTTAACATTTAAGTGTGCTGGGATTAAGGTGGACTTCTCTTGCTCGATTGAAGCACTAGAAGAGTTTGCCAAGAAGTTACTCTTTATTGCCGCACTCGAATACAAGAGGGAGGAGGACTAATGAGTATCCGATGCGCCAACTGCGAGTCCCGACTACCAGAGTCTGAAGCAGTCAAAACTGATAAAGGGCTGATTTGCCTATCCTGCGATTCTACTCCGTAGGTTCTGGATTCAACTCCTGAGCATGAGTCAAAACTGCTCACCAAATCACCCCGACTGCGGTCGGATTTTAGTTTAATTGAGACCACGGAGGTCAGTCATGATGAGCGTTGAATACATTAAAGAACTCTCGAAGGAGACGGGTCGAGAAGCGGCAGAAAGGAACCAGGAACCTTTCATTCCAGCAACTCGTTGGGAGATTTCACCACCATTCCCCTTCCCGAACTTGGGGGACTACTTGCCAGATGGTTGGGAGCCAATCGATGATGATGGGTATGAAAAGACATTCTTTGTCGATTCGTCTGGAATGGGTGCGGAAGATGAACCAGCCTTAACTCATAGGCAGTTTATCGAAGAGGCGCGGTCGTTCTATGACCAATGCGAAGATGAGGGATTCATCCCTGGATTCGCCATCACAGAGACGGGACAGTTCCAGCTCTATGTGAGTGCGTTTAAACGCTCGGAGGTTGAATGATGGAGGTGATACAGCTAGGAACAGTAAGGCAAGCCGCCATTGCGTCGAACAGGGAGGATTGGCTCCAGTCTGCGGTTGGGGAGCTACGCCCCTTGATGACTAGAGTCTCTGCTCCAGATTTCCTGACCCCACATGTTTCGGTGGGTTGGGCAAAGGGTTCAAGAGGTGGGGCGCATGGAAAGACGATTGGACAATGTTGGGACAAGAAGGCAAGTGGGGATAAGGAGAGGGCGCACATCTTCATTAGTCCTGAGCTGACTGACCCCATCGAGGTTCTTGCGGTTTTGCTTCATGAGATGGTTCATGCGTCGGTTGGCACTGAGTGCGGTCATAGAGGCCCATTCAGAAAGGTAGCCAAGGCAGTAGGGCTGGAGGGCAAAATGACCGCGACCGTTGCGGGTGAAATCCTAAAGAGAAAGTTGGGACTTGTAAATAAGATGCTCGGTGAGTATCCGCATCCGGGCTTGGATGGTCAAGCGAGAAAGAAACCGGGGTCAAGAATGATTAAGATTCAATGCTGGAGTTGTGGTTGTATCGCTCGGATGACCCGCAAATGGCTTGAGGTTCTGCCCCCACCTACTTGTGGGTGTGGTAATCAGATGGAGGTCGCGCGATGAGTTGGGTCTGCGAAAAATGTGGCGGCTCTGATGTTCAGAGTCGTGAGTGGACTCACCTGAATAATGGTGAAAGGTGTGCCGATGACCTAGCGCGAACAGACCTGTGGTGTCCCGATTGCGACAACAAGGATGAGGGCTACGAGCCTAGCGAATTTGGCGTAGTTTGGAGAGAGGAGGACGAGCGATGAGGGCGTTTACACAGTCCCAAAATGGTTTCACGGTGAGGTTTCGGAATGGGCTTGGTCTCTCGGTGAGATGGAGTCCGTTCCATTACTGCGAGGCCAGGAAGCGGATGGAGGATAGGAAAGCTGACTCTAGGCGGCTGTCGCAGGCAATAGATAGCCATGATGCCGAGGTTGCTCTCATGTCTCCCGATGGCGAGGTCTGCGGACAGCCCCTTGGTTGGGTTAGTCCTGAGTTCCTTGCCACCATGTTTGTTCGGGTGCGTGATTTCACGCTACCGAGTGGACGTATAGATTTTACACCCGATGCGCTGGAGTTGTTCAGCGAGGAGTTGAAGGAAGAATGGTCGAAGTGAATACTGATTTAGATAGATTGGCGAGAGCTTACCCTGAAGCAACCATTACGTTGAAGGAACTGGCGGATGGTTGGTCAGATGTTCAGGTTACGTTGTGTTTACACGTTACTTGCACAGAAAGGGGCGAGGCTGACAGACCTTACGAGTCGAATGGAGACCCTGGTGAGCAGGGGTGGTGTCCAGAATTTGACTATGAGGTAACAGACTTGATGATAGAGGGGGAGCATGTCTCCGTATCTGGAATCAAGTGGGATACATTAGTGTGTGATTTGGGCTTAGATGACCAAGCGCACTCAATAGCAACAAATAGAGAAATACACTTGGAGGATAGATTTGATGGTTAGTGAGTCGATTAAAGTGCCTGATGGGTATACCGAACAACATGCGGAATACCTTGATGACTTGAGAGAGTCGGGCGTAACAAACATGTTTGGAGCAGGGGAATTCTTAGTTGATGCTTTTGGATTGACGCAAGGTTTGGCTGGTGATTACCTCGTTTACTGGATGGAGACGTTTAAACAACGCATGGAGGATAAGAAAAATGACGGACAATAATACTTGGGAACTTGATGTCCATGTGAGGCTAAATAAGTTCATTTCGTATGAGACTGATACGACCATAACGCTTCAAGGCACGTCGTTAGCAGACTTAGAGAAGCAGGTAGAGATGCTTGAGGATTTGGACAAGACCGAATTAACGGAAACCGTTCTCGATGAGGAATGGTGGGATGATAAGCACGGTTGGTCTTGTTATGAGGAGATGCTCGCTCCTGAAGATTTGGAGGATTTAGCTGAGATTGAATTCGACTTGGATACTGCCGTGGAGGATGGACAATGAAGTGTAACGTAACGGATTGTGATAGGGTGGCGCACACACGTGGGCTGTGTAAACGATGCTACACGTCGGCGCATGTCTGGATTAGAAAGGGACGCACCACTTGGGCAGTATTGGAGCAGGAAGGCATTGCCTTTCCGAGGGCGAGGTTCCATCGAAGAGGTCGTGCGCCGCTGACTAAGGCGCTTCAACTCATTGAGGAGATGCGTAAAGTCAAGGCTAAGAACGCGGCGAGAATGGTTTTCATGACTAAAAATAAGGAGGACGTTTAAATGGTAAGGCGCACAGTGAAGTCGTTAGTTACCGAAAGGGGGAAGGCTTACGGGCCGCCTTCCGAGAATCATTGGAGGACGGCGCGGTTCTGGCATGCTTACGACTTGAATACGAAATCTTCCAGTCGAACACCAATCGATGTATGTTTCCTCAATATCTTGCAGAAGATTGCGCGGTGTCAGTCAGAAGCTGGCCCAAGCCGAGATTCTTTGCAAGATATTAAGGGCTACGCCGAGAATATCCTTATGATAATGGGCCATGATTAAACTCTCCCACAGCATTGAATTACTTGTCCGACAGGTAGCCGCTCAGTCGGCTATCGACCCACGCGATTGGCTAGAGAAAATGTTGATGGCGGAGATTAAGAAACATGTGTCGAAGGATGCCATTGAGCTGGCGATATCGAAGGGTAGGAAACATCGCGCGGCTAGGAAGGATGCGTCTCGACTATAAGGGACGTTTCGACCTATTCGCGTGAACGTAAGTCTTTTGTGGCGGCGGGGTTAAGGCGGTTTTTGAGAGATTTGGCATTCGGTTGTAAGCATTCAGTTTGCCGAGACTCTCCCGCTGGCCCCCCGCCGTCGCATTTTTTAGGTGTTTTGCCGTAAGCCCTTGTGTTTGCTGGCTTTACGCGCTTTTAATAGGTCGAAAGGTTCCTAATAGGAGGTAGCCGTGACTAACAGAAAAAAACGCTCTATTGACCGGAGCCACAGAATTGAGGTCAGACTAACAGATGAAGAATACAAAGAGCTTGAGCAACTTGCATACGAAGAAGATACATCCATCTCTGCCGTGGTTAGGCGAGCAATCAAAAGGCTCGCTGAAAATGCTAGAAGATAAGGTTACTTGGAGATACTTCTGGAAGATGGTTCGCTTATTTAGGGCGCTGTTACCTGCTCCCGATGGGCTACCCGTCAGAATCAGAATCACGAATGACGTGCCTGATGAGAGAATGGCGGATACTTCTCACCACTCTAAACAATACTTAATAAGGCTAAAGAAAGACCTGAGCATACGCTCACCCGAACTCGCGTTTACACTACTCGCCCACGAATGGGCGCATGTTTTGACATGGGGCGTAGAACACGAACACGGAGACGAATGGGGTCTTGAATTGGCTAGGTGCTGGAGGTTATTATCCGGCGAATTCTTTCTTGGAGGAAAATCAAATGAAGACTAATTGGCTTACGCTTAGTGAACAGGGATACTGGGTATTCCCCGTTAAAAGCAAGCAAAAGTTCCCGACATCATTTGGCGGCAAGAAATGGGACGAATTCATTGAGAATAAGGAACATGAACTGCTGAATGCACACCTTCTAAATGCGGGAGATGCCACGGGAGCCGCCCTTTGCCCTCAGTCAAACGACCCTACTCGCTTATTGATACTAGACTTAGACACATATGGCGCAGACTTCGACTCGATTTGGCACACGATATGTCCCGATGATACCCCGCCAAAGGGTTTAGGTAAGGTAGCTACCGCATCAGGCGGCTGGCATCTGTGGTTTAAACTACCCGACGATGTTCCGGGTGAGAAGCTACCCGCCACTATTGATTTCGGCAACGGAGTCAAGGGAGAAGTTAGGGCAAGTGCGAAGAACCGTCGTTTAATCATGCTTCCAGAGTCGGTCGCGATGAATAAGCATGGGCGTATAGGTAAATACTCAGGCCGATTGGATGTAAGCACCTTACCCGAACCAAGCCCAACTTTGATGGCTCGAATCCGCGCAAGAAAGGAGCAAGGGAAAACAGAGGAGGGTAACACACCGACAGAGGTAGCACACTTTCTGGATACTCTTCGATTACTGCCGGACTTTCATGAGGGTGACCGCAACAACGCCTTGGCCAAGATTGCACAGGTTCTTGGGCGCGTCCATCCCGCAAAAGGTATACCCGAAGATATCTTAGACATGCTTTGGGGGGTATTATCAACCAAACTCGGTCGAGATTTCGGTCGAAAGGAATTTAATACCACGGTTATCTCTGGGTTTAAGACGGGTAGTAAGAATGCCGAGAAGTATCAAGCACGTGAAAAACACCCTTCAGTTACAGATGTCAAGGCTGAATGTGAAGGTGTCTTTAGCTCGGTTCCTTGGCTTGTCGAGGTAAGAGATTCGTCAGGTAAGACAAGGGAATGGCTCGCTGGACTGGGTGGCTCGCCTAAACGTAGGCACGAGGCCGACAGATTGGTGCGTTTAAAGGACTTAAAGGAGATTCTTCCCACACTTACTCGCTTAACACAAGCTGACCCCGATACGGTGGCGCGCTCGCCCCTGTTTATACAACCTGGATGGTCAAAGGTGTTGGAGTATATGCTCCAAACCGAGAAGGCTGTAGACCAATTAGGTATACCACCAGAAGAAAGGTTCTGGGAATTGCTGGACGAGTGGGCGCGCATCTCATCGGGAGACCGTCTATTCTTAGAGGCTTGGACAGAGAAGCGTCCCGCAGGTGCGGCAACCGCCTTCATTGTTTGGCCTCTAACCGAAATGGAACCCCCATCTTTGGTCATCCCACCCATGCTACAAGAGACTTTGCTCACGCAAATTGGGGACATCCCCAAGGCTAAACGCTTGGTGTCTAAGCACTTAACAATAAAATCGTTGGTAGGAATGCGCTCAGGACAAAAGGTCTGGGCCTGTTCTTTAGACAACATCACCCCCGAAACAAAGGAATACTGCGCCGCTCAATACGAGAATTTCGTGCGTACAAAGGAGACTAAAAATGAAGCTGAAATTTAAACCCACCATTACGATAGAAGTTCCCGACAGATTTGAAAAATATGTGGACGAGGCCAAGTGTAATCGCTATTGTGGTTACAATACAGAACATGGCTACAACTTCGAGGCGCAACTGACTGAAATGGCACTCACCAGATTTTTATCATACGCTACAGCGTCCGCGATATCAGATAAGATGCAAGAAGCCGACGGCATTTTCTTCCCTGAACACGAGGGTTGGGCCAATGTGGTTAAGGACTTAGCACAGATACCGGTCACGGTAGAATGGTCTGACGATGCCTGAATACTTTTTCATTCTAGGCTTGCCTCGTTCGCGCACCGCTTGGTTATCGAATTGGTTCACCACGAGAGATTCGATTTGTTTACACGACCCGTCCAGGCTCTGCGCTAAATCGGGGGCGAAACAACTCCATTCCATACTACACAAATCGGATGCCTTTATCCCTTGGAATGGTTGGTATGACGACACCACACCAAAAAGGAATTACTACGGGTCAGCCGACTCGGTTAACGGTTGGTGGTTTAGCGAGCTAGAGAACTTGTTTCCTAACGCAAAGTTTGCGCTCATAGAAAGGAACTACGATGAGGTGGCCGTATCTTGTGAGCGTCTCTTCGGAGACCCTTGCACTAAAGAACTGGATGCGCTCCAGAACCTGCACGAAAAACTGAGGGGATACCCCAATGTAAAGTGTGTTGATTACGACCGTTTAAATCACGCCGGAGTAGTGCAAGACTTACAACGCTGGCTGACCCCGAAACTCAAATTCGACTACTCACGCTTCGAGTTACTTAATGGACTCGACGTTACAATAAACCATAAGAAATATGTTAATGCCAAATGACTCTAATAACAATCGACGGCCCCCCAGGAACCGGAAAAACACGCCGCATCATTCAGGTAGCGGAGAATTGGGAGAAGGACTCGGCAGTCCTGACCTACACAAACGATGCCGCCGCTGTGGTACGGAGCAGAGCGCCCGACCTTACAGCAGGGACGATATACTCCTTATCTTGGCCCCATGTTTCCTCATTCGCAAAGGGGACAAAGATGTTGGGTTCAACGGTAAATGTTTCATACGGGCAGAGGAAGATTCACCACCTGTTCGACCCCGCTCTCGTTCAGTACGAGATGGACGCGCCGTCGAACTGCCCCCCATCAAGGCAGGATGGGATGGCAAAGAGTCTCCATGCGTGGAGTGCGGGAGACCCCCCATTCGACCTGTGGAATGAGACCCCGAAAGGGTTGCTGAAATACACATTACCCCTTGCCCGTTGGGTAGAGGCGGGTTGCCCGTTGGTTGAAGGTAAGCCGACGTTTAAACGTATCGCAATCGACGAAGCCCAAGACATGTCGTGGTTAGAACTCCGCGCTTGTTTAGGTTTACTCAAAGAAGGGGGCGAGGCCACAGCCTATGGAGACCCTGGCCAATCTATCTTCGCCACTTCAAAGGGCATGACCGGAGGCTCTTTACCCCCTGTTTGGGCAAGTGCAGACGAGAAGGAGGTAATGAATAAGGGGTATAGGGTAGGAGACCCCGTAGCTTCGGTGGCCTCTAGGGTTCTTAGCTCCTACTATAAGCGCCCATCGAGTACCTTTAAAGCGGAGCATGTGACGGATATCCTTACATGGAACCACACAAACAGGCCGTTTAAAGGACTGGTCTTAGGCTACTCTCGCCGTGCTGTAGCAAAAGCATTCCGCAACTGGAATCTTTCACAGACAGGTGTTGTTCCTAACGTTGCCCAAGCAGATGAGGAGCTGGTCTTAGCGACAGGGCATGCCGCGAAGGGAGCTGAGGCCGATGATGTCTACCTGCTCCCGTGGTCTCGGCAAGCAATCAAAAGACTAGAAGCAAAGGACACAGAAACAATTCGTTTACTCTACGTTATGCTCACAAGGGCAAGGCGAAGGGTTCACATTCCAATAACATTAAAAGCGAGGCTACCCCAATGAGCGACGAGAAGAAAATAAATCGTTTGACCAAGGTCAACGAGCGTTTAAAGGGCATAATCAACAAATTAAAGCCGACCTGAAGGAAGAATGCAACGGTTGTCCAGTCGGATAACGTACCGAAACTTTGCTTGCCGGAGTACGCAAAGAAGAGAGGGTTACACGTAACGTCATCCTACCCCCTAGCAGGAAGACTCAGGGGCGTATGGGTTAAATTCCCCAAAGACGCACTAAAGAATGTGTTCCTCAATACGGAAAACAAACCTTGGGGAGTAGAGCCTTCAGCGGAAGACTTCTACAGAAGAAAACTACGTGGGGGCGACTTCAAGCCCCCCGTTATTGCCCTATTGCTTAGGGAGAATAGGTGGGTATACGGCAGATGCTTCACTCCAGCGAGGATGGAATTCTTCTTACAAGAAGAATCAAAAACTATAATGACTCAAGCTCTCCTAATCACAGGAAAAACCAAGGACAGTGAGATTTCTCCCAGCCTGGACATTGTGCGGGAGCTAAGAGATAAGGGCGTTGTCGACCCAACCACGAAAGAGTGTGTCCCCGTGACTTGGGCGCGAATTGTGGGGGTAATAATGTGATTACTGTATTACGTTTAAACAAAGAGGATTCGATAGCCTTACTTACCAAGGGCGCAGATAAGCGTTGGGTAATGGACACCGAAACTGACGGGCTAGAAGTGCGTGGAAACATACCTAAAAACGAGGCAAAATACATAGGGCTGATGCCCTACGGCAGTCAGTTCTGCCTGATAGTAGCGCGCAAAGACTTCGATGACTGGGGGCTACGTCCCATCGTCGAAGGACTACGGTTGGTTGGGCATAACCTACGCTTCGACTTGCATGCACTCAGGCTAAAGCCCACAGTTCCTTGGCAAGATACAATGGTTGCCTGCTACTTCAACAATACGGCAGGGCGTAAAAGCATGGACCACATCGCTCGAATGTATGGGTGGCCAAAGATTAAGACACCCGACCTCCTGAAGAAGGGGCGTATCTATGACGTACCGGAACCTGATTTGGAGAGATACCTGGCAGATGACTGCCTCATTACCTGGCGGATGTCCGAGGTGTTACAGATGGATGCGTGTGAGTTCGATTACCGTGTAGATAAGGCGGTGTATGAGATGGAGAGAAGGGGGGTTAGGCTTTTACCAAAGCGGTTGTCCAAAGTAAAGGAACGTTTAGACACCCTAATCGATATGTCCGAACACGCCCTACGCTCGGCTGGCTTTGGTGGTGATGGTAACTCACCCAAACAAGTAGGCGACTGGCTAACCAAAGAGGGGCGACATCTTCCACGAACGCCGAAGGGTAATATAAGCACGTCTAAACTTGTCCTTCAGAAACTGGCGGACAAGGGGGACAACTTAGTCAGTCTCGTTTTGGACTGGCGCAAGGCAGTCAAGTTGCGGTCCGCTTTCATAGAGCCGTTGCCTAAAATGACGCAGAATGGATTACTGTATCCACAGACCAACACGACACTTACACGAACTGGACGGTTCAGTTGCTCCGGCCCGAACTTACAGCAGATACCTAAGCGTGGAGCCTTGGGCAAAAGTATCCGCTCGTGTCTGACTTCCCCCGGTAGAACGGGGGTCACGGCCTGTGATTTTTCACAGGTCGAGTTACGGGTTGCCGCATCTTTCGCCGGAGAGGAGGTACTTCTGTCAGCCTTCCACTCCGGCGGAGACCCACATACTGAGGTAGCCGCAAAGATGTTAGGGAAAACCCTTGAGAGCATCACACCCGATGAGCGGTTCAAAGCCAAGGCCGTAAACTTTGGCATCTTGAACGGCATGGGAGCAAAGCGACTAGCCATCGAACTCAAGTCGACGTACGACGAAGCCAAGAAATTCCTCGAGGAATACAAACGGAATCTGCCGCGTTTAAACGAATGGATGGAGGGCGTGTGGAGAGAGGCAGAAGCATACGGATTAGCACGAACAGTATCGGGTAGGACGCGCCCTTTCCTTGCCGACGAGGAGACACGCTCTGCTATCAGTGTTATAGTGCAGGGTTCCGCCGCAGAGCTGATGAGGCACTCCTTGGTTGCCGTTGCCGAGGCCGGACTCGAACCCATCCTTTCTGTTCACGATGAGGTACTTATTCAGGGGCAAGGTGAGGGCGAAAAATTAAAGGAATTGATGGAATACGCGGCCAACAATGCCTATACTGAGTTCTCTAACATTACATTCACCGCATCCGCGACCGAAGGAGATACTTGGGGAGATGTGTAAATGAAATCACGCAACGAATTAGCAAAATTAGGGTGGACAACAGGAGTCGAACTTGGGGTAGCCCGAGGAGATTTCTCAAATGTTCTTCTCGACGGAGGGGCTGACTGCCGCCGCCTGTACTCAATCGACCGATGGGCAGACCACCATGACATGAAGGAATACTTCGATGCTATGGAAACATTGCGCGTATTCGGAAGACAAAGCACGGTTATCCGTGCGACTTTCGATGAGGCGCTTACCCTTTTTCCCGACAACTTCTTTGACTTCATCTACATCGATGGGTATGCCCACACCGGACAAGACGGCGGTAAAACAATACGCGATTGGTGGCGTAAACTAGCGCTTGGGGGCTTATTCGCCGGACACGATTACAGCGAGAAGTATCCTAAAACCATTGAAGCAGTAGACAGGTTCGTAAAAGATTATGGCGTAACACTTAACATTACGGACGGGTCAGACCGTTTCCAATCTTGGTGGATAAGAAAGGTACATGACTGAAAAGGAAAGCATTAGCAAACTGATTGACCGTAGAGTCAGAGACGCGCTCGAAGAAATGAGCGACCGACCCCCGAGGGATAAAGAAGCCCTCGCCGGAGCAGTAGAGAGACTTCTAAGAGCAAAACCGCTCGCATCAGAAGGCAATCTCGATTTGCTCGGATTACTTCGTAACTTAGACCGTGGCCCTAAGCCACTAGGAGATAAAGAAGATGAATGAATTTGACCCAGATAGCATCTTGAATGCTACGATTACACCTGAAGAGTTTGAGGGCAAGAAAGCCATGAC
>TARA_R100001530_G_C4321479_1_pt1 | contig 11964 bp, 1 predicted proteins | sample TARA_R100001530 | Tara Oceans TARA_R100001530 (sample SAMEA2622166) | marine metagenome | biome: marine biome (ENVO:00000447); feature: mesopelagic zone (ENVO:00000213) & marine oxygen minimum zone (ENVO:01000065); material: "saline water (ENVO:00002010), including plankton... | reverse complement strand
TCTCTAGCTTTAATGCAGTTTGCCCAACAGAAGAGGATGCAAGATGTACAATTAGCTGGTCAAAGGCTTGAGCTATTACAAGCTGCTAACTCTCAAATGATGGGTTCTCAGGCTCAATCTTTTTTAACAGAATCTGGTCTTGATTCTTTATATTTATCTACTTTTGACGAAGATGACCCTGAAGAAAGTGTATCTGGTATGTCAAAAAAATTAACTAAAGGAGATTGGGGATTCTCACATGATGAAGCTAGTAGAATTGTAGGCGCTGTATATGCGTCTAAGGCTGGTAATCATTCAGGTCTATTAAAAATTGGTAATGATGTTAATTTAGCTATACAACTTGGAGAATCTGCTGCTCCTTCACAAATTAGTTTATTTAATAGGTTTTCAAAGTCCTCTCCATCTTTAACTGAAGATAGATTATCTCAAATGAGCAAGACAATGAGTAACCAATCTCAGATACTTCAAGAAATGTTTGATTTTGGTCAGGGTGATTATGATATATCTCCAGATATTGGAATGGAAGATTTAATGCAAGCTTCAGACGATGAAGTAGTTGAAGCATTAGAGGGAGCTTCTGATGAAGTTGATGATACGATTGGAGATAAAGGTCTAAAGTCAATGGTTACTAAAAAATCATTAGGTGAAGATATATCTGATTATGATAAGCAGATTAAAGATTTAAGTAGTCAAATATCTGGTGAATATGAAGATTTAACAAATCTTCAAAATCAAAAAAGATTAATATCTTCTAAGCAATACTCTGGTTTACAATTAAGTCAAGAAGAGCAAGACTTTTTAAACAGGAGTAGAGAATTAAAATCATTAGGTGAGGCTGCAATACAAAATTTAAACAAACAGATTGATGATTTAAAACAAGAACAATCTAAATATAAGATAGCTAAATTTACAGCTGAGCCAATACCAGGCACTAGAGTAGATGAAGAAGGTACTATAAGGGGCATTGGAGCTGGTGGAAGAATGTACTAACATTTTATGCCTGATAATTTAACAAAACAATTTAAAGAACAACTTAGGCAAATGAGAAAAACATCTGGCATTGCAGATGTTGCACCTATGCCTCCAACAGGAATGGCTCAACAAACAAGAGGAGGTAGGACTCTTGCTGAAATAGCTGGTATTGATTATACTCAACAACCTGATGAGTCTGGTAATTTATTAACAGCCTTAGCTAAAGGTGTATGGCAGTTTGGAGAGACTGCTACATTTGGTATTCCAAGATTATTATATACAGAAGAGTTCAAGAAAATGCTTGAACCAAAAGGATTTGCCGAGAGAGTTGGTCAAGGTGTAGGTGGAGCTGCTGGTTTCTTAATGCCAATGAAATGGGCTGGCGGTATTATGAGTAAAGCTGTTCAGTCGTTTGCTAAGGGCGGCGTAAAACAATTTAGTAAAAAGTTTGTTGATGATTCTGTTAGAATAATGGAACAAGATAAAAACTTTATGTCTTGGGTTAATAAGAAGGTTCAAAGAGGTGAGATTCAAGAAGGAGCTGTAAAAGAGTTTATGGAAGGCATTCTTCAAGAACCTAAGAGTAAATTATTAAGTCTAGGTACAAAAGAAGGTGAAGCTTTGTTGGCTCGTACAGTTAAAGATAGAATGAATTTTGCTAAAAACTTTAGAGACAATACGCCTAAGGTATTATTAGAAACATTACAACAAGCTGGGTTTGGTGGAAATCAAGCATCTCGTCTTGTAAATACATTAGGTGATGATATTGCTCAACGTATTGGAACTGTTGGTGATGTATCTAAAGCATTTAAATTTCCTGTTACAAGACTTCATCAGGTTATAGCTGGATGGACTGGTAATGGTAGGATAGGTAACCTAGCGGCTCACGCTGTTGAAGAAGCTGTATTGTTTGCAGCCGTTGAAACACCTATGAATCTTATACATTCTATGGCTGAAGAAGATGTTGACTTTAGTTTAGGAGATACACTAGGTCACGCTTTCGTATTAGGTTCAGCTCTTGGTCTTATTAGAATGGTACCAGGAGGAAAAGACCAGCCTTTACTTAGAACTGGATGGAATAGAATTACTAATTCATTTAAGAATAGAAAGAAATGGCGTAATTATGAGTTAGAGCCTAATAAGGCTAGAGGAATTGGAAGCGCTATTGTTCAAGCTGATAGAGCTAGGTTTGCAACTGAAGTTAAAAATGTATTTGAATATCAACCAAATATATTTAAAGACGCTAGAAAACTTATAAAGGCTGACAAAAAGAGAGGGTTAGCTAGTGATTACGAAATACCAATTAGAAGTGTTGCTGATATAGATGAATTGTTAGCTAGTAAAGTTGGAAGAACTAAGTTAAAAAGAATTATGGGTGATGTAGAGAAAGCTTTCATTGATAATTGGTATCCTGATTTTTTAAGAGCAATACCTGGAGATTTAATTGGTAGTAGCCCAAGAATGTTAATGGGAGCTATGGCATTTAACTTTGAAACATACAAAGCATGGATGGATGGTGGTGTTCCTGATATGGATTTAAGAGATATTATGTTTCACACAGCTCTTGGTATGTTTTTAAGTAAGAGAGGAAAGAAACTTGAGTATACAGATTCATCTACTGGTGAATTAAAGGTTGTACATAAAGATAGACCTTTAATATATGGTAATGAATTTAAAAAAGTAGATAAGTATCTTCAAATGCTTGGTAGTAATTTAGACGCAAGTCTTTATAGAGCTATATTCAATGAGCAAGAAACTCTTAGAAGAGGTTTTAAAGGTGTAAATACCGATAGTAATGATATGAAAAAGCTTAAGGATATCGCTGATAAAAATGATATAATAGTAGAAAGATATTCAGAAGAGACAACAGAAGATGGTGTTCCAATAGAAAGACAAAAACCAGCGGGTAAAGTAAAGACTAAAGACAAAAAGGGTAAAGATGTTATAGAAGAAAGACAGGTAGATTTTGATGATGAAGTTTATTCTACATTTGCTCAAGTTATAAAAAGTAATTTCGCTCCAAAGAATACTGATGTTGAATACGATGTTAAAGAAGCTTGGGAGCTAGACCAAAAAGTATTAGATAGTATAAGAAAAGATTTAAAAGATGAAAAGTTTGATTCTTTAGTTGAGTTTACACTTAAAGGTAAGCCAGGAATTACAACATCTGGTGATGTAATAGATGTAGTATTAGGTTCATCTGAAGTTCAAGCGACTGCTTATAGAGATATTGTTCAAAGATTTGCTTTAGCTATGTATAATAAGATTAATCTAATGTCTAAAGGTGATAATTGGAATACAGACCCAGCTAGAGAAGCCGAATTATTGCAAACTGATTTTTCTAGAGAAAATACTAAACTTATTTTGCCTCCACTTGATACACCAAGTAAAATAAATGTTCCAAGTTTTGAACATTCATCATCTATGTTAGGTGAAAATTCAAATATAATGAGAATGCTAAGACCTTGGGTTAAATTCAGCGGTGACCCAATTAGAGTTACTCAAGAAATGATTAATGAAGTATTTGGTGAGTGGAGAGGCGGCGAAAGAGATATGTCTAAGGAAGCTATAATAGACAAATATCAGAATGAGCTTAATGAATTAATATTTAAAGACGATGCTCAAGCTCAGCCGTTAGAGAGAAAATTATTACTTGGTGATGATATGCTTCAAGACTGGGTAACTCTTGTTTTAAATAGAAAAAATGTAAGAGAACATTGGAGAGTTATGGAGGGGTTTGGCAATAAAGAAAACCAAGTCCAAAATATATTTACTGAGAAAGAACTTGAAAGAGCAAAAGATTTAATCGCAAGAGTATTTGACCAAGATGGATATTTAGCTAAAGAGATAAGAATAATAAGAGGTAATGAGATACTAGAAGATACTGGAGCAAATAGAGATGTTTATTCATTTGTAAATAGTTTTCTTAAAGTATTAAAACATGATGTATCTAGAAAACGAGAGATAAATTATGGAGGTGATTCTAAAGCAAAAGAATCTAATATAGGACAGGTTCAAGAATTAATGACATTGTTAGATAATAAACTTCCTATATTTACAATGTCTAGTAAAAGCGCATCTAAATCTGATTTAGTAGACCAAATTGCAGAGTATACATTAGATAGAACATTATCAAATGTTAGAAAAGTTGATGGCGAACCTCTTGATTATACCGATAGAGCTAAGATGAGATTATACCAACAAGCTGGAGTTGTATCTCCTACACTTGAAATGGTTGACTTGAGAGGAATGACTGGTGACTTTCAAAAATTGCTTGACCATTTTAAAAATATGTCACCTGAAGCAGCTAAAGGTAAAGACAGCATGACTTCCTTTTTGAGACACTTATCTAAAAATGAAAACGCTATGGCTAATTTAGTTTCAGAAGTTAATGATTTTAAATTCTTTACAGAAATAACTGAAGCCGCTGAAATGATTGGTGTTTCTCCAGGTGAATTTAGTAATCAACTAATGACTGGATTTAATAAGCATATCGCTCCATATCTTAGAGGAACAGATGGTAATGGTTTTATAAAAGTTGGTCAACTTAGAGCTAAGGTTTCACCTGAATACTTAGCTAAATTAGTTAAGCAATTAGATTTACTTGATTATGATATAGCTAGAGTAACTCATGGTGAACTAATGGCTGATATATCAAAAGGTATGAATAAACCTTTTTCAGCAGATAAAGGAACAAGTTCAAGGATACAAAATCTTTTGAAGAATGTTATGGATATATCAATGCTAAATCCATCTAAGGCTGCTGTTGCTCAACGGATACTTGCTCAGTCTGGTTTGTATACCCCATCTGAAAGGCTTTGGAATTGGGAAGATTTTTCTAATAGACCTGAGAAATTAAATGATTTATTAAGACAAGTAGAATCTGAAATAAATTTACAGTTTCAAGTTCTTATGAGCCATAGGGATTTAGAATTAATTCATCATAGAGATAGATTAGATAGTGAAAGTAAATATCCAGTAGAGAAACCAATTACGGTAAATCTAGATGCTTATGTAAAGAAATATAAGATACAAGAATTATCTGGTAGTCATACAAAAACACTCTCCAAGATATTTAGAGAGAATGTTGATATGATGAAAGACCCTTGGTCATTTTATAAACATATGAAAGGGTTGGATGCTAAGCTTACACATAAAGGTCAGAAGATTGAATCCAATAGATGGGAAAATGACCCTGCCTTAAACGATGCTCACTATGAATTTTTACTTGATACAATATCAATATATAATCAATTAAGAAATCAAAAGACAAGAAGACTTATTTCAGCTACATCTGGAGAAAGAAATCCAAAGCATGAGGAAATTACATATCAAGATAATCCTATATTTAAAGAAATAGAAAACATTGTAGGTGAACTTACATTGATTGATATGAATTTAAAAAAGAGAGTAGACAAGAGGGTTCAATCTTTTGATATAAGAAGAGAAAGTACTTCAACGGGTTTGAAGAGAGAATTTTATAAAATCATAGGAAATGAAGCCCCTATATTTACAAAAGGAACTGGTAAATTCGAAGATATTGCTCAAGATTTAGGAAGCTCTACAGCTCAAAGTCCTTATATAGTTGCTAGACTTGGTACTTTAGGTAATGGAATTGGTATACCTATAGGTAAAAGTTCATCAACTAATCAGAGAATTACACCTCATATGAATAATGTTGTTAAAGCTTTTATAGATGTTTATAGAAAGAGAAAAGATTTATTACCTCAAGAAGCTATTGATAAGTATGATACATTTATAGAGACAAGGCTTATTGATAGAAGAGCTGAGGTCCCAGCTGCCCCAGAGAAAGTAGGAGTAATTAACCTTGAAAGCGAGGGATGGGAATATAGGTCAGGTGAGACCAGATATGATAAGATAGGTGAAGATTTTACTCTTATGTTAACAAATGCTGTTGCTGACCGTACAATGGGTAATGAGTTTTGGGAGTTTGCTAGAGGAGAGAATTGGGGGAACAATGAAGCTTTAGCTAAGACTCCACTAAAATATATGAAGTTACTATTCAATAGAAGTGCTAAAAGATTTGATAAAAAAGTAGCTTCTGATTTAATTAATGTACTTGAAAAACATGAGATGCAATTTCTACCAAGAGATATAATAGGAGAGCAAGATTCTATAAAGACAATGCTTCAAAGGTTTGCTAGAGACATTGATAAAGGTGGTGGTGAAAAATGGCATGTAATAAGAGATGAAGGCATATTAGAAGGCGATGCTATCCCAGGTGTTTCTTCTTTATTTAAAAGATTATATGAACAGGTAAAAGCTGAACAAATAGCTGGTACAGTTAAACTTAATGATATGACATCAGCTGATGCTTTTCCTGGAGGCATTAAAGATACAACTTTATTTGATTCTATTAATATAGTATCTGAAAGTTATATGAGAACTAAGAAATTTATGGCAGCTGTATCAGACCCTAATGTTGAAGCTCTCAAGCCAATAGGTGGGTTACCTTCAGGTTCTGATGGTGTTTGGTTAGATAAGACTGTTTGGATAACAGACAAAGCATGGGAACCATATTTTAAGAGACATAAGATAGATGGTGTTAAGATGGGCTCTTCTGTTAAAATGGCTGGTGAACGTTTCTTAGGAGCTAAAAGTGAAACCAGTGGAAGACATGATAAAGTTATATATATGCAAGACTTTACGACAATGGAAGGTGTGATGAAAGCTGAGCATACAGCTGATAAAATAATTACTCTTCCAGTAGAATCTTTTGGTATTAGCTCTGTTATTAAATCTCAGAAAAAAGCTACACTCCCTATACAGTTATCTAATGAATTGATTACGCCAGAATTAAATCAAAGTTATTTTAATTGGATGTTTGAACAAAGACTTCGTGATTTTATTAACGACTCTGGAGCTTCATTTGGTTCTGGAGATATTAATGATATAGCATCTAAGTTTAGACTTGAAGACATGGAAGCTTCTACAGAACAATTATCATTTATGGAGAAGTGGAATCAAAGAGGTCTTGACATGACATTTATGCCAATTAAACGTCAAGTAAGAAATGCATTAAAAAGACAATTCTTAGATAAGAGAGGCGTCTTTACACCTACAAATCAGTTTGGCTCTCAGAGTAATATGGTTCCAACTTGGGCTGATTATGGAACAGAAGGTCATTTAAGATTTACTACATTTAAAAATACAGATGGAGTAAGAACTATTCACACTTATGGTCAGATAGAAATTGATACTTTAAATAGAGCTAAGCCAGTTGAAACTAAAAGAATTAGATTTATAGAGCATAATGAGGCTAAGAAAGATAATATTGTAACAAAAGATTTGTTAACAAAAGATATACAAACATTATTAAATGGTAAGAAATCTGTAAACCTAGGTGAGGTTTATGATGCTATTACTGAATACAATAAAACATTAAAAGATAAATCATATGAAGTTGCTATAGTAGCTCATAGAACTCCAACAACAAGAGCGTCTGATAAAGTTATAGTTGGATTAAAAGGTTTTGGTGATTTGACTGGTAACTCTGTAAGAATAAATCACGCTGATGCATGGATTAGGTTAGAAGCTGATTATGATATGGATAAGCTTAACTACTGGTGGGATACACCTCAAGATATATTAAAGCATTGGGATTCTCTATCTGGTAAAGTTGATTCAATTAATGGTGTACAAACTAGAAAGACTATTGAAGGTTTAAATCTTATTGATGGAAAATCTTTAGTAAGATATAATGATAGTGAAAGAGATAGCCAATTTTGGAGAGGTGTAGTTGTTAAGCAGAGAAGGTCTGTTCAATTTTTAAAAGCTTATGCTAACGCTGATTACCCTGAAATTTCTGGATTTAGTATGAAGCTTGGCAAAGGAAGAATAAGATTAGCTGATAGTGATGTTGTTGATACAGTTGAAAAGCAAATAGCTGAAGATATACAAAGAATTGTTGATGCTCAAGGTAAGGGATTTGATAATAATATATTCAATAAACAATGGTCTAATAGAATATTGTTTGGGGATGGTTCAGATAAATACCCAGGTATGGTTGTAAGAGAGTCTTATAATAAAGCTTTAGAGCAATGGCAAATTGTTGATAAGGGTTTAACTAAATTTGAAAAAGATATTGTTAATGCTGTTTTAAGTCCTTATAAAAGATTATTACAACTTCAAACTAGTATATTTGAAAATGGTGAATCTCAGAAAGTAGATTATGATTCATTAGTAGACTATGTACAGATATATAAAAAGCAAATGAATAATCTTCACAAGTCTGTATATTGGAATTTAATAAAAGGTTATACGGATTCTAAAACAGAGTGGAGCGAGGCTAGAGTCAATGAAGTATTTAAAGATAATAGAGGACAATTTATAGACCCATTCAAACTTGACAACGCTAAGTTTGGAGAAGCATCAGAAGGTGTAGACGCTTTGTTTGATAATCTGGAGATGTTAGCTTCCGATAGAATGTTATCTGTTATTGGTAGTCACGATAGGCTTAGGATGCCTAAGATTGACTATCAAAGCCAAACAGCTACTGATGAAATTATGATGGATTTGTTTGTTGGTAATCTAAAAGATGTTTCAGCGGCTACAAGTAGAATTGTAAAAGAATTTAAAACAGATGCTGCTAAGATAAGAGCGTTGAACTCTGTTGACTATAGACTTAGAAGGTATAGAGATAACTCTGTTAGAGCTTCAAGATTTAGAAATACTGATTTAGCATCTTATTGGACAAGACGAGCTGATAGATTAAAAAGATTTAGAAATGATTTAAATACTACAATCATGTCCTCATCTAAAACTCAATCATTTATTAGGAATAGAGTTATAAAACAAATAAGAAAACAACTTGCAATGGGTAGAACTTGGACAGATTACAAGAAAAGACCACATAATCTCTCAAATGTAAGTATTCCTCAAAGAAATAAAATAATAAATAATATGTCCAAGCTTATAGAAAGAAGTGTTTGGGATGTACAAAGTAATAAGCTAGCTGTTCAAATAAGAGGCATAAATAATGATGATTACTTACAAACTCTAGCAATATATAATGTTATGTCTGGTATTACAAGAGCCGGCTTGGACCCAAGGTCAGTTGGTCTTCAGACATCTAATCAATGGGAAATGGATAGGTCTACATTTAGAAGAGAATATAGTAATCAATTTAGAAAACATAGAAATGGTGAGTTGGATGCATCTGTTGATGTGAATGAAATAATGAATGGAGCTTTAAATGAATTACAAAGATTATATTATGAATGGAATCAAGTAAGCCCTGGTCTTGGTAACTATTTTGTATTCTCTGTTATGACACCAGAAATGAGTCCTTATCATGTAACATATCACAAAGGTCATCTAATGCCTGGTTTCCAACAAACAACAACTCAAGGTAAATTTGTTAATTTAGGTTTTAGATTCTTCTCAAGAATAGATTCTTCAGTTGCAGACCACGTTATAGATATGTTAGGTAGACCAATAAGTAATCAAATAGCATTTCTTAGAGGTAAAAATTCTGATATTATTATGGATGAACATGCTATAACTGAAGCTAATATAAGAAAGAAACCTACTGTAGATTTCGAATCAGCTGAGGGAGGTTCTCCTCTTATTGATTATGGTAATACAGAAGCGGGTGACCTTAAAATTAGCGCTATACATGACCATATAATGAATAAGAATAGACCAATGGATGATGCTAACTTAGTGAGTATGCAAAATTTAAATGAGCATGTATTGAGAACTATTGGGCTAACTGGAGATGTTGCTCTTGATTATATTGCATACAAGGCTCCTGCTTTAGGAATGGAATTTATAGGTGATTTAAAAATGTTAGCTGATTTTGACTTCATTCCTTCTAACGCAATAACAAGAGCTGGTAATGTAGTTCCTGTTGGAAATTATAATAACTATTTAAGACATCAACAAAAAGGTGCTTTTATGTACTTTGGTGAGACTGGTAAAAAGAATATGTTTACTGGTAAGAAAGATGTTATAGCCCCAGATATATATGGAACACCTGAAAATGATTACGCATCTAAAGAGTTCATGAAGAAACAAGCAGATAGATTTTTAAATGAGGAAGGTTGTTAGCAATGGCATGTTTACCTAGTGATATATCAAAAAAAATAAATGTATTAATAGATAATTGGTATGCTGACCCAGCTACTGTTAAAATAGCAGGTAAAGATGGTACTGCTTTTAAGAAATTATATAGAGCAGCTACTGGTCAAGACTTTGACTATGGTGATATGCCAAACATGGAAGGTCTTAAAAGATTAGATAGAAGAATTAATACGTTTCAAAAAAGAATTATAAAGGGAGCTCCTGGTAAAATAGCTAGACTATTTTATTTACCTGAAGAATTTTTAAAAGGAAATCCAGATGCAGCTAAAACATTTGACTCTTTTGTAATTAATCATAACCATTTTAGAGGTTCTAAAGATACTTACTCTCAAGATATCGCTAAGATGGCGGAGCAAATGAGAAGTATTTCTAAGGAAATGTCTATAATTAATGAAGGTAAAGCAGTCAATTTTAATAAAGCTACTAAAGAATTGCAAAGAAGATATAATGAGTATACAAGAATTAGAAATGAACAAAGTATTACAGAAGCTGAAGGGTATTGGAAAGATAATTTACGAGCTCTAGGTAAGAAAGAACAGTTTCAAGTATTTGAAATGGCTGATAAAGTTCTAAGGAATCCAGAATTACTTAAACAAACTAAGTATGCCCAATTTAAACCAATACATGATACATGGGTAAACATGAGACCTAAGTTGTTTAAAGAATTAAAACAAGCTCTCGGTACATATATTAATATATTAGAAACATCAAATAATGCTGACCAATATATTCCTATAATAACAAATCTAAAGAGACTTAATAAAAATTTAGTTCCAGCTAAAGATTATTTTCCAACCCAACTATTAAATATATTTCCAACAATGAAGGCTGTTCAAGATACTATGTATAGCAATAAAGCTATAAAATCTGAATCTTTTGAATCGTTAGATAAATATGTTAATAGCATGGTTGATAATGTCATTAGAAAAATCCCTGTAAGTGACCATACAAAACCTAAATCTCAGACAAATGAAAAGAGATATAATAAAAATATAATTGGTGTACTTGATGCATATGTAAATGATGTAACAAAATTTAATTATATGGCTAATACTACAGGCTCTTTACTAAGAGGTATAAAGGCATTAAAAGGTAAATCTGATGGTGAAATAGAAGGCTCAACTAAGGTTTACGCTGATTACTTATTTGATACACACGCTACAATGTTAGGTTATAATATTAAAAGCCCATCATTTAATTCATTAGTTAGAGGTATAACATCATGGCAGTTTATATCTAAGCTTGGTTTTAATCTTAGGTCAGCCGCTAGAAATGCTACTCAATCTCTACAAAATTTAGTTTACTTTGGGTTTAATGGATGGAGTAAATCAAATAAATATCTTTCAGATTCTAAGATGTCAGATTTAGTAAAGACTGAAATGGAAAAACATGGTATATATTTTGAAGAAGTAAGAGAGCTTGCTAATCTCGCTGGTATATTTCCTGATACAGAAGTAAGTAGAATAGATGGTCAAGATGTTGTTACATGGAAAACAGATTCAATGAAAGATAGATTCCTTGGTGGGATGGAAAAGGTGGCTATGACATCTGGATGGGCTATGAGAAAGGTCGAGAATAATCTTAATAGAAAAGTTACATTTAAAATTGCATTCGCTCAAATGCATGAACAGTTGAGTAGAAATAAAGGAGATGTAAAAAAGTTTATAGAAAATCATCCAGAATCTTTTAAAGATACAAAATATGGTAAGAAAATAGATGATAAGATAGATAGACATATTACTAACAAATCTAGTAGATTTGCAGCTAATATGGTAAAGTTGCTTCATTATGAATATTCTGGGTTTGCTAAACCTAAAGCAATGCAACACCCTCTTGGAGCTATAGCTGGTCAGTTTATGACATATAGTTTTAACTTTTTTAATTACC
>TARA_R100001530_G_scaffold34531_1_pt1 | contig 12144 bp, 12 predicted proteins | sample TARA_R100001530 | Tara Oceans TARA_R100001530 (sample SAMEA2622166) | marine metagenome | biome: marine biome (ENVO:00000447); feature: mesopelagic zone (ENVO:00000213) & marine oxygen minimum zone (ENVO:01000065); material: "saline water (ENVO:00002010), including plankton... | reverse complement strand
AGCCAGTTCCAGATATAGCGTCTATATCAGCAAGAAATGCCTCTTTTGGAGCGGTATATATTAATCCTGATACCGCGGATTGTGAAGCAGCGAGTTGTGCGAAAGTTTTATGTTCTGTTAAATATGTACTCTCTACTACCGAGGCCGTTACAATAAATCTATACAAGATAGATTTTTGTCCAGGAGGCGTAGAACCTTGGCCTTATACAGCAGCTGTACTTGCAAACTCATGTAATTTTGCTGCAGGAGTCGACCACGAATTAGTATGTTGTAATGGAGTAAATTTTAATACACCGTCTGCTCAACTACTAAATCCAGGAGAGGGGTATATCATGACTATGAGTGCTTTTGGAGCAGCCTCAACCATAGTGCATGGAAACTTCAGCCTCCAAATGATTACTCAAGATTGCACTTAGAATAATAAATAAAAATAAAATGAAATGGACATTAGAAAAATATCAATTGGAGCAGATTATAAATCTGGAGCTATGCACTACATTGTAGGGCAAGATGTTTTAGGAGGCGCATACCAAATTCATCTAATTCAAGCTCAAGATAATTCCTATAAAATTTGGGTAGAAAAAAATAAAGAAGTCTTTGTATGGAAAGAGTTCTTATGTACACTTCCTATCTCTGTAGAGTATAATATAAATTTTTAGTGAGGTCTCCTTTTAATTTTATCGTCACCCCGGTTAACGAGCGTAGATATGATAATATAAAAAAAATTGAAGGAGTAGATTTTATTACCAGTGTTTCTGAAGAAGACCATACCGCTTCAAATAGATTCGCGCAGGTAAAAGAACTCCCTATTAATTATACCGGTCCTATACAAAAAGGAGATATTTTAGTGGTACATCATAATGTATTTAAGTTTTACAATGACATGCAGGGGAGACAACAAAGTGGCAGAAGTTTCTTTAAAGATGATTTGTTTTTGGTAGACGAACATCAGTTTTTTCTGTACAAAAATCAAGACGCATGGAAGGCTCACGGCAAATATTGTTTTATTATCCCGGGAGACATTAAAGAATCTTATCTTAGCAAGCCAGGAACAGAAGAGCCGTTATTTGGGACAATTAAATATATTAACCAAGAATTAATAGACTTAGGATTAAAAGAAGGAGATGAAGTCTCTTATCAGCCCGATAGTGAATATCCTTTTGTGATAGACGAAGAAAAGCTTTATCGCATGTATACAGATAATATAACTTTTCTCGTATGATATATATAATAGACAATTTTATAGATACAGAACTCTTTGGAATTGCAAAACAATATTTAGATAAAGGGAAATTTGTAAAACATACATCAGGAGGAAAAAATTTTTATATTCAAGAGTCTCCCGCGACTTTTAACAGTTATGTTTTAAGAAAATTAGAAGCTATAGAAGGGTCAGAGGTAGAAAATATACTAAGTTTCTTTCGGGTATCTACTGACCAATTAGATACCAGTTGGAGAATACATTCCGATCTAAACATAAAAGGAGATCGTCCGGACAGAGCAATTGTCCTATATATGTCTCCCCGGGAGAAAGAAGAATTGCACGGAACAGCTTTATGGGAGCATCAGATATACGGGAGAGAACTTCCTCCCGCTATTACGGACGAGGATTATGATAGTATGATAAAAATAGATGCGGAAAATATAGATATGTGGAGATTAAGTACGGTTATAGGATATCACCAAAATAGAGTAGTTTCTTACCCCGCCTCTTACTTTCATAGTAAATATCCTAATAAATCATGGGCCGGAGGAAGAGAAGTTTTTGTAATGTTTTATAAATATAAAAAAACTAAATGAAAAGAATTGCAATAGTGGGAGCTGGTAATGCTGGGTGTATAACCGCATTAGAATTATTAAATAATCCTGAGTTGCATGAAATTACTATATATCATAGCCCCGAAGAACATCCAATAGAAAAAGTGGGGCAAGGAACTCTCCCTGGTTTTACACGTATGTTATACAATAAACTGGGTGTCGACTGGTATAATAATCTAATTGATGCCACGGTTAAGACAGGTATATTATATGAAGGATGGGGTAAAAAACAAGATAAAATATTTCACCAGTTTTGCTCTAACAGTTGTACAGCGTCCCATTTTGTTCCTCAGAAATTATCCAACTTAGTATTAAAATCTGGCTTATTTAACATTGAAGAAAAGATTATAGATAATCCTGAGCAAGAGATAGATTGTGATATAATATTTGATTGTAGGGGTAGGCATAACAGAGATAAAAATAATTACGATACATTGATTAGTCCTATTAACTGTGTTCTTCTTGGTAAAAGATTAAGACTAAAATCAGATTATGACTTAATCTACACAAGAGCCGTTGCCACACCTAATGGGTGGACCTTTATTATACCTAATAAGGATACGATATCGTACGGTTATTTACATAATAATAAGGTGACATCTAAACCTGAGGCTTCTCAAGACTTTATAGAAAGATTTAATATAACTTGTATTGATGATTATATAACGTTTGATAATTATGCGGCGAAAAATATGTTTGTAGGCGATAGAACTATACTACAGGGAAACGCTTATGGATTTATAGAACCATTAGAAGCAACAGCTATTAACTTTTATCATCAATTATGTGTCGAAGCTAAGAATACTATTTTCAATGGTGTCGATTCGTATGAAACTAACAATGAAGTAAAAGCAGGTATCCAAAGGGTTGAAACGTTTTTATTATGGCATTATCAATTTGGATCTAAGTATGATACTTCTTTCTGGGAGTATGCTAAAAATTTACCGTTTAATCCTAAATTTAACGCAAAAAGTCTAAACGAGGTCTGGGAAAAAACACAGAGAGGGTCACGTTATGTCGAAGAAGTAATATAATTAATAATTAAAATAAAATTAAATCATGGGGGTACAAAAAAATATTGGCAGACTAAAAGCACAAAATCAAGTGCTTCTGGAGAATCTTAAAAAATTAATTATACAAGAAAACGACACTCGAGAATTGGCTATTGGTACATTAGAGATTTTAAAACTATTGCCAGGGTATGAAGAAGCGATTAAACAATTAAAAGAAAGAGTAAAAGATGGACATAAAGGAGATTAAATTAAGCATTATCGAGGCGGGGGAAAAGGCCGTTAAACAATTAGTAAAGGTAGCTAAAGAAGAGATCATTAAATATGATAAAGATGATGAATTAGCGGCGGATCGGCTTAAGAATGCGGCGGCTACTAAAAAACTCGCTATATTTGATGCGTTTGAAATTTTAAAAAGAATAGAAGAAGAGAAGGCTCTTATAGAAGGAGTCTCTTTAGAAGATACTAATAAAACCCCTAAAGGATTTGCAGAATCAAGATCAAAATAGATTACATCGCGTACTAACAGGAATAGTTCCTAAGCATGTTATTTCGAATAAAAATCGTGCTAAAAGTTGGAAAGCTGGTTATGATAGTAAATACGATATAATTATTATCTCTAAAAACGGAACATTAGGAGAAGTATATGAGATTAATGGGTTAAAAATTGGACTCCCTAAGATGCCTAAAAAAGTATCTTCTACTTCTAAAACAAAAAGTGAGCAATATTGGGAGCCTCATGTTTTACCCAAACATCTTAAACGTATACAGACTATTTTTCAATGGCACGACACACCTGCTCCTTTTAAGTCTTTATGGATAGATTATATAGAAGAAGAGTTTGATAAACGGGAAGAAGGACATTGGTTTATGAATAATGGGGATCCGACTTATATTACAGGAACTCATTATATGTATTTACAATGGACAAAAATTGATGTAGGAAATCCGGATTTTAGAGAAGCGAATCGAATTTTTTATCTATTTTGGGAAGCTTGTAAGGTAGATAAAAGATGTTTTGGCATCTGTTATTTAAAAATAAGGCGTTCGGGGTTTTCGTTTATGAGTTCGTGCGAAGGAGTAAATTGTGGTACAATTACAAAAGATGCCCGTATAGGTATTTTATCGAAAACAGGTTGGGATGCGAAAAAAATGTTTACCGATAAAGTTGTTCCTATCTCTAACAATTATCCTTTCTTTTTTAAACCTATTCAAGATGGTATGGATAAACCAAAAACTGAATTAGCATATAGAGTGCCAGCCTCTAAGATTACTAAAAAAAATATGTATGAAATTGAGAGTGAGGAATTAGAAGGGTTAGATACCACTATAGATTGGAAGAACACTTCGGATAACAGTTATGATGGAGAAAAATTATATTTATTATTACACGATGAAAGTGGTAAATGGGAAAAACCGGAAAATATTTTAAATAATTGGAGGGTTACTAAAACCTGTTTAAGATTAGGAAGTAAAGTGGTAGGGAAATGTATGATGGGATCGACGTCTAACGCTTTAGACAAAGGGGGAAGAAATTTTAAATCTTTATATGATGACTCAGACTTATCTAAGAGAAATTCTAACGGTCAAACAAAAAGCGGGTTGTATTCTTTATTTATACCTATGGAATGGAATTTTGAAGGATACATAGATAAGTACGGGATGCCTGTATTACACAATCCTCCTGCTCCTATTATGGGGATAGATGGAGAGGAGATTACAATGGGTGCAATTAATTATTGGGAAAATGAAGTAGCTTCATTAGCTTCGGATGCAGACGCTTTAAATGAATTTTATCGTCAATTTCCTCGAAGTGAATCTCATGCTTTTCGCGACGAAAGTAAACAGTCTTTATTTAATCTCACTAAAATTTATCAGCAAATTGATTATAATGATTCTTTAATCATAGACCACCATTTAACCCGAGGTTCTTTTCACTGGAAAGATGGGGTACAGGATACTAAAGTAATCTGGTCTCCTAATAAGAGAGGGCGGTTTTTAGTAGGATGGACACCGGCGCCGCATTTACAAAATCGGGTAGATGAGTATAGAGGACAGAAAAAACCAGGGAATGAACATTTAGGATGTTTTGGTTGTGATTCCTATGATATTTCCGGTGTGGTGGTGGGGCGTGGATCAAACGGGTCTCTACATGGGTTAACCAAATTTAGTATGGATGACGCTCCTTCTAATCAGTTTTTTTTAGAATATATAGCGCGGCCTCAAACTGCAGAGATATTCTTTGAGGAAGTTTTAATGGCTTGTATTTTTTATGGAATGCCTATTTTATGCGAGAACAACAAACCCCGTTTACTTTATCATTTTAAGAATAGAGGGTATAGAGGGTTTTGTATGAATCGGCCTGATAAACGTTATAATAAATTATCTAAAACAGAGAAAGAACTGGGCGGTATCCCTAACAGTTCGGAAGATGTTAAACAATCCCATGCTTCAGCGATTGAATCTTATATTGAAAAATATATTGGGTTAGATTTTGAGGGGGCTTATAGAGACCCTGACGAGATGGGGACAATGTATTTTCGGCGTACTTTAGAGGACTGGGCTAAATTTGATATTAATCATAGGACTAAATATGATGCAACTATAAGTTCAGGGTTAGCCATTATGGCTATTCAAAAACACTTATATACACCGTCTAAAGAAAAATCAAAAATAAGTGTTAACTTTGCACGATATAATAACAAGAGTAGTATTAGTGAACTAATTAGATGAAAGCAGTTGAAATCAACATAAAGTCTGCTGCCTTTCCGGATCAATTTGTCTCCGACAAAAAGAAAGCAACAGAGGAGTTTGGACTGCAAGTAGGCCAAGCTATTCAGTACGAATGGTTTCGTAGAGATGGAATGCAATGTAGGTTCTACAACCAATGGGCAGAATTTCATCGTTTGCGCCTGTATGCGCGTGGCGAACAATCCGTTCGTAAGTATAAAAATGAATTAGCAATAGACGGTGATTTATCTTACCTTAATTTAGATTGGACGCCAGTTCCAATTATTCCTAAATTCGTAGATATTGTAGTTAATGGGATGTCCGATAGATTATTCCATGTGAAAGCGACGGCTGTAGACGTTATGTCTGCAGAAAAACGCAGTCAGTTTCAAGAAATGGTAGAGGTAAATGTGGTGGCGAAAGATTTATTCCTTCAAATAGAAAACGATTTCAATATGAAGGTGGGTCAGATTAATCCTAAAGAGCTACCCGAAAGTGATGCCGAAATGGAGTTATACATGCAGCTTAACTATAAACCCGGTATTGAGATTGCTAATGAAGTGGCGATTCAAAGTATGTTAGAAGAAAATCATTACGAACAGGTTCGTAAAAGATGTGACTTAGATATTACAACCCTGGGAATTGGAATATGTAAACATACTTTTCAGAAAGGAGACGGAATACGGGTAGAGTATGTTGATCCAGCCAATGTGGTATATAGCTACACAGAAGATCCTCATTTTAAAGATACGTTTTATTGGGGAGAGATTAAAACTGTCCCGATTACGGAAGTTTTAAAAATTAATCCCGATTTAACCGAAAAAGACTTAGAGGAAATTTCCAAATATAGTCAAGCATGGTATAACTACTATAACGTAGCGGCCATGTATGAAAACAGTATGTTCGCTCGGGACACTTGCACTCTTTTATATTTTAATTACAAAACAACAAATAGCTTTGTTTATAAAAAGAAAAAAATGGCGGAAGGAACATTTAAGGTGGTGGAAAAAGATGATGAGTTTAATCCTCCGCAAGAAATGATGGATGAAGGAGAGTTTGAGAGAGTAGAAAAAAGAATAGATGTGTGGTATGAAGGAGTAATGGTGATGGGGACAAATCTCCTTATTGAATGGAAAATGATGGAAAATATGGTTCGTCCTAATTCCGCTAATCAATTTGCTATGCCTAATTACATCGCTGTTGCACCCAGAATGTATAAAGGAAGATTAGAATCTTTAGTTAGACGCATGATTCCTTTTGCCGACTTAATTCAGGTTACTCACCTGAAGTTACAACAAGTAGTTTCCAAAGTTGTTCCTGATGGAGTGTTTATTGATGCCGACGGATTAAGTGAAGTTGATTTAGGGACAGGGAATGCTTATGACCCTTCCGATGCTTTACGTTTATATTTCCAAACTGGTAGTGTAGTAGGAAGGAGTTATACCCAAGATGGAGAGTTTAATAATGCTAAAGTTCCAATTACTCAACTTACGTCAAGTAGTGGAGCACAAAAAATGCAAATGCTAATTGGTAACTATAATCATTATTTAGATATGATAAGAACTGTAACCGGTCTTAATCAAGCCCGAGATGCTTCGACACCTGATCCAGATTCGTTAGTAGGCATTCAAAAATTAGCGGCTTTAAACTCTAATACGGCTACGCGTCATATTTTAAAATCCAGTTTGTATTTAACTAAAACTTTAGCGGAAGCTTTATCTTTACGGACAGCCGATATTTTAGAATACTCAGATTTTAAAGATGAGTTCGCTATGCAGATAGGGAAATATAATTTAGGAATTTTAGAAGAGATTAAAAATTTATATTTATATGATTTTGGTATTTTTATTGAAGTATCTCCCGACGAGGAAGAGAAGGCTTTATTAGAACAGAACATACAAATGGCTTTACAGAAAGGGGGAATTGATTTAGAAGACGCTATTGATATTAGAACTCTTAATAATTTAAAAATGGCTAATCAATTATTAAAAGTTAAAAGGAAACAAAAACAACAGGAACAGCAACAGCAAAAAGCTCAAGAGATGCAAATGCAGCAACAAAACAACATGCAGTCTCAGCAAGCGGCGGCCCAAGCCTCTATGCAAAAAATGCAAGCCGAAACTCAATCTAAAATGCAAATTGCTCAGGCCGAAATAGGTTTCCAGATTGAAAAACAAAAAAATGAAGCCGCTTTAAAACAACAATTAATGCAAGTAGAGTTTCAATTTAATATGCAATTAAAAGGAATAGAACAGTCACAAATAGATAAACGTGAAAACGAAAGAGAGAAAGGAAAGTCGGATAGAATAGCAGAAGCTAATACGCAACAATCTAAAATGATTGAACAAAGAAAAAGAAATTTACCAGCTCAGAACTTTGAGTCTAATGAAGATAGTTTAGATGGGTTTGATTTAGCAGAATTTGACCCGCGATAAGTAGCTTAAAAGGAGTGTATAATAATTGTTTAACTTTGCAAAAAAATTAAATCTAATGGAAAATAAAATTACAGTAAAAGACTTAGGACAAGTCGAAGAAAAGTCCAAAGCGCAAGTAGAGGAAGAGTTGTTAAAAAAACATGAAGAAGAAGAAGTACAAGCGCAAACCAGTGAAGCTGGAGTGGAAAGAGTTAACTTGGAGCAGTCTAATAGAAGCCCTGAGAGTTCCTCTTCCTCACCGGAACAAGAAAGTGTACCGGAGGAAAGTAAAACACAAGAAAAAACTCCCTCCTCAGAGTTAAATGAGGAAAACGTTCTTTCGTATATTAAACAAAGATATGATAAAGATATATCGTCAGTAGAAGAATTATGGGCTCAACAAGAGTCTAATGAAGACCTCCCTGAAGATGTGTCGGCATATTTTAAATATAAAAAAGAAACGGGACGCGGTATTGAAGATTATGTGCGATTACAAAAAAATTACACAGAAATGGACGACGACGCGGTGTTAACTGATTACTATACGGCTACCGAAGATGGGTTAGACGCTATAGATATTCAAGATGTCATGGAGGATAAATTTGGAGTGGATGAAGACTTAGATGATCCAAAAGATATTAAGAAGAGAAGGTTAGCGAAAAAAAGAGAACTTTCAAAGGCGAAGAAGTTTTTTGAAAAGCAAAAGGAACAATATAAAATTCCGCTTGAGTCAAGAGGGGATGGGTTGTCCAAAGAACAAGAAGATGCTTTTAAGTCGTATAAAAGTTATGTTGAGGAGTCTAAAACTACCGAAGACGCGAGAAAAAAAAGGTATGATTGGTTTCTTACTAAAACCAATGAGGTTTTTAACGATGAGTTCAAAGGTTTTGAGTTCAATATCGGAGAAAAAAGTTTTACCTTTAAACCTGGTGACGCTAAGGAGTTAAAAAGTCGCCAGTCTGATGTCAATACATTTGTAAATAAATATATGGACCAAGAGACTGGAATGATGAAGGATGCACAAGGATATCACCGAGCAATAGCTATGGCGATGAACCCTGAGAAATTTGCAAAATTCTTCTACGACCAAGGGGTGGCAACGACAGTAGATGATGTGGCGAGAAAATCGAAAAACATCACTATGGATCGTCAAACTCCACAAACTTTTAGTAAAGACGGGTTGAAGATTAGATCAGTCGGAGATTCAAGTAGTGGAAGAGGACTCAAAATTAGAAGTATTAAAAAAAGTTAATAATTAAAAAAATTAGAAATTATGCCAGTAAATGCAACCCCCGGGTATGATTTGCAACCCAGTGCGGAGCGAGTAGCTTTAGCAACAAACTATATAACTAACTTTGATTTCTTGAATCAGTATCTTCCAGATACTTATGAAAAGGAATTTGAGCGTTATGGCAATCGAACAGTCGCTTCATTCTTACGAATGGTAGGCGCAGAAATGCCTTCTAACTCAGACATGATTACGTGGGCTGAGCAAGGAAGGTTACACACTAAGTATACAAACTGTACGTCAGCAGGAGCAGCAGCAGCCAATACTGCAACATGGACAGTGAATGATGTTTTAGTTCCAGGTACAGGTACTATAGCAATTAGAGTAGGACAAACTGTATTATTATCAGATAACACAGCAGGTTCTAATTTATCTAATAAAGCTATTGTAACTGCAGTAACACCAGCAGCAGGCACTTTTACAGTTGCTTATTATGAAGCAGCAGGACAAGGCGTAGCTTTAGGTGTAGTAAGTAGTGTTATGATTTATGGTTCTGAATTTGCGAAAGGACAAGCAGGAATGACTGACTCCTTAGAATCAGACGATGTATTCTTTCAAAATTCTCCAATTATCATAAAAGATACTTATGAAGTAAGTGGTTCTGATATGGCTCAAATTGGTTGGGTAGAAATCTCAACTGAAGATGGCGGATCAGGATATCTTTGGTATCTCAAATCAGAGCATGAAACAAGACTTCGTTTTGAAGATTATCTTGAAACTGCAATGATTGAAGCAGTTCCTGCAGAAGCAGCCTCAGGTGCAATAGCAGCTGTAGCTCCTGTTGGAAACAAAGGTTCTGAAGGTGTCTTTTATGTAGTAGGTAACAGAGGAAATGTTTATGGTGGTGGTAACCCAACTACCTTAGCAGATTTTGATGCTGTTATTCAGAGACTTGACAAGCAAGGCTCTATTGAAGAAAATGTAATCTTTTGTGACAGACAATTCTCATTTGATATTGACGATATGTTAGCTGCCCAAAACTCTTATGGAGCGGGTGGTACTTCGTATGGTCTTTTCGATAATGATGAGGATATGGCTCTCAACTTAGGTTTCACTGGATTCCGTAGAGGTTATGACTTTTACAAGTCTGACTGGAAATACCTTAACGATGCTACTATGAGAGGTGGTTTAGTAGGTGGGGCAATCAACGGACTTTTAGTTCCTGCGGGCTCAACTACGGTTTATGACCAAATCTTAGGTAAAAACGCTAAGAGACCTTTCCTTCATGTAAGATATAGAGCTTCTGAAACTGAAGACAGACGTTATAAAACTTGGATCACTGGTTCTGCTGGTGGCGCAAGAACATCTTCTTTAGATGCAATGACAGTGAATTTCTTATCTGAAAGAGCATGTTGTACATTAGGTGCAAACAACTTCTTCTTATTCCAAGACGCATAAGAAGATTAATCATAAGGGGAGGACTAACCTCCTCCCCTTTTTTTTAACTTAAATTAAATTATACTAAAATGGAAAATACACAAACAAAAAAAGTTGCGATTAAAAAAAAGAAAGCGTTAATCGCAAAAACTTACCGCTTAACAAGAAATGCAGCTCCTATCTGTTACATGCTTTCTTCCCACAATACTAAACGATCTCCTTTACAATATTTTGATGACCAAACGGGTGTAAACCGATCTCTTCGTTATGCAAGAAATCAAAAAAGCCCATTTGAAGATGAGCAAGATGGAAATGCTATTTTAGAGCCTATTATTTTTGAGGATGGGCTTCTGCATGTTGCTAAAACAAACCAGGTGCTACAAGAATTTTTATATTATCATCCGTCTAACGGAATGGTATTTGAAGAGGTTGACAAAAGCAAAGAAGCAGCAGAGGAATTAGAGATGGAAGATGTGGTTTTAGACGCTCAGGTAATTGCCAGAGATTTAACAGTAGACAAATTATCTACACTCTGCCGCGTGTTAATGGGAGCAGCAACCGATAAACTTACTACGACTGAACTAAAAAGAGATATATTGGTTTTTGCTCGTACTAATCCTATAGATTTTTTAGATGCTTTAGATGACCCAATGTTAGAGGTTCAAGACAATGTAGTTCAGTTTTTTAGTAACAGTATATTGTCTCTTAGAAATAAACAAAGAGATGTTTATTTTAATCTTCCTAAAAACAAAAAGAAAATGTTGACTGTTCCTTTTGGGGAAGACCCTGCTGATATTGTGGCTTCTTATATGCAAACCGATGAAGGTATAGAAACTTATAAAGTGCTACTTAAGGCCTTAAAAAAAGATAAAAAAGATTAACTATCTTTGCGTAGTTATTTTTTATTAACCCATTAAAATTTTTTATTATGGACAAATTTATAAGTGTGCCTGTAACGGGCGAAACAAATTTCTTGGTTAGCGTCTCTGATGTAATCGCTATTACAAGAACAAGTACCACTGAAAACAAAATTACATACAACAGTGGAAATACAGCAACTATTACATCAGGAACGGAAGTAGCTGTAAATGATTTTAGAGATGCTTTACAAAACGCTATGGTATTAGCTCTGGAGACCTCATGGACTAACGTTGTATTCACGTTTGTTCCTCCAACAGCCGTATCTGGAATAGTAATAGCCTAAGGTTATGGGAAAGTATATTAGTGTTCCTGTAAAAATGTACGCTGGCTCAACTGCAACGAATACGGCAGCGGTAGACAGCGGCACAACCAGTGCGGCAACAAGCGATAAATTAACGGAAGCCGGACAAAACTTTGTGACTACAGTCACTGTAGGAGATTATGCGGTAATTACTACCGGTATTGCTGGATTTCCAGTCCGATCTTATTCGGTTATTACAGCTGTCGACTCTGACACTGTATTAAGTTTAGGAGTAGGAAATGGAACAACAGCAGGAGTAGGAGGTTTAGCAGCAAGCGGAACAGC
>TARA_R100001530_G_scaffold135694_1_pt1 | contig 12164 bp, 10 predicted proteins | sample TARA_R100001530 | Tara Oceans TARA_R100001530 (sample SAMEA2622166) | marine metagenome | biome: marine biome (ENVO:00000447); feature: mesopelagic zone (ENVO:00000213) & marine oxygen minimum zone (ENVO:01000065); material: "saline water (ENVO:00002010), including plankton... | reverse complement strand
TCCACAGCTTCGAAGTTGTGACTTTTGCAGTGCTCGTTACAGATAGCAATCTGCGAGGAAAGACCATTGCCTTCCCTAACCTGTTTAAGGCTGGAGACCCGAGCATAGATGACTGCGACATTCTTCATGAAAAACCTCCTCTTTTCCAAAGTGGCGATGCGGTTAGTTTCCTGGGCCCCCGCATGAATATCGCCGAGGCCCAGAAATTTTCGTCGTTACAAGTTCAAAGGCTTCCCTGAGGTTTCAGGGCCCCAAATGCATGTCAGTAGCTCGTAGAGCGAGCTGACTGCCTCGAGCTTTTGCTCCGTAGTTAAGTTCGGATCGCTGATAAGTTCGGCGTATTTCAGCATATCTTCGGGCTCTGTTGCCCCAAAGCCTACTCGATCTGCTTCCAATGTATGGGGCAGCGAGAAGCCTAAAATCGTTTCGTCCTTAGTGTCCATCCATGCTCTGTGGTCGAATGGCAGTGTGCCAATTTTCGGTCGAGCATTATTGCTCGGATGCAGTCCGAATGACTGCGTCAAGCTGAGCAGGAAAATTAGACAGACAAGCCCAAGCGCGAGGGGAACTCGGCTGCGATGAAAGTGGGCGGTTATTGATATTGACGAGTTTATAACAAGACCTTTTAACCTTTGGCATTACTGCCAGTGCTGCCGGGATTCCCCGGGATGCGGACTGCCCGCGTCAAGATCTGCAACATGAGCAACGTGTCTCTGTTGCAATGCGAAAACTATGATGTTTCCAAAATATGTCAAGCGCCTCTTCTTAAAATTTCTATTCTAAACAGTATATTGGCCGATTTCCTGCAAGGCGAAATTGTTTTTTGATTTTTAGGTTTCGATGAATTCTGCGGTGGCCTCTGAGAGGCATCGCTTCATTTTCTGGGTGGAATTTTAGTTGTGGCAGAACTGTTCGGATCAGAGCCGGTGCATGTCGGTCGCTGTCTGGTTCGGCTCTTCTTGGTGAGAGCCAATCCAGACAGCGACCGACAAGACCAGGAGGAGTGGGGACGAAAAGCAATCTTGACCCGGCCAAGAGCCGGACTTTCGAACTGGAGAACTGCATGTTTGATCAATTCCAATCTCCCTCCCTCTATTCGGTTTCTGACCCGATCGCCCCGCTTCGGGACTTCGTCGCAAGCCACCGTGAGGGTCTCCTACATGCCGCCGGGCTACTCGGCGGGCACCGTGGCATAGACTTGGCGCTCGAGATCTCAGAGGAGCTTTCGTCTGCCCGCCCTGTGTCTCGGCGCACCCGAACGCAGGTAATCGCGCTTATCGAGCTTCTCTCGCTGGAGCGCGTTCATCAACTCGGTAGTGAGGAGTGCTCGCGCTTCACTGCTATCAATCCATGCGACCCGGTCGTGGAAGAAATATGCTTGCTGACCGACGGACTGCGCGACTCGCTCAATCTGGTCTCGACGCACTATCACCAGTCGCCGACAATTTAACTGGCGAGAACCCAAGCTGCCGATTTCTCCGATCGGCAGTTCTTGACGACGACAGCAGTTTTAACACGCAGCAAGTGCTGCGGGGCTGTCGCCCAGGAGATAGCAATGAGTGCTTATACTACTGTCGCGGATCGAGATTCCGTAGCGTGCGGAGATGAGCGAGACCTGTTCAAAATAGTCGCTAATGCGCTTCGGCAAGCAAGGGATGTGCAAGGCATGCTTGTCGGGACGGTCATTCCGGCCATGCCACCTGCACGCCGCTCGTTCGCGGATTGGCTTGTTCAAACGCTCGACAATGGCAAATTCTTCGATGAGCCGACCCTGAGGGACATTGATGCGTTCATGTCGCTGCTTCAGCGCGAAATCGATGTAGGCACTAATGTTGGGTGGGAACCCGACGAGTATCATGTTCGCGGGGGCTATAAGCGTATCGAACTCGATGCCCGTGCAAAAAGTCTCGTGCCTACGTTGGCGGCGCTTACCACGCTCCGGAGCTCCATTGCGATAGCGCTGGACACGGCGCGGGCCACGTCGATCACGCAGGATCTTATATCCGGATAATCCTGCGGCGCCCTCCCTTCCGGGGCGCCGCTAACTTTAGGGCTTTCAAACCCGATCCGTCGGCCGGACACCGACAGTGGGAGCATGGACGACACTTCCTTTGCCGCTCGGATGCCGACGTGCCACATCAGGTTGGATTAAACGTATTGCGGTTTTTTTCTTGGTGGTCTTCTGGAGCTTGTTCATCCGCACGGTCCGCGGGCGGGAATATCAATTCGATCGGAACTCCCGTGGACCCAAGCCAAGAGCGTCGAAAGGCATTGGTCTCGGCGATCTTTTCTGAGAGCACACTCCCACACCACCCCGACTCGCCAGCCCATGTGCCGTAGCGCGACTATCGCACTCTCATCGCGTTCGACATTCCTCGCGAATTTGGCAGCCCAGAAGGATTGGTTCGACTTCGGTGTCGTGGCAAAGCGGCATCCTTGGTGCCGGTGCCAGTAGCAGCCGTGCACGAAAATAGCAGCCTTATGCCGGGCGAGCACGAGGTCGGGGCTGCCGGGGAGCTTGCGAACATCGAGGCGAAATCTCAGGCCGCGTGCATGTAGGTGGCGACGAACCAGCAGCTCCGGGCCGGTGTCCTTCCGCCTGTTCGCTGCCATCATCCTGGATCTGATCTCAGGTGAGACTGTATCAACCATAAACTGCCTCAATGACAACTTTCCTTCCTCAATTAAATGGTTCAGTGTCCGGAAAATGAAAGAAGCTTTTGGAATTGTTGATCTGTTCTCGGGTCCCGGCGGCCTTGGCGAAGGGTTCTCTGCCTGTCCGGGCGCTCAAGGTGGGTTCGAGATTGACGTCTCCGTGGAGAAGGACCCCGTGGCGCATGGAACGCTCAGGTTGCGAGCTTTCCTGCGTCGCTTTGGACCTCACTTTCCGCTGGAATACATCGATTTCATGAATTGCGGCGGTGCCGAGCCGAATTGGTCGGAGCTTTACCCTCGGGAATGGGCCGAGGCCGAGCGTGAAGCTCTGAACTTGACGCTTGGCAAGCCGGAAACAGCAATAATCTTGGATGAACGCATTGCCGAAATCCGGAGACGGCGCGGCGATCGCGTAGTCCTCATAGGCGGCCCGCCCTGCCAAGCCTACTCGCTCGCCGGCAGGGGCCGGAAGCCAAGTGACCTCGGATACGTTGCGCATGACGAGAACCGCCACCTCCTCTATCAGGAATACATCAACGTGCTGAAGAAGCTGCGTCCGGCCGCTTTCGTTATGGAAAATGTCAAAGGCATGCTTTCTTCGAGCATCGAGAAGCGCAAGGTCTTCGACTTGGTGACCGAGGATCTCAGTTCCGGTGGCGGTTCCGCGGAGTATGAATTGTTTCCGTTGACTGGCAGCGCAGATCTGCGCGGGCATGCTCAGCCAAGGGATTTCATTGTAGCGGCAGAGGACCATGGCGTTCCTCAGGCGCGCCATCGCGTGATCATCGTGGGCCTGAGGCGTGACCTGATATCTGCGATGGAAGAGTTCAAGCCGCCTCGGCTCGATGCAGTCTATGATCGCAACACGGTTCGCGATGTTCTTTCGGCGATGCCCGCTCTCCGAAGCGGGATAAGTCCACGCGGCGGGCATGTCGACGATGTTGAAGAATGGAGGCGGGCAGTCGCACTCGGCGCGGCCAAGATCGCGGTGTTGCCCCATGACCTCGACGGCAAAGCGGCGCTAAAATTCGGGGAGGCTCTTCGCACGCTTGACAGGGCTCGCAAGATTACTGTCGAGAAACGCAAGGATGCGGCCGGCGGCACGAGGTTGCCGGACAGCTGCACCGACGACCTCCGTGATTGGCTGGAAGACGGTAGGTTGACCGGGCTATCGCTACACGAGACCCGCGGACACATGGTCGGCGATCTCAAACGGTATCTCTTCGCCTCCTGCTGGGCAGCCGCGACCGGCTGTTCCCCCAAGGCGGCAAATTTTCCGGATGAACTCGCCCCGAAGCACGATAATTGGAAGTCCGGCAAGTTCAACGATCGCTTCCGGGTCCAGCCTTGGGATCTCCCGTCGTCAACCGTGACTTGCCACCTATCAAAGGATGGACACTATTTCATCCACCCCGACCCCACCCAGTGTCGCAGCATGACGGTGCGCGAGGCAGCGAGATTGCAGACCTTCCCGGACAATTATTTTTTCAGGGGCAATCGCACGCAGCAATATATCCAAGTCGGGAATGCCGTTCCACCATTCCTCGCATCGAAGATTGCCGCTGCGTTGCATCGAGTATTGACCCAGATTTTCGACACCGCGACCCCGATCGCCGATGACGTCGAGAAGGCTGCGATATCGGCATGACTGATCTGCCTTGTCACGAAAAAAGTTCGTATCACGAGGTTCGGCCGAACGCCGGGGCGCTGATCGAAAGCCTCCGTGACATCGGCTACACGATGTCGAGCGCACTGGCCGACATCGTCGACAACTCGCTGACGGCCGACGCAACGGAGATCTCGATCAGGGTTCGATCAGACCCCGATAATGCTGCCATCGGCATCATCGACAACGGCGTCGGGATGTCGCGATCGGAACTGCTCGAGGCGATGCGCCCCGGGTCGCGCTCGCCGACGGAAGCGCGAAACGCCGACGATCTGGGCAGGTTCGGCCTCGGGCTGAAGACGGCGTCCTTCTCGCAATGTCGACGATTGACGGTGGTGACCCGCCGTGACGATGCCGTTTCTGTGGCAAGCTGGGATTTGGACGTTGTGGTCGCTCGGAACGCGTGGGTTGTCGAAACACGCCAGTCGGCTGAAGGCATTCGCTTCGCCGACCTGCTGAGGCACGACGGCACGCTCATCCTCTGGGAAAAACTCGACAGGGTCGGCTTGGAGCTGGGGAGCCAGAATTTCCTGAGGATCATGGACGAGGCGTCGAAGCATCTCGAGCTGGTTTTCCACCGCTTCATGAAATCGGAGAAGGGGCGGAAGGCCGTGTCTTTCGAAGTCAATGGACGGAAACTGGTGCCGGTCGATCCGTTCGCGGAATGGCATGACGCGACGATCAGGCAGGCGGAAGACCGCCGCGTGGTGGGTGGTGGCACAATTACGATTCAGCCCTTCATCCTTCCGCATCGCAACAAGGTCGTTTCCGAGACGGAATGGAAGAAGATGGGCCTCCGGGAAGGCCACATGAAGTCGCAGGGCTTTTATCTCTATCGGAACAGGCGTCTCATCCGGCATGCAACTTGGTTCCGGATGGCGCCGCAGCACAGGTTGACCCAGCTCGCCCGTGTGCGGATCGACATCGGCAACGAGAGCGATGCGGCGTGGAAGATTGACGTGCTCAAGGCTTCCGCAGCACCGCCGCCCGCCCTCCGAGATTATCTTAGGAGGCTGATTGAGGGTCTCGGCGGGAAGTCGAAGCGCGTCTATCGCAAGCGCGGTGCGAAGCTGACGGACGAGAATCCACTTCCGCTCTGGCAACGAACGAAGACCGACAACCGCATCAGCTACGCCTTGAACGAAAATTATCCCTCGGTCGCGGCATTTGCAGCCACTTTGACGGAAGAGCAAGAGAACGCATTCGGCGAGGTCTTGCGTCTAATTGCGGCGGGCTTGCCGGTCGAGGCGCTCTATCACGACATGGCCGAAAATTTCACGGACATCAGGCAAGAATGTCTCGACGAGATCGAGCTTCGAGCAAATGGTCGCAAATTGATCGATCAACTCCGAGAAATGGGACACGGAGACAGAGACATCGCGGCGATGATGAAGGTTGTTCCACCCTACGCGGGGAACGAGCAGGTAATCAGCGAACTCTTGGTTCAGGAAAAGGCGGCACAATGAATATCCTCACGTTGGACAACATCCGCGGCCTGGTTCGGGATTTCATGATCGAGACACATAGGGCCGAGGAAGAACTGAGGGCCGAGATCGAGAAATACGCGCCGCTCGCGCGCGCGGAGGTGACACGCGAACAACTCGACGAACTCTACGACGAAATGCGCATCCGCCACGGCGTCTTGATCGAGACCGGAGCAGCACTTGTGGCGCCCGGGTTCTCGCCTTGGTTCGATGCAAGGCGGCGGCAGGAAACCAACTGGTTCTACTGGGCCCGCTATCGAACACAGCTTGCCAATTCGGGCTTTCCAGGGCCGGTGCTGGAGGCGATGAACGAGAAGACTAACCGTGTCATCGAACTTTGCGGCGATCCGCAAGCGGACGCCCCGTTCGATCGCCGCGGCATGGTGATGGGAGATGTCCAAGCGGGCAAGACGGGCAACTATACCGCGCTCGTGAGCAAGGCGGCCGACGTCGGCTACAAGGTCATCATTGTCATCGCCGGCATCCATGAGAACCTACGGAGCCAGACCCAGACACGCATCGACGAAGGGCTGATCGGACGGAACAGTGACATTTCACGGTTGGAAAACGTGCGGGACGACGGCCGGGTGGGCGTCGGACTAATCGATCCATCACGTGAGCCGAGTGCCATGACCACGCGCCAGGCAGATTTCCGGAAGGGGCAGGCAGATCAGCGAATTCCGCTTGTGAACATGGAAAAGGAGCCGATCGTCTTCGTCATCAAGAAGAACGCAAGCGTCCTGAAGAATTTCCTCACATGGCTGAAAGCTTTCAACCTCACACGTGGCGGCGGGACGATCAATCAACCGATGATCCTGATCGACGACGAGGCCGACAATGCCTCGATCAACGTAGCGAAGGGGCCGGAGGCGGTTTCTCGGATCAACGGTCAAATCCGTGCACTGCTGAACCTCTTCAGCAAGAGTTCCTACGTCGCATTTACAGCCACGCCCTTCGCCAACATATTCATCGACCCAGATCTCCAGCACGAGGAGGCTGGGCGTGACCTCTTCCCGGAACACTTTCTTATCGCGCTGGATCGACCCGGAAACTACTACGGCGCGGAGAAGGTCTTCCTGGGCGAACCCGATGAGGAAGCTGAGCGCCCTACACGCGACATCGAAGACAACGAGCCCCACTTGCCGTTGAAGTTGCCGAAGGGCCAGCAGGTCCGGGATCTTCCGGAGTCTCTGATGACGGCAATCCGGACGTTCATTGTCTCCGGAGCGATCCGTCACCTCCGCGGGCAACAAGACAAGCATCATTCCATGCTGGTGAACGTCTCGCACCTTACGTCGGTCCAGACCGATGTGGCGAACCTCATCCGGCACCGCATCAACGAGATCATTCGTCCGGCACTGAACCTGCACTGTGCACTCCCCCCTGACGAGGCGGAAGTCAACGCAGAAGTGGACGCGATGAGACAGGTCTTCAACGACGAGTATGTCGATACAGGAGTAGACTGGGAGGACGTATTGCCGCTTCTCGACCACGTGGCGGGACGCGCCGCTGTCTACGAGGTGAACAGCAAGTCGGGCGAGAAGCTGGAGTATCCGGAAATCAACGATCCCGAAAATGACCAGGTCACGGCGATCGCGGTCGGAGGATATTCCCTGTCCCGAGGACTCACGCTCGAGGGTTTGACAGTCAGCTATTTCCTGAGGAATTCGAAGGCTTACGATACGCTTCTTCAGATGGCCCGCTGGTTCGGTTATCGCCCAGATTATGAAGATCTTTGCCGAGTATGGATCAAGGACGAGGCCCGTCGCTGGTATGCCCATATTGCCGAGGCATCTGAGGAACTGAGGCAGGATTTGCGCTACATGGCAGCATCCGGAGCGAGCCCGCGCGACTTTGGCCTGCGTGTCCAGCGCCATCCGTCAGCCCTGGAGGTGACGGCACGCAACAAGTCCGGAAGCGGTCAGGAAGTGATTGTCGACGTGAGCCTGTCACGCAGCCGCATCGAGACAACGGTCATTCACGACAACGGTCCGGGCAATGAAGCCGAGGAAAACCGGCAAGCGGCGATCCGGCTCCATGACCGGCTCTCTGTCGGACCCTTCAAAATGGATGGCGAAAGCAAGCTCTCCCCTGCCGTCCCTTCCGATATCGTAAAGGAATTTCTTCAAGACTTCCGAAACCACCCGGATGCCGAACGGACTCAGACTGAGCCGGTGATCCGATACATCGAGGAGCGCGAGGACGAGAACCTCGATGAGTGGGACGTCGTCTTTGTCGGTAGCGAAAAAGCGGATGCTGCAACTTGGGACGGCTTGGGATTCCCCATGCGCATCCAGACCCGGACGCCAGGCGCACGCGAGGATGGCAAGGTAATCGCGACCAGCCGCCGGTTCTCATCGCGCGGGGTCGTCCGGTTCGGCATGACCGACGATGCCCTCGCGGAAGTGCGAGAGGAGGCCGCGGTCGAAGGCACGAAGAACATCGCGGACATTGCATACTTGGCAAGGCGGAGCCGACCGATACTGGCAGTTCATGTTATCGCGCTTCTTGATCGGGAAACGGGGCGATTGACTGAAGAGCCTCCAGTCACGGCGTGGACGATCGGGTTCCCGACATCAGCGAAGAAGGGGAGGACGGTGAGTTATCAGGTGAACACGATATGGTGGCAGCAGAACCGCGGCGAGATCGACGAGGAAGTGGGAGAGGCACTTGACCGGGAAGAGTGACGATCCATGGTTGGGAATTTCGGCTTCGCCGCCTGGCCCGCGCTTGAATGGGCGTCTGGTTGCGGGCAGCAGGCCTTGGGAAATCTTCCGCGCGCTCGACCACCTCGGACGACGCATCTTGTTTCTTGTCCATGCACGTGTCGCCGCCTCAGGGACGACCCTCCCCAAGATTGCAGGCGTCGACGTCGAAGCGCGGGTGAGAAGTGAAGACGACAAGGGCATCCTGTCGGTCACGTTGGAAAACGCGGACGACGCTGACATCTTCACGCGCTTCACGGATGACATCATCGAAACGGTTGCAGCTGCGCGCGACGAGGTGACGGCCGTCCAGTCCTTTGTTGGACGAACTTGGAAATGGCACTCTTTCCTGAAAGGAGGCCGGAAGCCGACACTAAGTCGAGAGGTGCAGCTGGGCCTGATTGGCGAGCTGTGGACGCTTTTGAATATCATCGCGCCCTCGAGAGGACTCAACACGGCGGTCATGGGTTGGCGGGGCTCCCAGCGTGCGCCGAAGGATTTCGAATTGTCCGACCTGTGCATCGAGTGCAAGGCGCGTGGCGCGGCTTCCCGGAACAAGGTCCGGATCACATCCGAACACCAGCTTGACGATGTGTCCGGCCATCAGTTGATCCTGCTCGTTCATACCTTTGCAACTGCGGATGAAAAGGATGCGGGAGCCCTTGATCTTTACGAGATTGTGGAACAGGTGCGCTCCGCCATTACATCGGACGCACCGCACGCTTTGAAGGCGTTCGAAGCGGCACTCGAAGATGCCGGACACGACGACACTCACCAATACGAGGTCATCGTGCTGCACAGGGCGTTCGATGCCTACCGAGTCCGAGACGGCTTTCCCAGGATAGTGCCCGGTGCCTTCCCTGATGGCCCGGTCGAGGTGGCATATGACCTCCCTCTCGCTGACCTTAGCGCATTTCACATGAGCGAACGCGACTTCAATGGTCTGCTTGCAGGCAAGGACTGACGATGAGCGACGAAAATCAGTATGCAGACACCCTTCGGGAAGACATTAGACTGCTATCCGAAGCGAACGGCACCTCGATGGAGGAAGCCTTTTATGCCCGGGTGACAGACACGATTACCGGTTCCGGGGAGATCGACGCCTTGGAGTATTTTCACCATCGGGGCACACAGCAATCCGGCATCAGGGTGGACGGCTGGGGCGGTGACCCGCGGAATTCCAAGCAGCTGACGCTTCTCGTCATTGACCATGCTGACGATCCGGACGCGCCAACTCTCACCGGCACCGAGTTGAACAGCCAGTTCAAACGTCCCCTTCGGTTTCTGAAGGCAGCGCTCGACGAGGATTGGCGAAACAGGCTCGAGGAGACGGCACCCGGTTTCGAATTGGCCGACATGATCGCCGCGCGATGGTCATCTGTGAAGAAGATACGCCTACTCCTGCTCACCGATCGCAAGCTCAGCAGCCGTGTCGATGGGCGCGAAATGACGGAGTTCATGGAGCGTCCGGTCAGCTACAGCGTATGGGACGTCACCCGTCTTGAGCGGATCGAGAGCTCTGCGATGGGGCGGGAGGACATCGTCGTCAACCTTGATCAGCATGGAGGGGCAATCCCTGTCCTTCCCGCCCATATGCCGGATTCACCTTACGAGGCATATCTTGCCGCTCTGCCGGGGCCAGTCCTTGCGTCAATCTACGACCGATGGGAGGCACGCCTCTTGGAACAGAACGTGCGCGTTTTCCTCCAGGCAAGAGGTAATGTGAACAAGGGAATCCGGAAGACCATCGAAGAAGACCCGTCGATGTTCTTCGCCTACAACAATGGGATCACCGCCACGGCCGAGGCGGTCGAAATCGAGGAGCGGGACGGCATCCCCATGATGACCCGTCTGACGAACTTCCAGATCGTGAACGGAGGACAGACCAGTGCTTCCATTCACGCTGCCCTGCGAAGCGGGAAGGACTTGTCGAAAATTTTTGTCCAAATGAAGCTTTCCATCGTCGATGCAGAGAAGGCCGAAAAAATCGTTCCGGATATTTCTCGGTATGCGAACAGCCAGAACAGGATCGCAGCCGCTGATTTCTTCTCGAACCATCCCTTTCACGTCCGGATGGAGGAAATTTCGCGAAGGCTCTATGCGCCGGCGAAGGAGGGGAATTTCACACAGAGCCGCTGGTTCTACGAGCGCGCTCGCGGCCAGTTCGCGGATCGCCGCTCCAGCCTGACGCCGGCACAGCGGCGAAAATTCGACCTTGAGCATCCACGAGCGCAACTCTTCACCAAGACCGACCTCGCCAAGGCGGAGATGACTTGGCGCGGGCGGCCTGAATTAGTAAGTCTCGGAGCACAGAAAAACTTCGCCCATTTCGCCCATACCATCGGCAAAGAGTGGGATAAGCGAGATGAGACATTTTCCGAGGAATGGTTTCGCAACGCGATCTCGAAGATGATAGTCTTCAGGAAGACGGAACGCATTGTCTCCGACGCGACCGGTGCTTGGTATACGGGCGGCTTGCGTGCGAACACGGTCTGTTATGCGATCGCCAAGCTGGTCTACGACGTCGCCGAGCAAGGGCAATCTCTTGACCTTTATTTGATCTGGAACAGGCAGAGTTTGCCTGAACCTTTGATAGATGTCCTCGACCAATACGGAGAAGTCATGCACGCTCACCTTCTTTCTCCGCCAACCGGGGGAAGCAACCCTACGGAATGGGCAAAGAAAAAGGCATGTGTTGACGCGGCCATGAAGACGGAGCTCGAGTTCCGCAGTGATCTCTCGGGCGTGCTTATCGGCACTGCCGAACGGCACCAACGAACGGCGGAGGGTCGTCGCGATCAACGCGTGGTGAGCGGCATCCAAGCCCAGGCTGCCGTGGCCGAGATTGGATCGGCTGAGTGGCTCTGTCTCAGGAACTGGGTCCGAAGTTCGGGTATGCGGCTGACGCCCTCTGAAGACGGCATACTCGAGGCGGCCACTCGTCTCCGGCTGCGGCCGCTAACGGAAGCTCAATCCGCAAAGGCGATGGCCGTGATAGAGCGGGCGCGGAGCCAAGGATATCAATCGCCGGATGCTGGCTAAATTGCAGATCGACGGCGTAGCCGAAAATCGTGCTGCACAAACAATTGGGGAAGTCTGTCTCGCTACATCCTCAAAGTTTTTTCAGCTTCTCAATCTCCCGAAGCGCGACACGTTCAAAGCGCTTAATTTGCTTTGAGATTTTTTGGTCGCCGCCGAATGCGGCGGCACTGCGCCGCCCGTAGGAGGAGAAATTTCGAACGGGCCTGACACCTTCATCGTCTCGCACCTTCAAATGGGTGAAACGGCGATAAAGTCGTTTTGTATGTGCCTTAGTCGACTTTCCGGAAGCTATGTTACGCTCAGCGATCTTGCGAGTCCTGTGCATCGCCCGTCGCATCTTCCGCCACTGGCGGGCGAGTGAGCTTTCTCGAATGGCTGGTCCCGCTTCGTGTAGCGCGAAGCCAAGGTATTGCGCCGATTTCCCCGACACGGTGCCTTTGCCCGTGAAATCAGCCCTTTCGGTCTTGTGCGCCGAGATCTCCAGCTTCTCTGCCTTGATAAGATTCATTATCTTAGCTTCGGCCGCTGTGGCGTGAGCGGGGTCGCAGATCACCAAGATGTCGTCCGAATACCGTCGATACAGCGCGCCGACGCTGTCGCAGTAGGCGCGTG
>TARA_R100001530_G_scaffold129164_1_pt1 | contig 12271 bp, 14 predicted proteins | sample TARA_R100001530 | Tara Oceans TARA_R100001530 (sample SAMEA2622166) | marine metagenome | biome: marine biome (ENVO:00000447); feature: mesopelagic zone (ENVO:00000213) & marine oxygen minimum zone (ENVO:01000065); material: "saline water (ENVO:00002010), including plankton... | reverse complement strand
CGATCTGGGTAATATGGATCAAGTACGTGGTATGTTATTAGATGCAGGTTGGCAACCAAGTCAGTTCACCCCAAAAGGAGAACCGAAAATAACACCGGACAGTGTACATACAATTGAGGGTGATTTAGGAAAAGAAATATTACACTATTATAGTTTAAGAAGTAGACATAGTGTTTTAAAAACCTGGATTGAATTAGCTGAACAAAATAATGACAGAATTTATGTTGAAGCTTTTAATATAGGTACACCAACATATAGACAAAGACATTCAAAAGTAGTAAATGTACCTAATAGTAATTCATTTTTTGGTAAAGAGATGAGAGAATTATTTATAGCTGATGAAGGAAAAGTAATGGTAGGTTGTGATAGTTCAGGTAACCAAATTAGAGCCTTAGGCCATTATTTAAATAGTAAAGATATAAATGATCATATTTTAAATGGTGATATACATCAAAGGACTGCTGATATTGTAGGTGTTCCTAGACAATTAGCTAAATCATTATTATATGCTACAATATTTGGCGCTGGTTTTGCTAAGTTAGGTAAAATGGTTACAGGCGTTGAGGATATGGAGAAAGGTAAAGAAGTAAAAGGTAAACTATATACAGCCTTTCCAGGATTAAAGGAATTAAATTTAAGATTAAATAAATTCTTTTATCAAACACAAAATAAATCAGGATTAGGTTTTGTACCTGCTCTTGATGGTCGTAAGGTTTACGCCGAGTCATCTTTTAAATTGCTTAATTATTTATTACAAGCATTTGAAGCAATTACAGTTAAAACTGCAGTTGTTAATGCTTTTAAAATGTTTAAAGAAGAACATTTAAATGTAGATATATTAGGTTTAATACATGATGAAGTTCAGGTTCAAACTGATCCTAAAAATGTAAATAGAGTTAAAGAAATACTAAGTTATTCTTTTGGTGATTTTATTACTAAAGAATTAAAATTAAATATAAAAATGGCAGGAGATGCCAAAGAAGGAAATAATTGGAATGCAACACACTAATAAAGTAATTGGATTAATTGATGGTGACGTAATAATTTATCGTGCTATTAATAAATCAGAAAAAGATAATATAACTCCAAAAAAAGCTTTTGATATGACAATAGAAAATATTAAAGCTGAAACAGCATGTCAAGAATATCAATTGCATGTAAGTGGTAAAGGTAATTTTAGAAAAGAATTAAAGCAACCATATACTGTTTATAAAGGTAAGAGAAAAGAGAAACCACCTCAATTTAAACCATTAAAGGAATATGTAATTAAAAAATATAAACCTATAATGCAAGATGGTTTAGAGGCGGATGATACAATTTCAATTCAAGCCACGAAATATTTAAAAGAAAATCAATTATATATGTTAATTACAATTGATAAGGATCTTAAAACTATTGGTGGTCTATTTTATAATTTAATGTATAATAATTTAATTGCTGTGTCTAATATTGGTGCAGTTGAGTTTTTCCACGAGCAACTATTAACTGGGGATCCTGTAGATAATGTTCCAGGTGTAGAAGGAATTGGTAAAGTTAAAGCAGGTAAAATATTAAAAGGTAAAAATATAAAAGATCAATTTAAAGCAATTGTCAATACCTATAAAAAACATTATGGTAAAGACCATAGACATAGATTAGAAACTATGGGTAAGATGCTTTATTTATTAAAGGATATAAAAGATAAATGGACAATTAATTTTTGGAAAGGTTATGTCAATGGCATTCAACCAATCGGAATATAATAAAACTATTAGAGGTATTGCTGTTACCGCATGCAAGGCCTCTAAAAGAAGAGCCAGGGTAAAAAATTTACCATTTAATTTAACATCAAATTATTTGGAAAGTATTTTTCCTAAAAATTTTAGATGTCCAATTCTTAATTATAAAATGAGAGTATCTAATAAGTCTTTAGGTAGATTAAGCCCAACATTAGATAGAATTAATCCAAGAAAAGGATATATAAAAGGTAATGTAGAATTTGTGGCTAATATAGCAAACCTAATGATGTCTTCTGCAACAGGAAAAGATATTGAAAGGTTTGTTAAATGGGCAACAAAAAAATATAATATAACAAGAGAGGAAATTTATGGGAAAAGATACAACATTTATAAAACACACAAACTGTGAGCCTTGTGGTAGCAGTGACGCTAATGCTGTTTATAGTGATGGTAGTACATATTGTTTTAGTTGTAAGAAAACTAATCCAAGTGGGACAGAGGAAACAACGCTTGAGTTTAATGTAGTACAAAAGCATTTAAGTTTAGAAGAAATAGAACAGTTACCTATAGAAAGTTTTAGAGGTATTAGTAAAAAAGTTTTATATAATGCTGGTGTTAAAGTTGAGTATGATGAAAATAGAAATATTATTAATCATTATTATCCACTTACTGTAAATAAAAAAGTTAAGTCATATAAGAAAAGAATAGTAGCTACTAAAGAATTTAGAGCTGTTGGTAAAATTGAAGTACCTGAATTATTTAATCAATGTAATAGTGGTAAAAGAAAAAATTTAGTTATTACTGAGGGAGAAATAGATTGTTTATCTATATTAGAAATGCTTACAAAAGCTAAAGCACAATTTGATGTAGTTAGTATTGTTAATGGTGCACCAAGTGCTAGAAGAAATATTGCATCTAATTTAGATTTTATTAATAAATACGAGAAAGTATTTTTAGCATTTGATAATGATGAGCCCGGTATTGAGGCCGCAAATGATGTAGCACATATAATTAAGCCTGGTAAATCACATATTGTTAATAGTATATTTAAAGATGCAAATGAAGCATTAGTTAAAGAACAATCTAATGCATATTTACAAGATATATGGAGCGCTAAAACATATAAACCTGATAACTTTGTTAGTGGTGAAAAGATTTGGCAAGCATTTAAGGAAAGATCTGAAGTTAAATCAGTACCGTACCCTGATTGTTTAAAAGGTTTAAATGATAAATTATTTGGAATGAGATTAGGTGAGATAACTTTATTTACATCTGGTACAGGTAGTGGAAAATCAACAGTTGTTAAAGAGACAATATTAAACTTATTAGATAAGACAGAAGATAAAATTGGTTTAATTTCTTTAGAAGAAAGTATTGGTGATACAGCAACAAGATTAATTGGTATGTCTATTAATAAAAATATTAGATTTCCAGATGATGTTACTGAAGAAGAAGCTAGGGTTGGTTATAATAAAGTATTTAAAGATGAAAGACTTATCTTATTAGACCACCAAGGATCTGTTCAAGATACTTCTTTATTAGATAGGATTGAATATTTGGCTGCATTAGGTTGTACTTATTTAATACTTGACCATATTACTATAGCCGTTTCAGAAGGAATTGATGGTGCTACAGGTAATGAAGCAGTTGATAAGGTTATGAGTTCTTTATTAAAAATTGTTAAAAGATATAATATTCACTTAACATTAATATCTCATTTAAGAAAAAGTTCAGGTGAGGGAAAAAGTTTTGAGGAAGGTGTTATGCCTAATTTAGATTCTATAAAAGGATCTGGATCAATTAAACAAATAAGTTTTGACATTATAGGATTTGCTAGAAATATGATGGCAGCCGAGAAAGCTGATAGAAGTATAGTAAAATTTGCTGTACTAAAATCACGATTTAGCGGTGAAACAGGTCATTGTGGACAGGCGACTTATAATGTAAGTACAGGAAGGCTAAATTATAATGAAAGTAATTTAGCTTTTAAAGAAGTACTATAACCAGTTTCGGTTAGTATTAGAACTGCACGTAAGACCAGATATGGCAACAGCTAATAGCAATGATACATAATGGATTAATAGGCGATCCTCTCTCAAGCCTACCATTTGTATTAGTAAACCGAAGTAGCTGAGCACCTACTAAAAAGGCTCACGGAATTTAAAAGGGGGGCATTAAACCCCCTTTATTAATTATCTAAAATTAGTTTTTCAATTGTATGTGAACCATCGATATTAATTTCGAGTTCTGCCTTAGATTTGATACATTGATACTTAACACTGCTATTAGATTTTAAACTTCTTTTAGCAATACGTTGTCCTTTAAGACATTCACTCATTGTCGGCTGAATTCTCGCCTCTTTAATTTCCCCATTAATTATCATCAATAATGCTACAACTACTTCAACCATTATAGACCTCCATTCTTATTTGCTCTTACTTTATCTTTTAATACTTCTACATCTTTTAAAAGCTTATCAGTTTGTTTTTGTAAAAACGATATATTTACTTTATTATTCATCATATCTTCAATTCTTTTTTCAATCATCTCTACAGATTTATATAAATCCTCAATCAAAAAATGTTGCTCCTGATCAGTAGGAACTTGTTCACTTCTTTTTAATAAATCATTTTCAAATAACTCTCTTGATGTTTCTAAGGAAACCAATCTTGAAGTTAATTCTGTGTAAGCGAAGATACCCATTGATACTGCAATTATAATTCCAATCATATTCTTAATTGGCATACTTACAGCAGTGTTTTCATTTATTTTCATTGTTGATTGCCTCCAAAGATAGCAAGTAAACACAACATAACTATTAATATACTAGTAAATTTATAATTCATTTTGAACTCCGTTTTTATCTTTTTTCTTTTCATCACATTTACACCTTTCACAAGTACAGATTCCATATTCATCTGCATGTAGTGGATCTTTACAATGACATTTATGATGGCATTTTTTACATTTCTTATTCATTATTTTTTGCCACCCTTAAATATTTGTGTTCCTTTAATACCATAAATAGATGCTACTACTAATATCCATAAATTAGTAAACCAACTTGGTAGTTGTTGGAATTGTTCAAAGAATTCTTTTATCTTTGAAGCTGCACCAGGGTCGTCACTAAAAACACCATAAGCAATTACTAATATTGGTAATGTAAGTACAATCAAAACAAATTCATCTTTCCAATCTTCATTTCTAGATTCCAATAATTTACCTTGATACGCAGTTTCTCCACGAGCCATTTTAGCTGCGGCCATGTGCTGAGCATCAGCCATAGCCATTTTTGTTTCTTGTTTCTTTTTATATATATGTGATCCTGCATTTAATGCTAATTTAAGCGCACCTAAAATTGGAAATGCCATATTTTTCTCCTTGTTATTTTAATTGTTTACTTTTTTCGATAGATTGAATTGTATCTTCATCACCGAACATTTGTCTTGCTTGATTTAACCTAAATTCAAAATCATAATCTCCAGAACCTTTAGCACTAACATTACCTTGTGTGCTATTATAATTTTCCATTGTTTGAATTTCTTCTTTAGTTAAATTAGATCTTGCATAAGTAATACCTTTATAAGTAATTGTATCCTTCATTATGCACTAACTCCTAACACAGCTTTCGTTGTATTTTTAGTGTCTTTAAGATCTTTACCAGCGCCAGTAGTTTGTGATGCTAAATCTTTATTCCAAACAGCATCAGCAATAGCCGTGTTTGATTGACTTCCAGATTGAACAACAGTTTGTGTTAGTGATGATGTTCTCATACCAACAATAACTTGATAACTACCAGTAGTTGGATTAAACAATCCAGCAGTATCAGGTACAGGAAATAAGTTTCCACTAATTGATAACCTATGATCTGTTTCTTGAGGTTTTATCTTCCAACCATTTTGTAGGAAATAATAAGCACCAACAAGTGTTCCAGATCCTAAACTTTCCCCACCAATTGAATTACCAAAAGCAGGTACAAATTTACACCTTTCTACATCATCTTGTAACCAATCTTTCCATCTAGAATAAATCTCAGCCGCCGAGAACTCAAGTGTTCCTGTTGTGCATGAAATAACTTTATTCACTCCATCGAAAGTGAAGTTACCTTGTGTATTTGACATAATTTAATCTTCCTTTCTACGGATTATCGTACTGTCTATCAAATTGTTGTGCTATTGGGAATGTCGTATCCGCAGTAGTATTAACATTTGTTAGTTTAATATTTTCATAATCTAAATGGTGTACTACAACATCAACAGCCGAAACAGTAATAGAAAAACTAGCAGTTGTACCACTATTTTCTACACCAGCAACCTCTGTTGTTGTACCAGTTTGATATACTCTTACTTCAGAATTAGTTCTTAAGTTTGTTAATCCTAAAGTTGAACCTGCATTAATTTGAACAGTAGCAGAACCTTTAGTAAAGTTTCCACTTCCATTATCTGTCCAAGTTCCGTCTAGAGTTGGAGTCGCTCCACCGTTAAGAACGTTAATAGTTACAGTTCCCGTAGTGTGAGTTGCATTCAACGAAGCCGTGAAGCCTGTGAATGACAAGTCATCAAAAGAGTATGAACCAGCCGTAGCGATCTCAATCGCATGGTCAGTAGCAACATTTGCCTTGAAAGAACAACTACTCATATTGTGTGAAGTTGTTAATTCTAGATAACCATCTGCTCTTCCAATAGAGTCAAATGTACAGTTAGTCAAAATACAGTTATTGTGTGTAATTCCTTCACCACCCACAAACAATAGTGAGTCGATAGTGTCCGTACTGTTGAAAGTTGCTGTACCTTGCACAAGCGTAGTACCACCAATTAGTAGAGTCGAGCTACTACTGTGAGTATTTGATATATCAAAACCAAAAGGTGCATTAGAACCTATCTGAGAGTTTCTAAATGTCATTGAATCAGTCGCAGATAGATCTATAGTTACACCAAGATTGTTCAAGTAAGCATCAAAGTTTGTTACTCCATCAGCTAGTGGTGGGAAAGCAACAGACTTTTCAGAATCTTTAAACACCAATGGTTTATCATGATTACCAAATTGTAAACTGTGAAGAAATAGGTACTGAAGAGCTGACGGATTAGATGAAGTGTCTGCAATTGCAATATTAAGTTCTTCAAACACTGAACCAAAAGTCACAGGAGTAGTAGAATCTCCTCCCAAAACCACAATAGGCTTAACCGTATATGGTGCTGTTATTATAGTTCTTGGTTTCTTTCCTGAAGCAGTTGGCTTAAAGAACCAACCCCAAGATGTTACTGCAGTAACGTCAAATGAGCCGAAAGTCTGGTCTGTAATAGTGTTACTAAAGTCTACAATCCTAGGCACGGGTGCTGTCATTGCAAGAAGTCCACTTCCAAGATTCCAAGATTTCCAATTATCGTTCTCATCAAAAGCAACTAGAAGTAACTTCTCGTAACCGTTGTTCACAGTTCTAAAACCTGTTCCAAACACTTCATTAGAAAAGTCTTTAGCAGTGCTTAGAGTTTGTACTGAACCTATAAAATTGTTTTCTTTATTATGGTTGCTTGATGGTCTGTCATAGTCTCCATCAGAACCAATATTCATATGTATAATTCCACTTTCAGTGAAAGTTCCCGATCCTGTAGATCCCAGAACAATAGCCGTAGGTGTAGCCCCTAAGTTAGTTGATCCTGTATCATTTCCAGCGTCAGCTATGTACATCTCACTTGAACTATTCTTCAGAAGATAGTAGTATTGACCATCTACCATACCTGACGGCAATGAACCACCTGTGGCTTTGAACACTCTCTTGTGAGCGTGGTCTGAGATAGATATATTGATCACATCATTTATGGTATCTACATCCCCTGACACAAAACTGTAAGTTTCTTTAGTATCACCCTCTAGAGTTATAGTTGATGTGTCGAACAATGCACGAGCACTCTGATCTATAGTATAGTCATCTGTACTCATGACCTTTCCTGGAATAGATTCAAAATAAGTAGGTGTTCGTTCGTCTCCTCCATCTAGTAATTCTAAAACTTCAGTTTGATAACCATCACTTTGAGACAGTTTTCCATCCACCTGTCCATAGTCAGTGACGGCTTCATTTTGATATTCATAAAGAATTACAGTTCCAACTTGGTTTGCACCATTTGCAATGTCAGTCAATCCTTGTGCTCCTGGAGTCCAAGGTCTTCTGTCTGATCCACCTATCCAGAGAATAGCCGAATGTTGAGTAGTGTTCTGAATAGTGTTCCAGAATGGAGTAACAGATGTTCCTGCCTGAGCAGTTGCCGTATTTCCAAAAGGAGAACCCGAAGTAGGGCAACCCAAGATAGAAACGGCAGAACAAGAAAGCTCACTCGCAGTTCCACCACTATCAAAAACAAGATCTGGCATAGACTCATCGTCTGATGTGGTTCTTCTCCAGAATATGTGTTGTGAAAAAGATTTTTCAGTGTTCTGTTTTAGACTAGTCCAACCTGTAGGAACTACTAATGTTCTTCCACCATCAATAGCAATGTTTAAAACTATGATATCGTTGGTTTTGTTTTGAATACTAATCTCGTCAGAGATGGTATGAGTAGTGAGTGCAGTCGCCAAACCCTCTGTATCATAAGAGCCTGAGTCTCTTTTAAAAGCCATAATATGTTTTCCTTTTTGTAGTAGTTATTATTTATTACGGATTTAAGTAGTTTCTTTCTAAAGCAGATACCAAAGATACAACATTTGAAGTTGATCTTGCAATTGTACCTGTAGCAGATACATACTGTCCAGTAGATAAACCAATACCAATTACAGTTATTGGAGCATCATCACCAGCAGAGGCAGCGCCCCTTTGTACGTTTGCATCATAATCATAAGTAAATGTTAATGAACTATTACTAGACACAGATCCTGACATAGCGGCACTAGAAGCATTTTGTACAATTATTGCATTGTTAGTTCCAAAATCATCTCCGTTATTATCACCAGCATCATCATTAGTAAAGAATACAGCATAAACTGCATCACTATCATTCTCTAAATTTGCACCAAAGTTCAAAGTTAAAGAAGCAGTAAATGGAAATGCAATATCAAATGAAGCACCATTAGGATTGTGTAAAATATTATTAGTATCACTAGCATTAAAGTTTGTTAAATAAACTCCTTCTTCCATTTTAAGTGTATCACCTAAAAAGAAAGCTAAACTTGAAGCCGTCTTACCATTAACAGTACCAGAACCATCATCAATATCACTATTTAATCTTAATTCATATTGTAGTCTTTCATAAATGGCAGCAATAGATTGTCCATTACCATCTACTTCAACATTAAAATTATAGCTTGTGCTACCTATCGTTCTTGCTATTGGTGAACTATGATATGTTATTGTCATAGCGTTATATGGTGTACTATTAATTGCAGTGTCACCTAAAGTAATTTTTAAATCAGCAGAAGTTGCAAGAGGGAATCTATATACTTGGAAAGTCATATCTCCAGTAACACCAATATCTGTTAGTGATGCTTGAGCAAATTTATCACCTTGTTTTCTAGCAAATAAATTTAAAGTTCCTTTATCATCAGTTCCACCATTAGTAAATATTTTAACCGCTTGGTTAACTGCTCCTGTTAATTCAAAATCAATAGCTGTTCCAGCAGTTTGAGAGTAATATGGTTGTGTTCCAGATTCTAGAGAACCTAGAGTTATAATACCAGCCCACATTTCTTGTGTTGTTCCACCTGTATCAACTACAGCCCAACCACCAGTTCTGATTAAATGTCTAGTTGAATCATTTTTAAAATTCCAACCATCTTTAATTTCAAATTGTTCATCAGTAATAGGAGTAAATGGGAAAGCATATTTAATTAAATTAGAATCAGTTTTCCATTCCTCTTTACAGAATGAGTATAAGCATTTTAAAGTTACACCATCAGTAGACAAATTACCTGCTGCTGATAGTTCAATTGTTTTATTAGCTGTATCAAAAGTAACTTCCGTGTTTTGATTCAGATTATCTGGGTCTATTATTAAAGCCATGATTATTTTCTTCCTTTATTATGTTTGAACTATTTCATCTAATGTACCATCAGAATTATAGCTAAACGTTTTTGTTGTTGTTGCAGACCCATCCGTTAATACAACCGTATTAATAGAATCATCTGAGTTATAAGTTATTGTTTTATAAGCACTGTTATTATAGTCTATCCTAGTTAAATTACCGTTAGTGTAAGTAAATTCTGGTCCAATATAATTATTAGATGAACCAGATGGTCCTTGTATACCCTGTATACCTTGGATCCCCTGAATACCTTGATCACCAGTATCTCCTTTTTCTCCTTGAGAACCAGTTGAACCAGTTGCACCCACTGAACCTTGAGGCCCTGACGAACCAGTATTACCTTGAATTCCTTGATCTCCAGTATCACCTTTTACTCCATCAGCCCCTTGTATTCCTTGAATACCTTGAGCACCTTGAGCACCATCATTACCAGTTAAACCTTGTATTCCTTGAATACCTTGTTCGCCTTGTGGCCCTCTTTTAGGATATAGAGATATTTCCTCTTTAGTATTTTTTATACTAACAGGATTGACACTATGATCTTTGACACTAATAGGATTAGAAGTAACATTAGTATTTAAAGTCTGTTCATTATTTTGTATTTTAACAGCATCTTTAACTTCAATATTAATATTCTTCTTTGTGTTATTAACGACTATCTTGTTTGTGTTATCAGTAATATTAATAGTCATAATTTGTTACACTTTCGGTTGATATCTTATAACAAATAAAAACCTTAGAGATTTAATATCCTCGCCACTTGTCCATTGAACCTTCATAACAACAACATAAGGCGTTGCTGAATCTGGGCTAGATGTAAAAGTATTTCCACCATTATCAAATTTAGATAACAAGTCACTAGGCACTAATAAATCAAATGTATCTGTTGCTGCGTTTCTAATTAAATCAGTTTTACTATAACTTTGAACAGTAGCATTTGAATCTTTAGCTAAGTTATTTAAAGTTAAAGAACTTCTCTGATTTGTTGTACTTGCAGTAAATAATTCCGTGTTGATTGTAAATGTAGTATTAGCATCCGAAAAGTCTACAGACTCTGCAGTTGTAATAGTTTGTGTGAATTGATTACCTTCTAGAACCTCTTTAGCTACGACTTGATCTGCTCCGCCAAGATAATGTTGTATGTTTGATATTCTCATGTTTTCTCCTATAGGTTATTTATGAGTGATATTGCTATGGCATATATCATTTTTGTTATTATTATTTTTATAGTATTTTATTAGGTAATACTTATTTTATACTATCCCGCCGTACATGGTACGTTATTTGAGCCAACTAGTGGTGCTTCTGCGAAAGCCATGTAGATATAATTAAAATTACCATTATGTCCACTAGATGAACTTCTAAGTTTAAAACCATTACTTAAAAAATCCATAGCTTCTGTATTAGTTTGTTCTGCATCACTTAGATTTGGAAATAGTCTATAAGCATTTGCAGTATTCATATCTGATTTTCTTTTTGAATCTCTGATTTCCCAGTTTTTTCCAGTTGTATTGGTGCATTTAGTAATGACCATAACTGGTTTAAATCCGAGCCAGATCATAGGCCCATCGACATTTCCTGAACCCTGATACGATCCAAATTTTGAGTAGCCTTGTTTTTCTGCGAAGCAGTAGGCTATGTGTGTATCACCTGAATCATTTACATCACCACTTGTATTAACAGTAAATACAGAACTTGTCGGTGCAGTATCATTCCATCTTGTTGCAGAAGTTCCTGATGCACTAGTTGAATTTAAAAGCATATATTTAGTAGCACCTAATGATTTATGATAACAATTCCATTGTCCACCATCTCCACCATCTATTCTTTTTATTACATAAAAAGATGGAGCAACCCCTAATCCATGACCGACTGTTGCAGTTGCACCTGTACCTGTAAATTTAACTATTGAAAATCCACTTGTTGTATTAGCACTAACAGTAGAATTTATAGAACCATCTGTGTTAGCTACACCTGTGCCATTTGCTTTCCAGTTCCAAGCTACATAGGTTGCACTATTATTATTCCAATATGCGTTGTCAGAACTTCCAGCAGTTACAGTAAAACCGTCTGATGTAAAAGCAGACAAGTATCCAAAAGTTGCTGGTAATCCACTCCCCTCTACACCTGTACCATTTGATTGTAAATTTTTATCACTTCCAGCACCTCTAACTGTATCAAATAAATTGTGTCCAGCAGCATCATCTCTCCGTTTGCTCCAGACCAGATCAGGTTGAAATTCCAAGCCACTTAAACTTCTTGGTGAACTTCCATTACCAGTCCAAAGCTTAGTATTAAAATGCTCAGAAGATTTATTAATATTTGTATATGACATTATAAGTTAAGTCCTTTCGTAGATAAAGCCGTGTATCCATTTGGGCAATCGAATTCAAAGATCCCGTTACCACTTGCATTAGTTCCTTCGCTAGTTATCTGAGTAGAACCGAAGTAGCCATTGCCGAAGTTAAATTGTCCTGTTTGTGAATTACCACTTGTTGATTGAAAATTAACTGATGGTGCTACAGCATATCCTTTAGATAA
>TARA_R100001530_G_scaffold49916_1_pt1 | contig 12409 bp, 17 predicted proteins | sample TARA_R100001530 | Tara Oceans TARA_R100001530 (sample SAMEA2622166) | marine metagenome | biome: marine biome (ENVO:00000447); feature: mesopelagic zone (ENVO:00000213) & marine oxygen minimum zone (ENVO:01000065); material: "saline water (ENVO:00002010), including plankton... | reverse complement strand
GTGCTTCCAAAGCATCTAAGGCAACAAAAACACCAATAAGTGAAGTATCTAAATTAGCAGATGAAGAAATAGTTACTCCTCTTTCTAAAGTAGATGAAGCTGTAGAAGAGACAATAGAAGTTACTCCAAAAAGAACAGAAACAAAAACAATAGCTGAACCAGAAATTCAAATTGAAAAACCAAAATTAGATCCAAAAGAAGTAGAGAGAGCTAATTCATTAGATACTTATATAGCCCCAAGATGGAGTAAAGTTGATGAGTATGTTCAAACTAAATATTCAGGTAGTGCTTCTAAATCAAAGAAAAAATTAAGTAAGTGGAAAAAAGAATTAGAAGATGCAGACGGAGCTAATTTAAAAACTGAAATGAAAGACAACGGAATGTCTTTCCAAATAGGTAAACTTATTGAAGAAGGCGGAGATGAAACAATTGATGCAGTACAATTTTTAAATCTTACTCAAGAATTACTAGGTAGAAATAATCAAATTAAAAGAGGATATAGTGAGTTTGTAGGGGCTGATCAATTAGGTAATCTTACAGGAGCTGCTAAAGTAGGAACAGAAATTACTCCTGATGCTACAAGACAAGTAGTATCTGCAGCTAAATCTGAATTAGCTAACATTCCTGTTACAGCTACAGGAAAAACAGGTCGTGTTTTACAAGAATATAAAATGGCTGTTCAAAGCATGATAGACGAATTAGAAGTACTAGCAGGAGGAACAAGTAAAAGAACATTTAAAGGAACTGAAAATCCAAGTCTTATTATAGACAAGTACACAAAACAAATTTTACCTAACATTTTAAAGAAAGCAAAAAATCCTAATATTAATTTACTTTATACAGAAGCACAAAAAATGAATGGGTTAGTAGATAGATTTAAACGTCTTAATGTTAATCCACGATTAAGTAGTAGTTTTAAAGATACCGGGTGGCCAGGGACCAGGACGGAAGATTATAGTATTATTGAACAAGGTTTCACTCCTCAGAAAGGACAAGCCTCTCGTCATGAAGCACATAACACGGGACACCCAAGTTCACCGAATGCTGTTTCTTGGAGTAGATCTATAGATAAAACAACTACTGATGGTAGAGTTACAGAAAATATTATGGAGGCACAAAGTGATGTTCACCGTGCAACAAAATCTTATAGAAGCCCGGAAGATTTAGAAGGTATTAATATACTAGAAAATGCAGAAAAAAAATTAAAACCACAAGCAGATAAAGCATTAGATGATGCGTGGAATCAATTTACAGCAGATCATAAATTATATAAGTTTGATACTGATCCAATTAATATGCCTGCAGAAACCATGGTTCCTGATATGTTTGAAATACAACTTAAATCAGGGACAGCAGATAATCCTATCTGGGAAGTAATAAATACAAGAACAAAAAGAAAAGTTCCAAAGAAAAGTTTTGGTACTGAAGATGATGCACAAATATTTGCTGATGCAAAAACTAAATTAGAATGGGCTAATCAAAAGAAGAAACCACAGCCTACAGGATTTGATGTTAAACTAGACCAAGTATCAAATGATTTATTTCAAGTTCCTTTTAAAAGTTTAAAGAAATCCCAACAACAAAATGTAAAACGAGCTATATTAGATAACTACGGAACTGTTAATCAAAAGATGATTGATGAAGCAAATGAATTTTTAAGTGGACTTACCACAGCTTCTAAAAAAGAATTAGGAAAAGCTAGAAATCCAAACTTCTTAAATGCACAAAGAATATCAAAATTAGAAGTAGGAGATTCTGCTTTTGGTAATTATGATAAATTCTGGTCTCGTAAAATGTCAACAGGAGAAGAGGGACAAAAATCATTAATTGAACGTCTTGCAAATATGGATGAATTACCTAGATCCGCACAAAATATGCCTGAATCTTCTACTTCAAGAGTTCAATCTAAAATTAAAGAAATATTAGATAATGCTCAAGGAGGTAAAGTAACAGAAGGACCTTTTGCAGGAGTAGATGCGTTTACTGCTATTAAAGCAGAAATAACACAAAGCACAGGATTACCTGTAGAAGAATTTTTAGCCCGAGTATTTCCTGATGAAGTTAAATTTTCTGGTTCGTATGCAGATATATCAAAGAACGCAAAATTACGAAGAAAACGATATGAAGAAGGTTCTCAAGATTATCCATTTAAAAAACAAAAAGATTGGGTTAAGAATGTTTTAAAATCACATATTGAAAAAGCAATATCAGAAGGTAAGACCAATGTATCATGGAACCCTGGTGAGATTGTAGGTGTGTATGAATCAGCTAATGCGAAAGATATTATAGGATATAAAACAATATATAATAAACTTATGGTAGAAGCTGCAGAAGATTTAAATAAAGATTTAGTTGCTCGTGCAATAAAATTAGGAATTGATCCAGATAAAGCTAAAATAAAAGTATCGGGTGTAGGAGAAGATATGAATTTTACATTACAATTTGATCCAAGTAATTATCAAGGGTATAAATCTGGTGCTCCTGATCTTGTTAATACTTCTTTTGATAAATCAAAAATGGAAGTATCAGGATTACCTTATGTTGATTTTAGTGAGTCAATAGATATAATAAGAAAAATAGGTTTACCACAGCACGCAGATGGTGGTAGAGTAGGTTCTAAATTACCTGATATAGATGAAATGATAGGAACATTATAATGGCAATAGATAAAGCATTACCAAATATGGCTCCAGGGGAGTTAGATCCTCTTGGTGTAGCCGCTGAGCAATCAGAAATTAATGTAGAATTAACTGATGATGGGGGAGCACTAATTAATGAAATGGAAGAACAACCGCAATTACCTTTTGATGGTAATTTAGCAGAAGTAGTTGGAGAAGATGAATTAGGTAAAATGTCAGATAGCCTAAGGGCTTATTATGAAGATGATAAATCATCAAGACAAGATTGGGAAAGATCTTATGTTGATGGTATTAAATTATTAGGATTTAAATATGAAGAACGAGCTAGACCTTTTCAAGGAGCTAGTGGAGTTACTCATCCATTACTTGCTGAATCAGCAACACAATTTCAAGCGCAAGCTTATAAAGAATTACTACCAGCAGGTGGTCCGGTAAAATGTAATATAGTTGGAGAACAAAATGAAGAAAGTGAACAACAAGCCAACAGAGTAAAAGATTACATGAATTATCAGATTACTACTATTATGGAAGAATACGATCCGGATATGGATCAATTATTATTTCATTTAGGGTTAGCTGGTTCTGCATTTAAAAAAGTTTATTTTGATGCTCAGGAACAAAGAGCTAAAGCTTCTTTTATTCCTGTAGAAGATTTAATAGTTCCTTTTTATGCAACCGATTTAGAATCAACTCAAAGAGTTACTCATATAGTTAAACAATCATATAATGAAGTTAGAAAAAATCAGGTAGGAGGTTTTTATAGAGATGTAGAAATTAGACCTTCCTTAATTGATGATGATCAAATACAACAAGAATATCAAAACATACAAGGTATTAGTTCTACTACTTATGGTGAAGAAGATGATAATGAATATACTTTATTAGAGTTTCATTGTGATTTAGACATACCCGGATTCGAAGATAGGAATTTGGAAACAGGAGACGCAACAGGTATAAGATTACCTTACGTTGTTACTGTAGATGAAGGTTCAGGAAAAGTTTTATCAATATATAGAAATTTTAGAGAAGATGATCAGCTGCGTAAAAAGATACAATATTTTGTACATTATAAGTTTCTCCCTGGTCTTGGTTTTTATGGCTTTGGTCTTATACACATGCTCGGGGGTCTCTCCAGGACAGCTACGTCAGCCCTCCGTCAACTCATTGATGCTGGTACGTTGTCCAATCTCCCTGCAGGTTTTAAAGCAAGAGGGTTGCGAGTTGCAGACGACGATAACCCAATCCAACCCGGAGAATTCAGGGATGTAGATGCACCATCTGGTGATCTAAGAGCAGGGTTATTACCATTACCTTACAAAGAACCATCACAAACTTTATTTTTACTTTTAGGTTTTTGTGTGGATGCAGGAAAAAGATTTGCGTCTGTTGCAGATGCGAAGATAGCTGATTCTAATCAAGCTAATCCTGTAGGAACTACAATGGCTATGATTGAACAAGGCACTAAAGTTATGAGTGCTATACATAAAAGATTACACTATGCACAAAAAGTAGAATTTAAATTATTAGCAAAAGTATTTCAACAGTATTTACCGCCAGAATATCCTTACAATGTAGTTGGTGGACAAAGAAATATTAAACAAACAGATTTTGATGATCGTGTTGATGTTATACCGGTAAGTGATCCAAATATATTTTCTATGTCTCAACGTATTCAGTTGGCACAAGCACAATTACAATTAACAGGAGCTAATCCTGGAATTCATAATATTTATGAAGCTTATAGAAGAATGTATCAAGCACTTGGAGTTAATAATATTGATGCAGTATTACCACCTCCACCTAAACCTGGACCTGTGGATCCTGCAAAAGAAAATTCAGAAGCATTAAAATCTAAACCATTAACTGCTTATCCAGAACAAAATCATGAGGCACATATAAAAGCACATAGAGCTTTTATGTCCTCTAGTTTGGTTCGACAAAGTTTAATTGCTATGGCAGCTTTACAATCTCATATTAGTGAGCATATTTCATTCATGGCAAGACAACAAGTGATGGAAAAGAACAAACAAGAGTTAGAACAACTTCAACAACAGTTAGGTGGACAACAATTACCTCCTGAACTACAAAAAGAGATGCAAGTTAGACTGGAAAGTGAAATTGCAGAAGTAGAATCAACCATAACTGAAGAAATTGTAGCAGAAGAACAAGAATATTTAGAAGGAACTGGAGAAGATCCACTAATTAACTTAAAACAACAAGAAATTGACATAAAAGAGCAAGATGCACAACGTAAGGCACTCTATGACAAAGAAAAATTAGAGATAGATCGTGATAAATTAGATCAAAAGACTGAAATTGATCAGAAAAAACTGAATCAAGACGCTGAAATTGCTGCTATGAGAGCCGGTGTTAATCTAAAACAATCAAAAATGAGAAAAAAGTAATGTCTTATTCTGAAAATGATGCTAAATTAAGTCAGGGTATAAATGATTTCGCTGCGCATGTTGAGCAATATGCTAAAACGAGCGAAGATAAATTAATTATGGCTTCGGCTATGCTAGCTGTTGTTAAAGCTATCTATATAGATCATGCTTTAAAGGGACAAATAGCAGAAACTGTCTTTGAAAAGCAACTTGAGGATGTTTTTCAAATTAATTTGGTTAAACCAACGTTACACTAGGAGTAAATATGCACGGACCAGGAACATACGGAAAAAAAGTTGGACGACCTTCCAATAAAGAAAAAAAAGGTTATATGCACGGGGGTAAAATTCATCCCGGACCATCAGTAGATGGTATTGATGTTGCAACAAACGTCAAAAAGCCTAACAAAACAATGCGAGGAGTAGGTGCAGCAACCAAAGGAATTAAATTTTTCGGATAATATTTGTCAACACTGTGGACATGCTTGCCACCATACGAACGGGGGAAGCTGTACTAGTTGTGATTGCAATAATTGTGAACATGAGCTAGAAAAGACTGTTGAATTCGAAGCGGACTTCGATTTAACTATTCATTAACTAAGGAGGTTATATGAATTTAATAAAAGATCTATGGGGCCATATTAAAGAATGGTCGGAATGGAAAATGAAGGACTGGATAAAGGCCGCTATTGTAGCCATTATAGTTCTTTGGGTCATCAGTGCGATGACAGGTGGAGCCGCCTAGACTATGGTCTGGCAACTCTTAGCAAAACCCTTACTCGGCGTCGCCGCAGACACGGTCCGTGGCTTCGTCGAGACCAAAAAGGCTAAAGCTGAACTCAAAGTTACAGAAGTTAAAGCAGCTACTAAACTCAAACAAGATCAAATAGCCGGGAAAGTGAAGTGGGAAACCACAGCAGTGGATCAAATGAAAGGCTCGTGGAAAGATGAGCTAATTTTAATTTGTCTTTTGGCTCCGGCAACACTTGTATTTTTTCCAGGAATGACTGTACATATAGAAGCTGGGTTTGTAGCCCTGCAGCAGCTTCCGGATTATTATAAACATTTATTATATATTGCCTGCTCAGCGAGCTTCGGCATCAAGGCCGGAAAAGGTGCAATGGGATTAATTAAGAAAAAATAATGCCATTTAAATCAGAGAAACAAAGAAAATATCTTTGGGCTAATGAACCAGAAATTGCAAAAAAATGGTCTAAGGAATATGGTAGTTCCATTAATGCGAAAGATGGTGTAAATCTTTCACAACTTAGAAAAAATTCTAAAAATCCAAAAGGGGTTGCAAAAGGTTGTGGTCTTGTAATGGAAGATAGAAGAAAGGAAACAAAGTATGCCTAATTTAGCAGAAAGAGTCATGGAACATGAAGGGTTCGTTAATAAAATTTATAAAGATACCCTAGGTTTTGCCACAATTGGTTTTGGTCATAAGGTAACTGAATCTGATAATTTTGAAGAAGGAGTAGAATACTCTAGAGAAGAATTAGAAAAGGTATTTCATCACGATTTAGAACACGCACAATTATTATGTGAAAAAATGTTTATGTGTGATTTAAGTTATGATCCTCCTGAATTATTAAGGGACATTTATACAGAAATGATTTTTCAACTTGGCCCTGGTGGAGTCTCCAAGTTTAAAAAAACATTTGATTATGTTAAACTTAAACAATTTAAAGATGCAAGTATTGAGATGCTCGATTCGAGATGGAATAAGCAAACCCCTAACAGGGCAAAAGCTTTAAGTGATTTAATGGCTTCTGTTGAAGCATGAAATTACCTGGAAAAAGATTTGGTCCTCCTCCACTAAGAGGTCCATTACCACAAGGTTTAAAATATAAACCTTTAAAAGTTACAAAGATAAAAATATCAGACGATTTTCCTAGTTTTAAAAACGGAGGATTATCTAATGATAAATTAATTAAAAAAATAAGGAAAAATTATGCCTGATCCAGTGATCATTTTAGTTGAAAGACTAAGAAAAGAAATAAAGACTAGACAAGAGCAGCTAACTCAAGTTATAACAGGAGATGTGAAGGAACTTATCACATATAAGTATGTGTTAGGACAACTTCATGCTTGGAATAAAATAGATCAGGAACTCACGAACCTGCTAAAAAAACAGGAGCTAGATGACGATGAATAAAACTAATGTAATCCCTACAAAAGTTTTTGCCTTAGAAAAAAAGAATAAAGAGAAAAAAGATACCAGAACAGAACTAGAAAAACTACCTGATCCTTGTGGTTGGAGAATAGTTGTAATGCCTTTAAAAATTAAAGAAAAAACTAAAGGTGGAGTATTACTAACAGATAAAGTTGTTGAAGAAAGTCAATGGACTACAAATGTTGGGTTGGTAATGAAAGTTGGAGATTTATGCTATTTAGATAAGATAAAATTTCCTACTGGTCCATGGTGTAAAGAGAAAGATTGGATACTCTTCGGTAGATATGCTGGAGCAAGAATTAAAATCGACGGTGGAGAACTAAGGATACTTAATGATGACGAAGTTATGGGCATTGTAAAGAAACCTGAAGATGTCTTATCACCGCTAACAAACTAACATGAGGAGATAGTCATGCCAGAAGCACAACCATCATTAAGTGAAGAAAAAACAATACCTATTGAGGATACTGGAAATCCGGTAGATGTTGAAGTAAAAGAAGAACAAACAGAGGAAAACCAAAGTACTCCTGTTGAAACACAAGAAGAAACTCCAGAATCTTCAGAACATGAAGAATATTCTTCAGGTGTTAAAAAAAGAATAAATGATTTAACAAAAAAATGGAGAGAAGAAGAACGTCAGAAAAAAGCAGCACTTGAGTTCGCTGAAAGTGCAAAGAAAAAAAATGATGAACTTCAAAAGAAATTTACAAGTTTAGATGATACTTATATTGAGGAAGTTGCTCAAAGAGTAGATGCTACTGAAATGGCTTTAAAAAGAGCTTTATCAGAAGCTCATCAAAAACAAGATTTTGACGCTGTTGCAGAAGCTCAAGCTAAATTAGCAGAGAATGCTGTTCATAAACAAAGAGTAGTTGCTGCTAAAAATAAAAAAGATGTAGCCCCTAAAGAGGAAATTGTTTCTCAAGGAGCTCCTCAACAAGTACAACAGCAAGTCCAACAACAACAAGCTCCTCAACCAAGCCAAAAAGCTCTTCAATGGGCTCAACGTAATCAATGGTTCGGTCAAGGAGAAGGAAAAGATCAAGCAATGACCTATGCTACATGGGGCATTCATACTACTTTAGTTAATGAAGGAATGGATCCTGAGTCAGATGATTACTATAATGAAATTGACACTAGACTAAAGGGGTATTTTCCTGATAAGATAGGACAAACGAATTCTAACACAAGTATAGCTAGCAATAAGGTCGCTCAGACTGTTGCTGGCGCTAATACTCGTGTTGGAAATAAAACTGGGCGCCGCACTGTGAAGCTCACACCATCACAAGTAGCTATAGCTAAAAAGCTTGGTGTGCCATTAGATGAATACGCAAAATTCGTGAAGGAGTAAAACATGGAAAACGTAAAACTTAAAAAAACTACCCGACACGCTGAAACTAGGGACATTGAAGCTCGTAAAACGGTATGGTCCCCGCCGAGACAACTAGATGCACCTGAACCACCGGAAGGGTTCAAGTATCGTTGGCTTAGGGAGTCACTCCAAGGTCAGCCTGATGATAAAAATATTACATCAAGGTTGAGAGAGGGGTACGAACTAGTCAGAGATGATGAATTATCAGCAGAGGATAAATTAAAATATCCTTCGTTGGCTGAAGGTAAATATAAAGGTGTAATAGGAGTTGGAGGTTTGTTATTAGCTAAAATTCCTGTTGAATTGGCTAAATCTCGAAATGAATATTTTGAGAGAAAGTCAAAAGAGACACAAGAAGCTATTGACAATGAGGTTTTAAAAGACGAGCACCCGAGCATGCCTATTACTAAAAATAGGAGCTCAAAAGTAACATTTGGGGGTTCTCAATAATTCTGAATTGGTCGGAATATTGATGCCTCTAGAAAAGGAGTAAATTATGGCAAATGTAGATGCGCCTAGAGGATGCGTGCCTGTGAAAATGCTTGGAAACAAGTATGAATCAGCTGGATTCTCTACTTATAAAGTTGCTTCTGGTTACGCATCAAACATCTTTAATGGCATGGCTGTACAATTAAATGCTAGTGGAACTATTGAAAAAGCGGTAGACGCTAAATCAAATAGTGCTAAAATAGTAGGAATTGCTGCAGGTGTAAGTTACACTGATTCAACTGGAAAACCAGTTTGGAAAAACTTCTGGCCAGCTTCAACTGCAACGCAAGGCGCAGTAGATGCGGAAATTAAAGTTTATGATGATCCAGACCAACTATTCATCGTTCAAGCGGACGGTGCTGCTGATCAAACATCAGTAGGAGCCAATGCACCTATGGTAGGTAACGCAAATGGCAACACAACTAATGGTATGAGTACAATGGAACTCGACTTTTCAGCATTAACAGCTTCAGATGAGCAGTTAAGAGTTATTGGAATAGTTCAAGATCCTGACAATACTGCTGGTTTAACAAACGTAGATTTGGTTGTTAGAATTAACGATCATGCCTACACTAACTTAGCGGGGATATAATATATGGCTATTTCAAGATCCCAGTTAGCCAAAGAATTAGAGCCGGGTTTAAATGCTCTCTTTGGCTTAGAATACAAACGCTATGAGAACGAAGCAGCAGAAATCTTCGACCAAGAAAGTTCAGACAGAGCTTTTGAAGAAGAAGTAATGTTAGGTGGGTTCGCTGGAGCTCCTGTGAAAAATGAAGGTGCAAGTATTAATTATGATACTGCGCAAGAATCTTTCACTGCGAGATACACTAACGAAACCATTGCTCTTGCTTTCGCTATCACTGAAGAAGCTGTAGAGGATAACCTTTACGACAGAGTCAGTGCTAGATACACAAAAGCACTAGCCCGTTCGATGGCTAATACTAAGCAAGTTAAGGGTGCTAATATCCTTAACAATGCATTTTCAACAAACGCTGCTAATTTTGGTGGAGACGGGGTTGCATTAGCATCCACTGCTCACCCAACTTTAACAGGTGGAAATTTCTCAAACAGATCTGCAACAGATGCTGACTTGAATGAGACTTCTCTTGAACAAGGAGTTATTGATATTTCAAACTTCATTGATGAAAGAGGATTGAAAATTGCATTAAAACCAATGAAAATGATTATTCCTTCTGCTCTACAATTTGTAGCAGATAGATTAATGAATTCAGACGGTAGAGTTGGTACAGCTGATAATGACATCAACGTATTTAAAGCGAGTAGATCTAATGGATATATTCCTCAAGGATACACTGTTAATCATTATTTAACTGATACTGACGCTTGGTTCTTAAAAACCGATTGTCCAAATGGTCTAAAGCATTTTGTAAGAACACCAATTACAACTGCTATGGAAGGCGATTTCGATACAGGAAATATGAGATACAAAGCTCGTGAAAGATATAGCTTTGGTTTCTCTGATCCAAGAGCAGTTTATGCTTCTCAAGGTTCGTAAAATTTAACTAATCTTTCTTAGGTGAAGAAGGCGCTTGTAAGAGCGCCTTTTTTATTTTATACTCATAGTTTCCTAGATTAATATAATTGTGCAGACTGGCTAGGCAGACGGTATAGAGACTGCATGGTTAGGTCTATACACCACGGAGGTAAACATGGGTAATACGACTTTTTCGGGTCCGGTAAAATCGGGCGACATATTAGCTACTGGCGGAGCACTGCTAGGAACTAATATAGGCAATACAAACTGGGTCAGTAATGTGGCTAGTATGTATACACAATCACCAACAGCAGGTAATGCTACAGAATTAAAAACTGTAGGAGCTATTACTTCTGGTATGATAACTAATACAGGTGAATACAACATAACTTTAAATGGTTCTGGAATTTCTAATGGAACTTGGAATCCTGCAAGTAGCGATACAAACGGGGGAGCAAGTTGGGCTCGTAAAATTCAATTTACAAGCACAGGAAATGATTCAGCGTTAATGTTTACGGTTACTGGAATTGATGCAGCAGGACAATCTTTAAGTGAAACAACTGCAGCAGCAGGAGGTCCTAATGCAGGAACTTCTTTCACAACTGGTTTGTATAAAGCTGTTTATTCAATAACTGTTTCTGCAGTAAGTGTTGGAAATATTAGTGTTGGAACAGGGCATACAGCTGCGGATCAATATCAACATTTAATTGGAGTTGTTCCTTATGGATCAACTTTAACTAGACTTTATTCTTACAGAACAGAAGCATGGAACGGTGGAGGTAACGAAGTTATGTCTATCGGAACTACTGTAGATGTAGATGAGTTTGGAAGTATTGCTTCAGCAGTTACTAAAGGTGCTGTTACAGCTAATACCGCTGGGGATGCAATTACTACGACTGCAGCTCAATCAACAAGTTGGTTTAATGTAGAACAAAATCCTGGAGCTTCTTCTGGTGATGCAGATTATCAAGTAGATGCAGGGATGATTGTTACTTATACTCCATCTGGTACATTAGCTACCACAGGTAAAAGTGTATTTATTGCAGAATATGCACAAAAAAGATTATTAACCAACGAAGGCTGGTAATCTAAATAACTCTGGGTGAGGTGTAATGACCTCACCCTTAACAGGAGAAAATTATGTCACAAGTAATTACAAAACAATTTGATGGAACTAGAAAAGCTATTTTCACAATGAATTTTAAAATAGCAAGTACTACAGCTGAAACTTATACAATTGTACCCTCTGCTTTAAATAATTCTAAAGGATTTGCTACAGGGGCTACTGCTAATAGTGGTGATGTTTGTACTAACCTTACTCTTAATAAAATATGGTGGAGTGTTAATAACACTGCTGTTACCAAACCACTTTTAGTGGAATGGAAAGCAACTACTAATTCACAAGCTATCACTTGTAACTATGCAGATTCAAAAGATTTTAGTGCTATTGGAGGATTATTAAATCCTTTAACACCTGGGACAGCTGGAGCAACTGGAGGATTGGATATTAAATTCCTTTCTGTAACAAATGATGACACAGCTACTATAGTTTTAGAATTTTTGAAAATTTATACAAGTTACTAAATGAGACTACTGTTCTTATTACTATGTTTTATACTAGTATTGAGTGCAATCACTAGCGCTAAAGGTGCAGACACCAATACGGTGTCTAGCACCGTAGTGACGGATAAAAGTGTACCTACTGCAAATGCACCAAGCGTCGTGGTCAACAATTCAGACATCTGTAAGACAGCGGCGTCGACCGCGGTTCAAACACAAATCCTCGGAATTGCGTCGGGAATTACAATCACTGATGAAAACTGTGAAAGAATAAAATTATCACGATCACTTT
>TARA_R100001530_G_scaffold34800_1_pt1 | contig 12749 bp, 4 predicted proteins | sample TARA_R100001530 | Tara Oceans TARA_R100001530 (sample SAMEA2622166) | marine metagenome | biome: marine biome (ENVO:00000447); feature: mesopelagic zone (ENVO:00000213) & marine oxygen minimum zone (ENVO:01000065); material: "saline water (ENVO:00002010), including plankton... | reverse complement strand
TTGCTCTTGTTTAGTCCTCATGGTCAATTCAGATTAGATACAGGTGCTTCAGGGTTAGGTGCTCCACTTACACCTAGAACTGCAACGATCACATCAATGACAAAATATGATTCAGTTGATTTGATTGATCCCATAGGTGTAGGTCGTACTGTTTTCTTCCCTATTAATAAAGGAGATTTCACTGGACTACGTGAGTTCTACCTGCCTGACGTAACAGGTTCAACTCCTATCTCAGCAGAAGTAACAGCATCAGTTCCTAGATATATTCCTAAGAACTTAGTAGCTATAGCAGCATCTGTTTCGGAAGAAACAATTGTATTAGTTAGCAAGGATGAGCCGACACGTTTATATATCTATAAATTCTTATTCCAAGATGAAACTAAACTACAGTCTGCTTGGTCTTATTGGGAAATGAAAGGTAGTAAATCCATTCTCTCAACTACAATCTTAGACAATGATCTTTATATTATTACTGAATATGCTGATGGAGTTTATCTTGAGAAAGCTTCTCTTAGACCTGAGACTGTTGATACAGGAACTGAGATTGAAGTACTTGTTGATAGGAAAACAACAGAAGCTAACTGTACCTTTAGTGTTACAAATGCAGGTGGTTTGAATGCTCAAACAGTAATCACTCTTCCGTATCCATTAGCTAATGCGGGAGTTACTAAATTAGTAGGAAGACCATTAACAGTAGGAGGAACAAACTATGCAGATATCAATAGCTTCCCAACTTCTCAACCTTCAACCAATGCAGTCATCACAATTGTAAACGCAAAAGGATTAGTTATTACAAGCACAGGAGGTTCGACTACAGGTAAAACTACAGGTAATGCGACTGTTACAATTACTGATTTCCCTTCTTACTTATTCAGTAAAACATTGCAAGACAATGTAGCAGTATCTTTTACCAAGCAAGCAGCAACTAATACATATAAGTTTAAAGCATTAATCAAATTAAAACATGGACAAGTCCTTACCCCTACAGCGGAGACAGTCGGTGATGCTTCTAATAATGGGACTATAACTGTTGATGGTGATGTTAGTACTTCTGCTTTCTTTATAGGAGAACCGTATGATATGACCTATCAATTTAGTACACCTTATTTAAAACAACAAGATGAATCAGGAACAATATCTGTTACTAGTAGTCCTTACTTACAACTTAGAAAATGGTCAGTAACTTTTGATAAGACTTCTGCTTTTGAATTAAAAATAACTCCCTATGGAAGAGATACTTCTACTTATCCTTATAACGGAATACAAATTGGTCAGAATTTAATAGGTCAAGTTGGTATTCCAAAAGAAAGTTTCAGAGTTCCAGTGATGACTCGCAACATTGATGCGACTATTCAAATAGTTAGCAGCAGTCCTTTACCTTGTACTTTTCAATCAGCTGAGTGGGAAGGTTGGTTACAGCAACGAGCCAAGAGGATATGAGTATTGCCACTGTTCGCCCTTCAGTTCTTAAAGACGTTGCGATTGTCGCAGAGAACATGAGGAAAGAAGATGTTGATGAAGTCAAAGCTCAGACAGGAGCTTGTCCCAAGGGGGGTTTGCTTTATGCTTATTTTATGAGTAAGCCTTGTCTCACTGTTATCAATCGCAAAGGTGAGTTGATGGCAATGGGTGGAGTTGTCCCATCAGCAGAGAACACAGGTCGCATCTGGCTACTAGGATGTCAATCAATGGTTGACGACTCTATTGACAAGAGATGGTTCCTACGCAAATCAAAGGAGAAACTAATTGAGATGCAATCTTTATACCCTCTACTATTCAACATGGTTGATGCTCGAAATGAAGTTCATGTAAAATGGATTGATTGGTTAGGTTTTACCTTTATCAAAAAACATCTACACTGGGGCCCAGAAGGTCGGATGTTTTATGAGTTCGTGAGGATCTAAAGAATGTGCCCTCCTGCTGTCATTGTTGGTGTTCTGTCTGCTGGACTTGGTTTCATGCAGCATCAACAGAGTGTGGCTGCACAAAATAGAGCGATTGAAGTACAGAATCAAAATGCTGTAGCACAGTTTGAAGTATCAAAAGTACAGACAGAAGCAAATAGATTTAGAGAACAGCAACAGAAGATGACTACAGAGCTAGCAAATGAAACAAGTGAATTCTTAGCTCAAAGAGCTTTTGAGAAAGAAATAGCAGGTGTTAATTTACAAGTTACAAAAGCACAAGAAGAAGCTGCAATTAAAAAACGAGAGAAAAAATTAGAAGCATTATCAGCTCAAGGGGAGATTCTTGCAACAGGTAAAGGAGGCTTGAATGTTGTTAACTTATTAGCAGATGTTGATGCTCAGTTTGGTCAGTATGATTGGAACTCAAATAGGAACCTTGCCTTTGTTGGTGCTCAAGGAACTATGGATAAGAAGAGTGCAAATATTAGATTAGCAAGCAGAAGATCTCAGCTCAACCCATACATAACACGAACGTACATAGATCCTGCACGACCAATACTTGCACCTAAGGTTAAGAAGAATACAGGCTTGGCATTGCTAAGTGCTGGACTACAAGGTGCTAGTGCAGGTATGTCTTGGAGTAGTGGTGTGTCTGATGCAGGTTATGAATGGAAAGGATGGGGAGGAGGTGGTGGCTACCACAAAATCCCTAAAGTCCCTGCTTGATAATCATGGCAACAACTAAGTACACACACGGAAAATCAAAGGGGACTTCTGATCGTAAAAGTTCAGGCAGGTTTTCATCTCCTGGAGGAGAGACTGGTGCGCCAATACAAAAATTTAAATTAACAGGTACAACAACCGCAGCTGCACCATTAAATATTTCTAATCAGGATTATTTCGAATCCAAACCTCTTAGCTTTCCAGCAGCTCCTAATATTCCTGATGCTCCAAAGAGACCTGATGATAGTCGAAACTTAAAAAACCTAGCGACTGCTTTTGGTGAAGTAAATAGCAACTTGCAAAAATTTACCACTGACTTCTGGGACTTTCAGAAAGCAATGGATAGATCAGCAAGACAGAGAGCAGAGATACAAGCAGAAGAAGGAAAAGATAAGAATGCCCAATTAAATAGTGCAAAGAATGCTTTAGAAAAAAAGGCAGAAACTGATGAAGAAGCTGCTAGTAGCTATGGCCTATTTGCTTCAATGGATCAAAGAGTAGAGAGAGAATATGTTGTCGTAACAGCAAAGAGAGATGCGATGGACACAATAACTAATCTCCCTTCTCTTTTAGAAGAAGTGTATCAAGAGTCTTTTAATGATGAAACAAGAGAAGATGAAAGTGGAAGTATCGTACCTCTTAATCCATCTTCTCCAGAATTCACACAAGCAGCAAATGCACTAATAGCAACTAAGATTCCAAATGCTCAAGCAAGATTAGAATTACAACCTCAAATTCAAGCTGCTATATATAATTCAAGACGATCATTAACAGCGACACATAATGAATATAAAAACAATAAAGCCAATAGCGGTCATGCAAATAATATTGGAGCAAAAATCTTATTAGCAAAGACAGCTACTCAGGGAACACTGACAGGTTATACAGAATCGACAACTGATAGTGAACCAGGCAAGGTAATTCCAGGGATGAGTCTTTCCCCTGAATACGATCATTACAATAAGAAGTCAGGGACTTCGATGAAAAACTATAATAAGAATACGCAACCAGATCAGATATTAACGACAGTTGCAAATCAAGTAATTCTTGTATCTAACAATGCAGGCGAAGTAATAACCAATTCAGATAGAGCTTTAACTCTTTTAAGGAATACAAAGATAGGTACTGCAAAATTAGTTGATATGGTTGGAGGAGAGAAAAGATTAGCAAGAATGTGGGAACTTGCTATAGCAGAAAAGAGAAATGAAGCCAGAAGGCTATTAGATACAGATGATAAGAATAATGCTACAACATTAGCTCGTACAGACTTTGGAACTATTAATCAACAAGATGGTGACATGAGTACACCAGAGATAGATCCAATCCTTAATGGTAATAGTCAAAGAACTGTAATTGTAGATGGTAAACCCTATCTAATTCCATCAGGGCCAAACGCAATAAATATTGAAGGTACTTTAGGGAAGATAGATTCATTAATGTTTGGAGCATATGATAAATTCTCTACATTTGGAGAAGCAAAAGCTTATGTTGATGAACTGAAATCACTTAAAAGTAATTTCATAGATTCTCGTACACCAGGGCAAAGAGAAGAGAATTATTTATGGTTAAAAGAAAGAGTAAATCTTGATCCAGATCAAGCAGTAAGGAATCAAAATCTAATCAATTATTTTTATAGAACAAAGAGAATAGATACAGATCAATATACCTTATTGAATAATTCTGTTAATCCAAATTATCTACAAGAGAAAACAAATTACAATACATATATGAATGGAGATGGCAGTAATGATGGAGTTCTAAAAGGAGTAGATGGAATGATTACTTCATACTATTTAGACAAAACTGGTATTGGTCTTAAGGCGATAAACAAATGGGATCAAGAAGATCGTGTTGCTTATGCAAATGACAAAGCTGAATTTAGAAGAAAAGCTCTGGCTATATTCCGAAAGCCAATTCCATATGCACAAAGATTAGAAGAGATAGATGCTTTAGCTCAAACAACAATCACGAATTTTGAAAACAAAAGGAAAGAATGGAAAGCAAATCAGACAGGGAAAGGTGATGGGAATACTCAAGTTGGAACTAACGCACCTCTAACTAATAATAATCAAACTACTAATAATAATCAAACTACTACTAACGAGACTCAAACATTTGCTTATCAAACCCCAACAGATTTAATCAATACCCTAGCTGGAGGTTTAAATGGTAGAGGTAATCCTCAAGAGAATAGTTCTTTAGCAACAGCAGCAAGAGCTAATACTTTATATTCAACACCAATACTCGCTCAACAAATAAATTCAATTGAAGCTTTAGCAAAAGTTTTAGAAAATAAGAATATGACTGGAAACAGTCTTAATGTTTGGGGATATATTCAAGGATTGGAAATACAACCTATTACTGGCCCAAGAGCATTGAATTATGCAAGAGAGATGCCATCTATTCTTGGCAGAATTAATAAAGATATGTCGCCTAAGGAATACTTTATAACCCAAGCAAAATTACATGGGCTCCCTCTTAGTAAGAAATTCTATGAGCGTTTAGATTTAGTCTTCCCTGATGATCGCAATGATCAATTTCAATTTGAAGAAGCAACCCCAGTCGAAGAAGTAACTCCAGTCGAAGAAGGAGATCAAGCTTTCAATATCTCTGGTCAAGAGATAGCACAAGTAGCTTCAGTCGGCCCTCCTCCTTTACCACCTCTGCCTTCTAAAGAAATTACTTCCAAAGATTTAAGCAAAGAAACCCATGATGTAACAAGAGCTGAAACCAACTATCGAACAATTTATGATTTAGCTAAAGAAATAGGCATTAAATTTCCAGAAGTAGCTGCTGCTCAATTTGGACAAGAAAGTAAATGGGGCTTAAAAGAGTCAGGGAAAAATAACTATTGGGGAATAAAAGCAACTCAGAAAGAAATTGATGGAGGCCAGGCTGTCTATCTTCCAACAATAGAATATGTAAATGGTAGAAGAATGAAAACATATGCTTGGTTTAAACATTTCCCAACAATTAGAGCGGCCTTAGAGCAATACAAGAGCGAATGGAATGATGACTTCATGGATAGAAAAGGAGCTGTTAATGCAAATTCAGCAGAAGAAGCTATCCAGTTAATTTATGAAGGTGGATATGCAACTGATCCAGCATATATAGATTCAATCAAAGTCCTTCTCAGAGAATACAAAGACCTAAATAAAGAGCCTGAGCAGAAGGAATCCAGTACCATAAGCGGAAGGTCTGATATCGCTTAGAAAAAATGGGTTACACACAGGTTATTGATCCTGTATCAGGAGCAGCCACATATGAGTGGGAAGACAGAGACGAAACTCTTTCAGAAGAAACACGTAGAAAAACAGCAGAACGTCAAACCAATACTGAACCTGTTGATTTAAAAGCAGCAGCAATAGGTACAGCAAAAGCTGTTCCTCGCATGTTTGTTAATGCAGGGATTAATGCTGTTCAAGAAGGTAGCGATTTAATTAGAGATGTTGGTGGACATTTCGGAATTCTTGAAGGAACTACAAATGAAGAACACGATAAGCCAATACTCGGACTAGGTGACTGGAAGCCAGAACCACTAGAAAGTAGTGGAATGGCTGAAGATATAGGAACAGGAATACTTCAGTTCGGACTGGAATGGGTTCTACTTACAAAAGCATTACGCCTTGCTAACTGGGGATTAAAAGCAACTCCTTTAGCTAGACCCCTTGCATATGCAGGAGCTAAGTCGAAACAAATAAAAGGAGGCATCCTTAAAACAGTAGGCAAATCTCCTGTTGCTCCAAGAACTTTACAAGACCTTACTAAGTTTGGAATCAAGACAGCAACAGCAACAAGTCCGAAAGCAGCAATAATAGATTTCGCAGGATTCGATCAATACGAAGGTCGTCTTTATGACTTAGCTGCCAATAGCGACACTTGGTTTAATAACGTTAAACATATTCCTATCCTTAATCAGCTTGCTACTAATCCAGAAGATGAAGGATTAAAAGGCCGCTTTAAGAATGCACTAGAAGGAGCTTTTATTGACCTAGGAATTGGTTCAGTTATATCTGCAAGATCAGCTTCTAAGGTAATCGATCAAAGAATTCAATTAGCAGAACTGCAAAAACTAGTAAAAGGTACTCCTGCTTACAATAGGCAACTTGAAAAGGTAATAGCAGCAGGTGCAGAATTAGAGAAAGTCCCTGAAATTAAAACTGCTTTAAGAGATAAAAGAGTATTAGACAGACAGAACAAACAGATAACACAAACAGATAGAAGAAAATTCGACCAAGCCTTTGCACATAAATCTCCAGAATGGAGAGAAGCTGCTTGGAAGAAAACAAGAGAATCACTAGACAGACCAGTTAAAAGAGTTGACTTCATTAAAGAAAGGAAAGTCAAAGTAGAGGGTGATCTTCAATCAATCAGACAACAAATAGATGAACTAGGCCCAGAGCCACAAAGACCAGCTAAAGGCCAAACTAGAACTCCAGATGGGAAATGGACTCCTGCTTATAGAAAATGGGATAAATGGAATAGAAGGAATAAATCATTACAAGCTCGACAGACAGAATTAACAACACTTGAACCAAGCAAACCTCTTCCTCCAAGTCTCGAAGGAGATTATCGTATCGAGTCAATGGATCAATTTGAGGTCAAGGATACAGGTGAAATGCGTGTTGATGATACTCAATGGTATGACCCTGAAGGTAAACCTATTGCAGCAGCAGATGCTTCTGATGAAGACTTATATAGAAATGCTTTTATGCAAAGAGCTAAAGATATTGCTGATGGAATTGAATCAGGTGATCTTCCTTATTTCTATGGCAAGGACGGGAAAACAGATGAAACAATTGCAGCACAAGTAATAGAAGGTCGATCTATTAGTCAGATTATTGAGAAGTTAAAAACAAATATTCCTAAACCATTTGTACCTATTGGGGAAGCAAAAGGTATTTCTCTATCTAATTATAGAGGTGCAGAGAAAATCATTAAACGCCTTAAAGATCAGGTAGGTAAACAAGGCTTTACACGTGGAGAAGTTGAAGCAGCTGAAGACTTTATAGATACTATTGGTCGTCATATGTTCGATGATGTTGCCTTTAGTTTTAACAGCTCTATTGGATCACCTGGCCAATTTAGTTTCAATAGAAAATTAGTAGAACTTAGAAAGAAAGTAATCGATACTGGAGATTTTCAAGAGTCATTAGTACATGAGTTATTGCATAGTTTATCGAGATATTTACCTGCTTCAGACTTAAAAAGATACCGTAGAGAATGGAAAAATCAGAGAGCAAAATATGAAAGAAGCATGAAGAAGAAGTTTAAATTCTGGGAGGAAGATGGGACACCTTCAGACATGAGGAAGATGAAGAAAATGATGCAAGACGCTCAAACAAGAGCTAATGCAGAGGCAAAAGCAACAGGCGATATCTCAGATAAAACGATGAAAGAAGTAAATGATATAGCTAATCATTCTCTTGCTTATGTAGAATTTACACAATTCCTGTCTGGGAAAGGATATACAAAGCAAAACTATAGGTTTAAAGAACTAGATGAATATTTTGCAGAGATGCTAACAGATCATTTTATGCTTGATTATACGCCAGTTGATTTTGCACCGAAAGGAACATTTAGAAGACTTGTTCAAGAAATAGGAATCTTCTTTAAAGAACTATGGATTGAGATTCATGCAAGAATAGGCCCACATAATACTGAAAAAATATTCAATGATTATTTAAAAGGAAGAAATAATAAGCAGCTTAGAAAGTATTCACTTGAAACATATTTCGACCCAGATCAGGCTGAAAGAGTGAGGGAAGGATTCTTAGGCATCGGTATAGAAATTAATGAAAAAGCTCAAGACTTTGATGTTATTCATGGTTCAGTTTTTGATGAAGACTTTATAAAAAGAAGAGTTGAATTTGAACCTGACGAGATGGCAGATCTTTCTGACTTCATCGAGAGTTTTGAAGATCCAACTTATGACAAACTTCTGAGAAAGATTAATGATTATCTATATCCAGAGAAAGGAGATAAAGCAGCTCCTTATCCTATTAATGAAAAGGATGGAGAACGGATAGATGATCTCTTGGACATTCTTCAAGAAGAAGATCCAAAAGCCTATCAAGAATGGGAATGGATGCGTGATGAACCTGTTGAAACAACAGCTGAACGAAAGACAAGAACAGATGCAGAAGATGAAGCTCGCTTCCAAGAGGAGTCAAGGCTCTATGACGAGCAACAAGGAAGAACAGAAGCAGGAGATGATCCTCGTGGATTCTATGAAAACGAAGCAAGAATCTACGACTCAGAAATGGCTGGTCGATCAGAAGAACCTGCTGGAGGCAGGATTCCAAGAGAAGAAGTAGAGCAAGTTGGAGAAGAAATTACTGAGAAAATTAAAAGTGGAGATGCTGAACTACTTGATACCCCTCAACTGTGGCAAGACGTAACGACTCTTAGATCACCAAAAGGAAGAGAGTATTACCCAGGTTCAAGTGAAGCAGGAGGAGACTTTGAACAGATCCTTGATTCTGTAAGCCGTCGCTTTGAAGAATTCTGGACACAAGTTCAAGGGCCGAGGTCACTTGAGACAGGGATGCCTTCCATAAGTACAAATAGACTTGCACAAGAACTAGGTGCAATATTCAGAGAAGAAGGTATAAATTTAGATGCGATTTTATATAATCCAAAACTTGTAGAAGCTACAGAATTCCTTTCTAGAAATGTTGAAAATATTACCAATCTATTAGAGATACGGTTTGGTTTGAATTTTGCTGGAGAAGAAACTGCTAAATGGGCAAAATTAGCAGATAGGGCAACTGATGATCCTTCTATAAATAAAGCAGAAGCTATAACAAATATGCTTAGACATTTAGAAACAACCTTACAATTCTCTAGGGTTTATCAAACTTGGACTAGAGCAGCAGGTGGTTTGCTGCAATCAGCTCAAGCTGAAATACTTACTGAAGGAATAACAGAAACGACTAAGAGAACAAATCTTAATTTCGATAAGATCACAGCAATAAGTGAAGCATCAAAAGTACCAGCTCAAACAGTCGTTTCTAATCTTCCTGATGAAGTCTTAAATGGAATCAGGACAGGAGAATGGACTCCTGAAGCAGAAGGATTTATGGATCAATTGATATTCCTTTCAAGAGATACAAATACAAAGCATGGAATGAAAACACTTCAAGATTTACTTGGAGCTAATCAGCAAATAAGTAGCATGAGAAATGCTCCTAAGATTTCCAGTTATGAGAGATGGGGTAAAGGAACAGCTAATTACTACGTTAATAATCTTCTTTCTGCTGTTGATACATGGGGAGTTCAGCTCTCAGGTTTAGCAAAAGCAGTTAGCACAGAACCATTAAGCATGGGTGTTAATGCATTAGCTCATCGTGACTTCCAGAATGCAAGATTGATGATGTTGCAATACGACTATTTAAGGAGAACTTTCTATGGTGCTCTTAAATTAGGAGCAAAAGCATTTGAGCTAGGTCAATCTTTATATGATCCCAAAATGCGAACAGCTGCTTGGGCATCAGATTTAGCTCAAGAAACGAATATCAATAAAGGTTATGCAAGGGATCGTGCTTTCCAATTGGAAGATCCTCATCCATCTTTCAACTTAAATACAAATCCATTCACAAGAGAAGCAAAAGGAAATCCTGGTCTTAATGTTGCAAATGTCCTATGGAGATTGGGTACTTGGAATATTAGAGGCCAATTAGCAATAGATACTTTTACAAGATCTCTCGCTGGTAATTCTCTTGCATGGGTAACTGGAGTAGATCAAGGATTAAATAAAGGCAAGCGATTAGGACTAAAAGGAATTGAGTTAGAAAATTATGCAAGAAAATACGCTCAAGGAAGAATTGAGTTCTATACATTCGACGCTGTTGTTAATGGAGAAACAATTGCAGATGCACTTATGAAAGATGAAGCAGCAGTACAAATAGGACGGATACTTACCTTTACGGATCAGACCAGAGCAAGAATGCCACAAAGGCATAGTGGATATGCAGAAGAGATCGCAAGACAAAGAGGAATAACAGATGAAAAAGAAGTAGCAGAATTCGTAAAACGTTATATGAATGGTGAATTAGAAGGTGCTCAAAAAATATATAACGACTTCATGCGAGGTAATACTGGGAAAAGTGCAAAAGATCAGAAAGGACTCCCAGATCCAGGAGAAGTTACTCCTGTAATGACTTCTGCTTGGTCTCAAATACCGATGAGATGGGGAAGATTGCAAGCTGGTCAGCATGGATTTTGGGCCAGCTTTATTCAACCCTTTAACAGATCTCCTGGTGATATGACAAAGCAATGGATCAGAATGACTCCACTTAACTGGACTGTTGATACCTTCTATAGAGATCTCTTTAATGAAAACGTTCATCTAAGGAATAGATGGAAAACTGAATTAGCAACAGGAACAACAGCAGCAGGACTCTTTGCCATGACTGCTTTGCATGATGACGACTTCCCGATTGAGTTCACAGGATATGGGCCAAACAGTCCAGACATGAGAAAAGAATGGACAGATCAGGAAAGGCCTCCTCTCTCTTGGAGATCGAGAGGCCGAGACAAAGATGGAAATCCTTCTTATGGAGAATGGCATTCTTTCAGAGGCTATGAGCCTGCTGCAACTTTCATTGGAGGATTAGCTGATTACAAGATGCTCTATGCAGAGCTCTCTGAAAAAGACAGAGATGATCTTGTTGCAGGATTCTCTATGTCAATAACTGCACAAGTAATATCAGGTAGATTTAATGCTACTTATTACAAAGGAATAGTAGACTTTATTGATGCAATTGGATTGTTCCGACAGAATCTCCCAGGAAGAAGAGAATTAGAACCATCAGAAAGAACAAAACTAGCTAGATATGTTCAAAGATTCCTTGCTAACTTCATTCCTGAATCAGGTCGAATGAGAGAAGTAAGTAGAGCAATGGATCCGTATAAGAGAGAAATCTCTTCAGGAGTTAGACCAAAAGAAGCTTTTGATGAAGCAGATAAAGACCTCGTTAAAATGCGAGATCATTTAGGTCGTACTGTATATCTTAAGAAGAGAGATACAGAGGAAGGAAGTACTTTTGATCAAATGATAGATTGGATTAGTGGTTTTGCTAGGCAACAAATAGATGAAATAAAGAATACAATTCCAGGTTTCTCTGAAACATTACCTGAAAGAATAAACTGGATCACTGGACTGCCTATAAGGAATAAAGGCTTTTTAGGTAGTGATCAATTACCTTTAGATGATGCTCCCTGGTTATCACGACTTTCAAGTGCTTACTTTAGAACAATACCAGGAGCTGCTAGTAGCTATGGAATAGGGGCAAGAGGGCATGAGTTCGATCCTCGATTAGATATTCAAAAGAAAAAAGGAGTAGAAACTTATGAGTATAAGAGTGCAATTGTTAATGATGAATTAATTAAATTAAATAGAGCTGGGGATGTCTTTGCACCACCAAGACCTACTGATTTTGGAGATAGAATTAGATTAAGTCCTCCAGCCTTTAGAAAATACAAAGAATACATTTACACTGTTACCTTGCCTGAATATGGAGGAAAGAATCTCACTGAGGCTTTATATCAATTGATTCAATCAAAGGATTATCAAGCTCAAGAATATACAGCTCATCCAATGAACGGAACTGATCCATTAGAAGGTATCGTAAGATCAGATGACATCCAAGAAATCATCAATAAATATAAGCACGCAGCAAAAGAAAGGTTTAGGAATGATGGATCTAATGAGTATAGAATGGAAGTAACTTTGCCAGAACATCGCCTTAAGGAAGCAGAGATACAACAAGAGGAGATAAGAAGAAGCAGGCCCCTTTATGATCAAGGCGATAACATGGAACTAAATGCTCAGGACTTTGCAGCCTCAATCAACAGGTAACTAACCCATGGCTCACGCATTCGATACTTATTCAGGAAATGGGTCACAGACCGATTTCAGTATCAGCTTTCCTTATATCAATGAGGATCACGTAAAAGTATATGTCAACTATACGGATACCTCATTCACCTTTGAGCCGAACAAGTCAACAGTTCGTTTGGCTAGTGCTCCTGACAGTGGAGTAGTTGTAGAAGTCAGAAGAATCACACCCCTAACAGATGTTCTCGTTGACTATGCAGATGGCTCGACTCTGACAG
>TARA_R100001530_G_scaffold135902_2_pt1 | contig 12754 bp, 2 predicted proteins | sample TARA_R100001530 | Tara Oceans TARA_R100001530 (sample SAMEA2622166) | marine metagenome | biome: marine biome (ENVO:00000447); feature: mesopelagic zone (ENVO:00000213) & marine oxygen minimum zone (ENVO:01000065); material: "saline water (ENVO:00002010), including plankton... | reverse complement strand
GCAGAAGGAAAAGCAAGGATTAGATTAGCAGAACCAATGGCAGAAAAGTTTATAGAGGCAAAAAGTATATTGAAAGATATGGGAATAGATCTTCAGGTTGCTGATACACTCGTAGATTATGGAGTTAAAAAAGAATCATATCAGAAATGGTTAGCTGGTGGAGAGAAAGGTCCTAAGGTAGCAGATCCAGATAGATCATTTCATACTATAGGATATGCTTTTGATTTAGCACAAACTCTTGAAATGAAAAAACCTGAAGTTGCAGAAGTTTTAAGAAGCATAGGGTTAGTTCCGCATGAAACAGAATGGTGGCATTGGTCACTAGAAGAAATATAAAATAGGAGTCAATAATGGGATGGAAAGATAATTGGTTTATAGATGATACAACCAAACAATTGGATTCATTAAATCGTATTAGTGGAGACACAACAGGGGTTGATACAAGTCTTGGTGGTGGATTAGAATCTTATAGAAAATCTTTTGGGCTTGATCCTTTTGGCAGTACAGGAGATACAACAGTAGCTGATACAGGTACTGGTGATGAGGGGAGAGTAGAACCTAGAGAAGAAACATCAGATTATTTGATTCCAGCAATAGCAATAGGTGCTGGAGAATTATTAGGACTAGCTAAAAAAATGCCTGGTATGCCAGAATCATTTAAAGCTTTTGGACATAAGGCTACAAGACTTTCAGGCTCAAAGTCATTAGCATTTATGCTGGCAACACATGCAGCTGATGCTGGTTCAATCTTAGGAAGAAAATTTCTTGAGTCTATCCCAGGTGGAGAAGGTAGGGGCGGGCTTGAAAAGAAATATATAGATATTGGTACTGGTATAGCTGGAGGGGGAGCAGCTTGGGGTACTTATAAGGGACTTCCTGCTCTAACTAATCTTATAACAAAGCATGTCAAAACAGGGATGGCACATCATGTTCTTCCTAAGCTTGTTGAGGAAGCTGGTGTTGCTGCTTATAAGACAGTGATAGATGCTGGAGCTCCAGGTGCATATAAAGGAAAAACAGTAGTAAAACAAGTAATGGAGAAAACGCCTGGATTTAAGAAGGGGACTACTACAGGCAAATTAAGAAAGCATCCTCAGCTTAAGCCTGTTAAGACAATTGTACCAAGTGCATTAGAGAAAAAGGCTGTATTAGCATCTACTAAAGCATCACAAGTGGTAGAGAAAGAACTTGTTGAGTCATTATCAAAGCATATTGGTGAAAAAGGTACAAAGACATGGGCACAAATAAATGCACGACTATTAAAAAATCCCAATGTTGCTTTAAAACTTGGAAAGTTTTTAGGTAATCGTATGCCAGGTTTGGCTCTTAAATTAACTGCTGGTACTGCAGGTTTAGTTTTTCCAGAGTGGATGTCATCAGTAGCTGGTGGTATTGCACTTGTTTCTGCTGGTTTAGACCTCTATAATGCATCACAATATATACCTGGAATAATGGATATGATATTTGAAGATGATCCTGTTGCATCAGAGGAAGATCAGTTAATAGATAACTTTATTGAAGAAGATAGAAGAGATTATTTTATGCAACAACGATTACCTAAAGAATAATAGATGCCTCATACTTCTGAACATATACCAACATTAGAAGATTACCAGCTTCAACTGGAAAGAGATCGCTCTAGTAAAAAACCACAAGATATAGAAGTAGATTATTTTGGTGGAGCATTAACACCTTTAGCAAGAACTGGCGTAGCTCAAGAGGTTGCCAGTGATAATGCAGCTCTTGATTTCTTTGGTAACTTGCTTTGGGGTGGTGTTAGTGGATTAACGTGGGGAGCTAGTGGTTTTGAAGCTGTAAGAGAAGTTACTAAACAGCCAGAAGAAAAGCTGTGGGATGATATGAATGATTGGGAGAAGGCTGGCTGGGTTACTGGTGAGGGTCTTTCCTTATTTGCTCCTTTCGTAGGGCCATTTGCCTTGCTTGGAAGGGGTGGTCGTATTGCTACCAAAGCTTTAGGTGGTAATAGATATATAAGACAGGCAGCAAAAAATCTAATTGAGAAAGATGGTAGGGTTGCTACTGCAATAGCAAATAACCTTGAAAACTCAGGAGCTCTTCCAACAGCAATAGTAAAGAAGCTTAACTCTCAGTTTAAAAAACAATTACCTCGTGAGTTAAAGGATAAATATTCAATATCCAGACTGCGTGACCTTAATGCAGATGAGATGGTTGCTAGGAATTCAGAATTTCACTTAAGGGCACAAAGTCAGAATATAATAGGGAAGATACTAAAAGATTCTAAGATAGCAAATTTTGAACAACGAAGTAGAGTTCTGTCTAAGGAGTTTGTTGGAGAGTTAAAGAAAGGAAGATATGTTAATGATGCAGGAGAGTGGGTTTCAAGATTTATAGGAAGAGGAGATCCAGGGAGAGTATCTAAGTATTTAGGAATGGCAGCTAATGATTATTTATATATGGGATTGCATGCTCTTGGCACAGAAAAGATTAAGTCTATGCAGCATGGGACTTCTATGCAGTATGGAGATATAGCTGGTCGTACAGCTGTAATGGCACTAGGATTTCCACTTATAAGAGGTATAGGATTGGGTGGAAAAGAATCATTAAGTCGTGGTATTAAATATTATTTTTCAAGATATCAAAAGCTTAACTATAAAAAGATGGCAGAGATGGAAGGTGGAGAAAAGCTGGTTAAAAGTCTTTTGGAGTTCAATATGCGTGGTCCTAATATAAATATGGAAAATTTTAATAAGCTTGGAAATAGATTCTGGACAGTTGGAGGAAGAAATTATCATGGATCAGCAGGGATATTAAGTAGTATTAAGACAAAAGCTGGAACTGAAGGATATATGCCCCCTGAGCATGCAGTTGGCTTGTTGAATAAGATGAGACTTGCAGTTTCTAAAGAGCTTACTGGTAGATTCAGGAAGAATTACTTTTCAGATCTTGTACAATCACTTCCACGTATGGGCACAGGTATACTTTTTATGAATGCTCAGTCTATATATAATGGAGACTTTCAGCAGTTATCTCCTCAAGAACTATCTGCTCATTTTTTCATGGGTGCTTTAATGACAAAAGGAAGGGGTGCCTGGGATCATGCAGGTAAGAGAGGTTATATATCCAATGAGTATGGGAGAATGGAAGCAGCATTAAAAGGTCTTCAGGTAGACCATTCAAAGCTTTCAAATACACTTAATATATTAAAAGAACAAGAGCTTATAAGTAATCGTGGAGTTGTCTATGGGCATACTCCTGTATCTGAAGATATAATGAAACTTTTTGATGGAGTTTTTATTGGTGATACGGTTCAGTGGAGAAATAATGGAGAAACTATTAGTCCTGATAAGTATAAAAAAGTTGAGCATTTGCTTGGTCTTTATAATACACTTAAGAAATCTCAGGATATAAGTTTTAATCCAATTCGTATAGAGGAAATGAATCCTAAAGCTCTTGATATGTTAAAAAGTAGTCTTGGTACTCTTAAGATTGGTAATAAATCTATAGATCAAATAAATCCTAATGAGCTTCAGGTAGCAATAACTCAAGAAGCAAGAGCTGAGATTTCAGAAGACTATTATACTATACTTGAAGATATTGCATCTTCTCATGGGATTCCTTTTGCTGTTGAGCGTGGTCAGCCAGGACAAAAACCAAGAGCATTCATTAAAAAAATAAATGGTCCTGATGAGGTGAGCTTACCTCATCTTCTTGAGATTCAGAAAATAATTTATGATTGGTCTGCTGAGTTACGCATTGATGTCATAGATGATCCAGTAGATATAGGTGAGGTAGCAAGAAAAAGAGGAATGACTTTAAAAGATTGGGATAATACTCTTGGGGAAAGACTTGAAGGTCATCTGATTAATCTCAATAGTAAGCATGTTGGTCATAATACTATTATGAGTTTTGGAGATAATATATTTCTTAGAGGTTTAAAGATCATTGGTGGTATTGAAGCAAAAGATGATTTATATAAGATTGTTACTAACACTCCAACAGACAAGCAATCAAATAAAACTATAAGAGACGGCATTATAAATATCTTTGGTGTGAATGGCAGACTTCATGATAGTATATTTGCAAATGAAATTGCTGGTAAGACTGAAGGTGACATTATTGGTAAAGATGCAGAGGCTTTGGAAGCCATACAGCCAGTCTATGACCTAATTAAAAATATTGGTGGTAATAAATCTGCTGTTACAAAGAGAGACATAGAATCTAAGAATGTGCAGGAAATTGCAAAAGAAGTAACAGAGCTATGGAAAAGACTTCCTCGTGACTGGCAGCTGGATATGTATGGGAAAGGTTTAGAATCATTTACAGCTAGGTTATTTAGTGGTGGAAATAAGCTGGCCTTTACTGCTTTTGAAAGAGCTAGAGAGGCTGGACTCATAAAAACCAAACTTGATGGTGTACATAGAATTCAATTTCCAGATGAAAAAGCAATTGAAGAAGCTTTTAATGGAACTCCTGAAGGAGTAGAGACTGCTGAAGCTGTAAAGAAAGCTGTGCTTGAAGTTAAAAATCTTTTTACACCAGAAATGGTTGGACGTGATATATCTGAAAGGCCAAGAGATGTTGATCTTACAGAGTGGATTGGAATTGCGAAGGAAGTTACCAATAGTAAGGTAAAAGATTTTGTAGATAATATTGGGAGTACATTATCAGGACTTGGGAAAGATGGAATGCTGGTAACTAACATACGTACTTTAACTGATTTGGCTAAATCAATTAAGAGTGAAGTGGAAAGTTCTAGAAAAACAGTTGATGAAGAGAAGTTAGATTTAGCTTTAGTAGAAGCTGATACTATATATAAGACATTGATGGCAGAGAATAAGCTTAGTCCAGAGAAAGCTGAGGAATTGGGAGGTCTAGTAGAAACCTTGAAGCAGGGGATTGGAGATCTGAGGGGAATGGATCTTAAAGCAAGACAGGAAAGTCTAGATAGGTATGGAGAGATAGTATATTCTTGGGATCAAATGCTTCAAGAAGAGATGAATGTAGATTTTGGAGCAAAGACATTGCTGGATGGTTTACTTGTTAAGATACATAATCAGCTCATAAATGCAGATCCAAATGTAGCTCCAATAGATGGGGAGAGAATGCTTAATTCAATAAGCAAAAAGTTTCGTGTTCTTCTAGGAAATAAGCTTTCTAAGGAAGTTTCTTTAGAAGAGCTAGTGAATACTTTTAATGAGTCTGGTAATTGGAGAGATGCAAAGGATGCAATAGATGCTGTTGTAAAACAAATGGGAAGACTCAATACTCATAAGGGTACTTATGACGATCTTTCTGTAGATATATTAGAGAAAATGCAGTCTGAAAAGCTGAAGCATGAAAGACCTATAAGTTTTCAGGAAATACTATTGAAGTATTCTTCCGTACGAAGCAAAGATAATCCTAATGAAATAGATAATCAATTTATTTTAGATGTTTCTGATGCTTACGATAATACTATTAATCCTCATAGAATAAATCGTATTACATTTTTTAGAGATTTACTTGACAGGACAGTATATGCAGATATTAGAGCAGAGCATAAAGATTCAATAAAAAGAAGTGAAGCAATGGATGAGTTTAAAACTAAAGAACTTTTACCATTAGTACAGGCAATATTTGGAAGAGTAAATAGGGAGGTATTTACATTAGATCATGATGTAGCAAAATTTGATGAAAAGCCTACAAGGTATTCTTTATCAACCAGGACTTTAGATAGAGAGGGAGTTACTTCTAACAATCCAGGTAAGAAATATCAGTTTATTATTCTAGACGGAACAATGAAGCTCAGGAATAAAACTCTTAACATTGATGACTCAAGGGATGTTAAGGGTAACTGGATAGTAATGCAGAATCTTATTGATAATGCTATACCTGTCGATATGAGAGTTATGAAAGACGCTTATGAGGAGATGAGATCATCAAGCTTTAAGCTTAAGATTGAAGATTTACAACGAATTATTGCTGACGAAACTGGTGCTAAAGAAAGTACTAAAGTGTATATGAGATTAAGTCCGAGGATGCGTATTATTTTTCCAAAGACAAAAGAGAATATTGACTTGCTTCATGATGATTTTAGTACAGTATATGCTGAAAAGTTTGCTCAGTATGATAGCAAACTTGTTGGGAATACTAAAAGACAAGATGCATTAGTGAAAGGTTTTAAGCATTTATTAAATCAAGAAAGTTCAAACAGTGCATTAAGATTAAAGATGTTATTTGTTCATTTTAATAGAACAATGGGCCCTATGTTTGATGAGATGATGAATAGAATGGATATTGATAGGGGCAAGATGGAGTTTAATAGCTTCAAGAGAGGCTTCTTAACTGACGGAGGAACAACAACCCAAGTTACAAGACAAGCATTGGAATGGCAGGCTGAGAATGGCCCAGGTATTTCCATTAGAAATAGTGCTAGAAAAGCATTGAGAGATGGGTATACACTTGGTGTTATTAATGATGAGATAGATACATCAAATGATCATGTTTTTAGAAATAGAAGTATTGTTAAATTAGAGAGAGAGAATGCGTCTACAGTTCTTGCTCCAGGTTCAAGTGGGAGAAAGATATTAGCAAATTTTATTACAAGTATTGATAAAGGAAAATATACCAGTCTTGAATCTTTCTTTTTAGATGGTAATAAGATTGCCAGTACAGGTACACATGATTCATGGAAGAATTTGAAGGGTGGAGGTGACTGGAATGGAATGAAAACTATAATAATGGATAATGATGTGCTCGGTAAAGGTTTTACTGTATTCCATCCAGAGGTATCTAAAGTTTTAGATGGGCTGGGAATTGACTTATTGGTAGGTAAGACTGTTGCAAAGACTTTAAATCTAGGGAAAGTAACTCCTTTTACGCTGGATACACGTATGCCCTTAGCGAAGGGTTGGGAATCCAGGCTTGCAGATCCAACAATTGGGATGAATAAGTCTAACTTAATTAATATTCCTTATAAAAGTATGGGCATATCATTCACTACACACTCAGATCCTGGGGTTAATTATTCATCTTCTATGTTTGACTTTCAAAATACTACACATTTAAAGCATGCTAGACAACTTTATAAGATTGATAAGCTTATTGAGAAAATGGGTAATGTTAATAGTCAAAAAGATTTTGCTAGAGGTAATCTATTAAAAGCTTTATACCAGATAAGGCAGGAGGAAGCAGGACAAGCATTAACTACAGACAGTTATACTTTAACTGAAAAACTTATCAGGTTTGGAGCAAGAGAAGGGAATATTTTAGTACAAAGACCATTGATGAGGTTGCTGCAGTCAGAGTTTTATGATATTCTTAGCAAAAGACCTACTCCTCATGGAGAAGAAAGTATAATTGCTCCTGACTTTGAAAATACTCTAAGGAATCCTTCCTATGCTAACTTTATAAATCTTGATCCTGCAGGTAGTCATGGTCAGCCTTTACCTGATCAGCCAATGAGGTGGCAGGCTAGAAGTGTATATCAATATGGAGGAGCTACAATGTCTGATAAATTATCCAGGCAGGAAATTGGAACCATTGCTGATATTCCATTTATAGCTAGAGATCCAGAGACAGGACTGGATTTATTTTTTGTTTTTAATAAAGAAGGTAAGCTTCAAATGCATAGCTCATTCCTTGAAATGCAGAATTCAATTATTAAAGCAAAGGTAGGTCAGGTTGAAGGTCTTAACCCTGATGAATGGATTGGGGAATTAGATTCAAAAACTGGAAAGTATCGAGTAAATCCTAAGACAGTTAAAGGAATGGAAGCTGTTTTAAACCATCTTAAAGATCAAGCAGGTGTGGCTAGAGATATGACTTATGGTGATTTGATTCATCTTCTTTCAGGAGATACTTTTCCAAGACAAAAGAGATATTCAAAGAAAGTAGATTTTGCATTACAGAAAAAATTTAGACAGGCTGCTGCTAAATATGATATTCAGTTGGGCATGAGTATGAATGCAATACCAAAGATGTTAAAGGATCAACCTTTAATGCGTGTTGAAAGAATATTAAATCCAGATATGGCTGGAATTACACATATCAATACATTTGATTTACGTGTGACTTTACAAAGAGATCATGATGGTGATCATGCATACAAATATATGAAGATGCCAATGAGAATGCTTAAAGATTATACTGATGACATGGGGGATATATTAGATTATAAGCCACTTGAAAAAGGCACACATGATCAGATGGATATGTTTGGATTTGGAGAAACTGGTGTTGCTGGAACAGAGGTAGGAGATGTAGGCTTTGATAGGGTAGCTTACAATGTTGTACAAAAGAAAAAATATTTAGCTGGTGTAATATCAAGGAAAGGAACCTTAAGTTATCTTTTAAATTCAGGAATACAATTAGATGGAAAGTCTTTTGTAAAGGAAGATTTTAACAAGAAGAATTATGACCTTCTGAAGAGTACTGACGATGCATTGGGTATTTTTCAGAGAAGTGGTGAAATGTTTCAAGCTTCTGCAGATATATGGCAGAGGACAACTGAATTAAATACTCTTGATAGGCTTGCAAGTTATTTTATATATGGATTACGTCCGTCAAATATGGATAAGCCTAGTGCACATCATCCAGGAGGAGGATTTCTTAGAGGACAAAACAAGACAGCTACATTTGGATTGACTTCAATGGAAAGACGGATGTTTGATATCATGCATAGAACTCTTAGCAAAGCAAGAAGAATAGATAACGATGTATATGAGGTAGGTAATAAAAGACGTCCAACAACAGAAGAGCTTAGAGATAATAGAGATGAGATTATATCATTTTTTAAGAATCCTGATAAGTTTTTAATTAAGTCACTTATTGGTGAAGCTAGAACTATAAGAAAAAGAGGTGAGGGTTCTCGTGCTGATGATATGATTACTGATGTTATAAGATTTTTCTATAGAGATGTTGGAAAAGGAACTCTTTCTATAAAGGATGTAGAGAGTAGCTTAAAAAAGGGTTTTATACCTACTTCTCAAGCAACTCAAAGATTTACTGCTGAAAATACTCTTGGTATTGAAAGCAGCATGAGTGGTTATGTATTAGATCAGGTCGTTAAAAATCCTGTATTCTATACAAGTGATGCAAAGTATCAATCAGGTAAAAAGAACGCTACAATGTTTAAGCACTATGAAAATCTTAAAGGAAAAGTTGAAACCATGATGTCTTATGGTGACATTACTGATGCTGAATATGATTTAGTTATAGAGAAAGATATGGCTTTCATGGAGGTTAATAAGTCAGGGAAGAGTGTTTTCAATGCAAACCAGGGTGGGATATTAAGATTCTTAGCTAATAGTCAGCATGAAAAAGCTGTTTCTGCTTTAAGGCATTTAAATAATGAAAGCTTTCCTGATGCAAATAAGATAGAGAAGATTGAAGATAAGATTGCGACAACAAATCAGGTTGTAAATGTACTGGATAGACAGTTGGCTAAAGATCTTATTCTTAGAAAAGATTCAGATTTGGTAATGAAATTCATACCAAAGTCTGAAGATAATTCAGTATGGGATTATAGAGCTCTGAATTTAAATGGAAATCTTTATAGGGTAGCTGGTCAAGTTAGTAAGGATGACTTGAAGTCTAAAAGTGGTATACAACGATACATGGGGACTCTTGAATATGTAGGTACTGTTAACATGAAACAAAGGACTAGACTTCTAAAGGGAAGTACTTATATTATAGACAAAAGACCTGCAAAGTTTGTATCAATAAATGATGGAGAAGCTAAGTGGAACAGAGCACTTGCAAAGGTTACAAGGGTAGGTTCTTTGAATGCAGAGTATTTTTATAATGAGAACACTAGAACTGTTGAGCTTAATGATTTTATACAGGATGTAACTAATCTCAGAAGGGCTGTAAGTAATAATTATAGTTTGACAAGAGAAGCTGTAAAAGAAGATCTTGTACACAAGAATGAAATATATTATAGGAATAATATCTTTACGGAGAGAGCAATAGATAGATTCTTTTCTAAGCATGGGAACTCAGAAAACTTTGCAGATCTTGTTGATTATGTAATACAACCTCAGATACAAAGAAATGTATACTATAAGGATGGTCCTTTAGAAATGCCTTACTATAAAGCGAACACACATCTTATAGAGTCAGTATATAATTGGCTTGGTAGACCTCATAAAGTTAGTGGTACTAATGCAGCTAGGTTTAATCACGATGCAGATATATTAATGCGTAGTACAGTAAGAGATATGAATAATATATATGATGGTAGGACAAGTCATGTTGAAAATAGAACTCAGGATTATAATAGAATGAGAAAAGAAGGTCCTACTGATTGGGATAAACTTATAGATTCTACTTCAGATATATTGATGAATGATTGGTATCATAGTCCAACTCTTAGTAAATATAGACAGCGTTTCTTCCTTGGGAGAGGAAAAATGATAAGAAGATTTGATCATACAGGTAAGTCAAGCATTCATTATAATTATAGACGAACAATGGAACCAGATGGTAAATATGAGCTTATCAAGGATGGTCGCTGTGGTTAGTATAATGAAAGTTAACGAAAAAGTTATCTCATATATACTAAATTTTCAAACTTGTTTTAAAAAGGTGCCCTACCCTACGTATCAAATTTTAAAACCTTTTAGGAGTAATAATGTCAGTAGGATGTAATGAGGTTCAGTCAGCTTCTGTAGATATTGAAAAGAATACCAGGAGAATGTTAGGAGTACTTGATTATTGGGTATCTAAGAAGAATATTCAAAATCGGTATTCAAAAAAAGGTGGATTTTTTGATATGAAGATGGCAGAAGAGGGCTTAGAAGGTTTTGCAAGAGATACTTTAGATTTTCCCTGGGTAAAAGAACAGAATTTTACTGATAGGCAGCTAAGAAGGTTAAAGGTAGGAATTGATGGGTTTAATAAAGATCTTGGTGGAAAGTTTAGAAATATAGCTGGTATTTTTACAGTACCCAGAGGTCTTGCAAGATTAGATCCATCTTCTAATAAGTTTTTATCAGCTTTAGAATCTGCTAAAAATTATGAGAGAAATAAGATATCTTTCGTAGAATCATCTCTACAGGATATTAAAGATATAATTTTAAAGGCTCATATAGGTGAAGGCAAGGGAAGTAGGATATTTGGTAATAAAAGTTATAAAGATTTTAGAAAATTGAGAGATAGGATTTTTGATGCAAGGGATGAGAATCTTGAAGTCATAACTCATGCTGATGTTGAAAAATTCTTTAGATCTGATAATGGTAAATTGTTGAATGAATATCGTCAACTTGTAAAACTTCGTAGTAAGAAATTAAAGAATGATAAAGGAATTTATCTTGATTCCGAATTAGATATTGCAGAGAGTAAAGGATATGAATATACTGATCCAGATACATTTGTAAAGAAAACCATTAAGTATAATCCTCATATAGTTAATGCTGTTAAGAGATCACATGTAATGCTGGATGATTTAGGTAAGGTTAATATGTCAGCATTAGATCAATTAATAAGGGTTATTGATTTGAAATATGCTAGATTTTCTGATCAGAGACAGCCTATTGTAGACAGAATACAAGCAGCAAAGGAAAGAATTAGGGAAGGAATAGCGAGGGGAGATTATTATCCTAAGATAACACTTGAAACAATGCATGATATCAGAACAAGTCTTGAAAAGATTCTTCCAGGCAAGACTGGAGCTGATGTTCTTAACCATTTAGAAAAATTAAATACAATCTCTGACCAGCTTTTGAGTAAAGTAGGCCAAATGCCAGAAAATGTAAAGGCAGGCAGTAGTCACTTGAATCTTCTCTGGGATCAAGATCCTTATGTGATATTAGAGAAATATTCTAGAGATGCAGTACAGTTTAATAAGAATCTCCATATACAAAGATCATATCTTGAGGCAATGAAGAGCATTCCAAATAGAGAGACTGCATTCCTAAAAGGATTGAGAAGTTTTATAATTGAAGAATATTCAGTTGCCAATCCAGAAGGTGTTACTGAAAGACCTGAATGGGTAAATAGTTGGGTACGAACAATCAATGGTTTGCAAACAGCAAGAACTATGGGCTTAAATGTTACAGGAGGTATAAAGAATGCTGCCAGTGTGCTGCACTATGCATCTAAAGTAGGACCAAGAGCAATCTTGGCTGCAAAAAGAGGTTACCAGGATCCTGAAATTAAGGCTATTTATGATAGGGTAGCAACGGAAGCAGGCTTTTTATTTACACCAAAAGAGAGTGCTATTTTAATGGAAGGTCTTGTTGGCAGGGATAAATATAGTAGGAGTGATTTAGTATTCAGAGAAAGAGAACAAGAATATTATTATAAAGATACCAGAGTAAGAGATATGATAGAAAAGGCTGGAAATAAAACTCTTGGTGGATTACTAACATTTCATAGATGGACAGAAAATGGTCAAAGAAATTTTATGCATCGAACTTCATTTATCAATAAATATATGGAATTAAAAGATACAAGTGCCCTATCTAGAGGAGAAAGAGAAAGATTTGCTAAAAACTTTGCATTAAAATCAGTAAATGGATGGGCATATGAATATGCTGCATTTGCTAAAAGTAAGTATGTTCGTGGAGATGGTCTTATTGTTGATGAAGTTGGAGAAACAGCTATTGTAAAACGTCCTGTGAAAGGACTTATACAGGAAGTAGCATTTCATTTAATGCATTACCCTATGAGTCTTTTAGAAACTCATATAAGGGAGTTAAAGGGAGCAGGGCAATCTATAAAGGCTAGAGCTTGGGATTCCCCAGAAATGCAGTATATGATGCGATATGCAGGCTTATTTGGCATGATACAA
>TARA_R100001530_G_scaffold38124_1_pt1 | contig 12847 bp, 10 predicted proteins | sample TARA_R100001530 | Tara Oceans TARA_R100001530 (sample SAMEA2622166) | marine metagenome | biome: marine biome (ENVO:00000447); feature: mesopelagic zone (ENVO:00000213) & marine oxygen minimum zone (ENVO:01000065); material: "saline water (ENVO:00002010), including plankton... | reverse complement strand
TCATAACCTTGCGGATGCAGATTACTTCATCCAAGAGAATGGAGTATCCGGAATTGCTGAAGGTGCTGCGGTTGGTGTAGAAACGCGAAAAAAAGTGCGCAGACTAAAGAATTGCACACAGATTTTCCGTGAACCCTACACTATCACCGGCACTGCTGATGCTTCAAAGCATTATGGCGGATCGGAACTGTCACGGCTACAGGCGAGAAAACTGGCGAAGATCAAGGTTGATTGCGAATACGCACTTATCTCTAATGGCGACTATTCGCTCGATGCTACAGCTGAAAATCCAAAACGAACCTTCGCAGGTTTCGGCGTTGGAGGCTCTGCTGCCGCAGGATTTATCAAGACCAATGATGGTCGCGGTAACTCAAGTCTGCAGCTTAACTATTCGTCCGGAACGATGGATAGCTTGGATAGTGTATGCGAATACATTTTCCACGACATGGTTGATGGTTCAATGCGCAAATCAGTGTTTGCATCAAATAAGTGGCTGAAGAAACTCGCCTCATTGGTTCGTATGGGTTCCGGTGCTGGCACTGGAGCGTTATCGTTCTATGATCTTGGCGATTCTTCACAGGCTGCGGGTATTCGTGTGCGCCGATTCGTTGGCGCAGTTGGTGAATTAGACTTTGTTCCTCACCCTCTCTTTAATGGTGCTTTGGAAGATTATGCTCTTGTGATTGACCCGGCGAACTTTAATGTTCGTCCGTTGGCAAGTCGCGATATGCAACTTCGCAGAGATATTGTTAAAGATGGACGTGATGGAAGAACTGATGAATGGATGATGGAGTTCGGCCCGGAAGTACGGAACGAACAGACTCACGCTATTTTAAAGTTAGTCTAATTGCTTTTTAGTTAAACTGTTTGGGGGACGGTTTTCCGTCCCCTGAACAACAAAGAAGGAAAAGATATGCCAAGAGTTGGCGGAAAACATTATGCTTACACCAAAAAAGGTAAAGCAGCGGCAAAACGCGCAAGAAAGCGTTTGCGCAAGAAAAAGAAATAATGGCTGATACAACATACGGAACTGGCGCAACTGGTTTTTCTGACGGACAGCCAAGGATTGTCAGTTCATTACAGCGCATGAAAAAGAAACGCAAGAAAAGAAAAAAGAAATAATGAGATATAGAGAAGCATACGAATTGATTGATGCCGCAGTTGGTAAGTCGGAGATCGGCTATCCGGTTACGGAAACACTAAAAGCGATGTTTTTTGATCAGGAAGTGGAGAATGTTGGATTGCGTTTGGTGAAAAAATCAATCCGTGTAAGTTTTTCAGTTTCGGGGAAAGAGTATGTATTGACCGATGAAAAGCGGTCTAACAAGATTTATAAAGTTGAACTGGAAGATAGTACCGGGTCAACAAGAGCAGTGCCTTATATTGACGATAGTGTTATGTATTTTAGCACGGATGAGGATACGATCTCAAATATTGGCTATACATTGAGAACGGATGCAACATCAGGAAGCCTTACAGCAGGAACAAGAGCCAATCCATGCTCGATCACATCTGCATCGCACGGACTTGACTCCGGTGATTATGTAATATTCAGTGAAGTGGTTGGCCTTGATCTATCTGCAACAAGTGTAAATGCGCTTAATGGTAAAAGGCTTGCAGTTACAGTAACGGATGCAAATACTTTCACTGTAGCAGTAGATACCAGTTCAGGTTATGGCGCTAATGGAACAGCTGGAAAATGGCAGGAGGATACATTAAAAATTGTCTTTAACAAAACCCCATCTTCAGACAGTTCTAATGTCAGGGTTTTTTATTATGCAAGACCGGAGCCGAAAGCTGATAATACCAGCCGGATTGATTTGCCTGCACAGCTCATACCTGCAGCAATACACCGAGCCGTTGCGCAAATTGTTAATCTTGACGGAAATTTACAATTAGGATCAGGGCATCGTGGATTGGCAAAGGCACTGGAAGATGAATATATGGGTACAGACAGGGCAAGAGAAGCGATGCCTGATCTTGTCCCGCAACCACTACAAGATTTTGTTAGTAAATAATAATAGGAGAAAATAATAATGGCAGACAAAGCAACAGGCAGTTTGTCGACATCGGTATTTCAAGATGATATAAAATCAACGATGAGCGGCAGTTCTGCATACACACCAGTTTCAGGAGATGATGACGCTTGGGCGTTCGCAGAAGTGGGAGTAACTCACAGTGGCACTAATATACTTGACACAAGTGATTCTTATTTAGGTTTAGCAGCCGCAGTATCGCTTTCTGACAAAGTAAAATGGGTAGCAATAAAAAATATTTCTACCACATCAACAGAAGGTCTTGGCATATCCCTTACTGGAGATGCGGCTTATAATACTAATACCACTATGATACTTGGAAATGGAGAAATGTTGGTACTTAAAACACCTAACCTTACAGTAGAAGGATTACATGGAAAGTCTTGCACATTAGACGCTAATGGAAAACCAAGCGCTCAAGGTACAGCTACAGTGACTTGTCAGGTAGCGGCTATATTAGAAGATGTATAATAATTAAGAGGTAATAATATGTCATATCAGACGAGAGTCGAGGACTTGATAGGAGCAGTTGGCGACACCCAGCTGATCACCGACAGTTTAACAGATATTGCGGCTGAAATAATTACCCAGCTGCCGAAGGAGTGTCTATGGGTTGCGTCAACGAATAGCACTGACCAAACATCAAATGGTTATTCTGTGGAAAACTGTGTTGTGTTGAATGTAATTCGCGAAAACGGAACTGGCGGAAGTTATGAGGTTTGTAAGGAAGTTTCTACAGACTACGAACGCAGGGTTCAGGATGTAAACAGTATGTGGTATCCATCCACATCCGAACCGGTTTATTTAATTAAAAATGCAAAGGTATATGTATATCCAGCGCCGGGTTCTGATCCAAACACATTTCAAGTGGAGTATGTATCAAATCCAACGGTTGCTTATGGTGATTCCGCAATAGGATCATTCCCAAATGAATACGAACATCTTGTTGTATTAGGCGGATCGGTGCGCTGTTTACAAAGATTGATGAACGATAATAATGTATCTTTATCAGTGACAGTACCAACGGCACCTTCTCTTGGCGTTGTATCATATTCAAGCCAATCTCTTACTTTAACTGATTTAACAGTAACAGCGGTTCCTCCTGATGTGCCTACTGCCCCGGCATTTAGTTCACCGGGAGTCGCACCTTCTACTATTTCTTTTAGCACAACTGCGCCAGTGTATACTGCACCTACAACAGCAATATCTCTTGTGGCTTTTAGTTCTTACACAAGTGGTCTATCTGAAACTGATCCGGGCGTACTGACAATAGCGTCTGTAAGTCCGCCTGTTCCGCCTGAACCAGTGATAAGTTCACCTGATGTTGGGTCGTCAACAATATCATTTACAGCTCCTGTGCCTTCATACATTAGTCCGGGTGTTGATATTTCTTTAGAGTCTTTTGCAAATTATACAAGTGGTTTATCAGAAACTGACCCGGGAGTGTTTTCAATTTCTGCGGTACCGCCAGCGACACCTGACAGGCCGGCAATAACGGCTGGTTCTGCTTCAGTTGGTGACCCTGTTTCTGTTGCTCAAGATTCAATTGCTGGTGCGGTAGATGGTATAACAGCTGCGGTAGATTCTATAACATCCGCTGTTGATGGATATACTGGTGAAACAGACACAGCAATGACCGGCAGCGCTTCAGGGGGAACTGATTCTGCTTATACAAAACCAATAGTTACTGATAACGCAGGAGCAGCTGGAAGCCTTACCGCCTTACTTTCAGCAGGCGTTCCCGGCGATGAAACTGATCAGCTTCAGTTTGATACATGGTGGGAAATACTTTCAGATTATATTGAAGATGATGAAGATGTTGAACTCGCACAAGCCCAAATGCAGAAGATCAGGACATATATTGATGCGTTTCAGGCAGAGGTGCAAAGTGCGTCAGCTCTTATGCAGTCAACGATTGAAGATGCAAGACAATCAACGCAGGCTTCTATAGCAACACACCAAGCAGATACAAATATTAAGAGTTCTGGAATGAGCAGTAAGACAAGCGCTCAAGTAGCGAAGATGCAACAATCTACTTCTGCTTCAATAGCCAAGATGCGGGAATCAACAGGCGCTTCGGTATCTAAAATGCAACAATCTACTGCGGCGGCTACAGCAAAGATGCAACAGTCCACACAAGCATCTATTGAGAAAATGCGTCAATCAACCAGTGTTAATATTCAGAACGCCGCCAAGACACTTGAAGCACTTGTGCAAGACTACACACAGGAAATTAGTAAATATCGTGCTGATATTGACAGATTCCAAGCGGAAGTACAAAAAGAAATACAGGAGTATCAACAGAAATTGGCACTCTATCAGCTTGAATTGGGTACAGCGGCACAGAATTGGGCGAATGAACAAGAACATGAAATGCGACAGTATCAGGTTCGTCAGCAAGATTCATTGCAGGAGTTCAACAAGCAAAACGCTATTTATCAGGCTGAACTGCAAAAGGCGATCCAACAGGCTCAAATAAACGCGAATGAGCTTATCAAGGAAGGTGACTTAACACAGCAAGCTGCTATACAGGATTATGTACAAACATTAAACCGGTTTTCAGAAGATGTTAGCAGACATCAGGCTGATGTAAACAAAGAAGTTCAGGCCTATCAGCAAAATGTAGCTAAATATCAAGCTGAATTAAATGTTGCTTCTCAAAACTGGGCGGGTGAACAGGTGCAGGAGATACAACAGTATCAAGCGCACCAGCAAGACTCATTACAGGAATTTAATGAGGATAATGCCTTATATCAGGCCGAGCTACAAAAAGCTATTCAGCAAGCGCAGATAAATGCTAATGAATATATTAAAGAAGGTGATTTGACCTTACAGGCAGCGATACAGGATTATGTTTATACGCTGAACCGCTATTCGGAAGAAGTAAAAGAGTATCAGGCGGAAGTCAATAAAGAGGTTCAAGAGAAGCAGACCAATGATAATGCAAATTTGAGCAAATATCAAAATGATATTCAAAATGCAGTACAGCAATCGCAGGCTGTTTTGAATGATAATAACAATCAACTGGCTAAATATACTGCGGAGCTACAGGCGTATCAGTCTGAAGTAGGTAAGGAGATACAGGAAAACACATTAAAGTTCCAGCAGTATCAGCGTCAGTATGATCAATTGAGGGCTGAATACGAACGAGGATTAAAAGTTCTGCCGATGCGCTTTGTTCAATATCAGGATCGGGTGGCTCAAAGCTAATGGCAACGAATGATGTTACTGTAACATTTAGAAACTTTTGTGTACCACAGGAAAAGGACTCTACCGGAGCAAGATGGTATCTTGACAGCGATTGCGGACGTAAACTGTCAGGTAGTGCCGTGTTGGCTGGAGAAATGGGCAATACGGTCAATTTTGTTGATTCTACAACAAGTTTCCCGGTAGACCTTCAGACCGGGTTTGATTTTTTTTATTTAAAATGCGTATCAGGCGATGATATAAAACTTTCGCTTGACGGTGGCAGTAATTATTTGGTTTCTTTATCCTCTGGTGAGGCCTTTGCATCTTATGTAGACAGTTCGGCGGCAGATATTAAGTTTGATAGCACCGGCTCTTCAAAAGCACAATATTTAACGATAACATAATGGCTAACGACAGAAAGATACAATTTGCCACACAGGTGATCCCAAAGATTGAGGCTCAACAGGCGGCAACTGCTGGTAGTCTTGAAGAATACGATCTTTCCAAAGCCGCATATCAGTATAACAAAACACATACAAGCATTAATAAATCTCTCGGTGGAAATGGTTATATTGATATTAACGCAACACAATGGGGAGATGGTTGGACATCCTTTACTGCGCCGCAAGGGTTAGAGTGGGAAGATAATATAAATAATTGGGAAGTGGCAGGAAACACATGGGATGGAATCATTACTATTTCCAGTGCAGTTGTTCAGTTATCAAGCGATTCCAGTACAATGGCTTTTTGCTATATTAAAAATACCGGCAGTAATGCTGTTAAAATAACGCTGGAGTATGGTGCTGGATCACCAACATATCCTTTTAAACTGCCAGCCGAAGGAAGCGTTCAATTTAAGGGTTATAGTACAAATCTTGCGATAAACAAGATTGGAGTTGTCAGGGTGTCCTCTGACTCAACAATTGAATATGTAATTGCGAAGGCCTGACAATGCCAAAACAAACAAAGGTTATTCGGGATTTTTCAGGAGGTTTAAATACTTTTGGTAATCCTCGAGAAATACAGGATAATGAACTTGTTGTTCTTGATAATTTTTCCGTAGGGTCACAGGGTTCGTTGAGAACTTGCGGAATTGGTATTGCCGCAACTGCTGATGAACTCGATCCGTATCCGACAGCCCTTGCCGCCAACCAGCGCCCAGGACATAATGTTTTTTCTTTCTCTACAGACAGACATTATAACGGTAACCAGTTTCACACTTCTTATATAGAGGGAGAACATTGGGTTGCATCGGCTGATCATCAAGGTTCAAATAAGGTGAATATGTTTGGTCGTTATAATGGCGGCTATGAAACAATAAGCAATGTAACAGCCGCCAGTGATGGCGATGTGACTACTCCTGCGCACGCATTAACGACTGCAAGCTATGTACGCTTTACCGACCTTGCTAATACGATGGGTACTTTGCTTAACAACACGATTCACAAAGTAAAGACTGTACCGGATTCAACATCTTTAACAATTGAAGAGGACACATCGGCTGCAACATACGGTGCTGCCAATGATTATATTAAAGGCGGTCAGCCGGGATGGATACTGGGTGCTGATGAGCCAGACCCGTCAGATGATGTTGCGTCAATGATTGATTATGCTTATGTAGACGGCGCTTTAAGAACTTCAAGTAGTAACTTTTTCTATTCCGGCCATACAAATAAATGGTGGGGATATATCGACAGATCATTATTTATTAACACAAGTGCGACAGATAGTGTAGCCGCCGAATGGTATTCAGAAGAGGCCGAGATCAGTGGGCCTACTGTCGCGACATTTAAAGATGGTGAAACGATTGGAGCGACTCCTGCTAATACAGATGCTTACGATCCAGCCTTGGATGTTGATTCAGCCGGTACTGACACGCATTATCGAGATGAAACTGATATGGATAATGACCTTGGTGATAATCCAACACTAACGACAATAGAGGCAACTGTTCTTGTTACTGCATTAGGAGGTGACGAAACCTATTCAGGGTTTACGCTTAAAGTTGGTATTTCAGATGATAATGGTTCGAGTTATTATGGAGGACTTAATCACACTTGGTCTATTAGTGGTCGTGGTAGCTCGACAAGGAATCTTACATGGAGCGGTAGTTGGGCAGTAAGTGATGAAGATCATGGTATACTTTCAACGCTTACATTTCCGTCATCTGGTATTGAAGCCGGTGTTTTTATTGAAGTAACAGAAATAAAGTTAATGACATCAACTGGAGGGTGGACAGATCATGCCTTAACAGGTAACGAAGTTCATGTAGGTGTAGTAGATGCAAGTTTAACAGGGGCAAGCGGCTGGGATACAGATTGGGAGATCGGTGTCAGCCTGCTATATGACGAGATCAACAAACAGGAAAGTCTTATATCTTTATGTACAAACGAAACTATTGCCGGAGAGAGGGAGGTTACATTTGCTACCGGAAACGCACTGGATATGGCAGTATTTATTAATTATGACAATGATCATGGCACGGCGGCAAACAACTGGCGGAAGCGCGTTACAGGATGTAGGGTTTATATGCGTGAGATAAAGTCACCGTCAAGCAGTGACAGATCAGAATGGTTCCCGCAGGCGGATTGCGATTTTATAAAAGGGGAGGTAACTGCTTTTGAAAGCGGTCATACGGAAACGGCTTATTATGATACAAGCGGTACCCAGCATATATTTTATTTAGGAAAGCAATATTTAATCAGGCCGCATAAGAGGTCTACATACGAGATTGAAAGCGGTGTTCCGGAAGATGAAGAAGTCACAATGGTCAGATATAAGACATCCGCAGTTGCAAACAGAAGGCTCTATGTCGGCAATATACTGGTAAGTTACCCGGACGGTAGAGAAGTCCGCATGGGTGATACAATGATAAAGTCAGTGGTAAATAAATTTGATTTACTTCCTTTAACTCATAAAATTGATGTAGTTGTTCAGGATGGTGATGATATTGTCAGAATTATTGAATACGCGGATCGTATACTGCAATTCAAGAAAAGAACACTTTATATTGTAAATATATCACAGGATTCTGAATATTTAGAAGGTGCTTATGAAGGTAAGGGTGTACCAACTAAATCATCTGTTACTAAAACAGATTACGGCATTGCTTGGATAAACCGGCATGGCTGTTACCTGTATAACGGTAGAACAATTATTGACTTACTGGTGAATAAAAATGGTGATCGTGTGATTGGCTCGGGGGAGTGGCGCGGTTTTATCAATGAGGATACTTCTACACCATGCAGTCTTGGATATAGTCAATCAGGTAAAGTTCTTGTGGTGGATGGAAATGCTGATGAGGGAACATATAATAACGCTTATGTATATGATTTTAAAACAGGGGCATGGAGATTTCAGACCGAATGTTTGCCAGATACATACGCTTCGGGATCATCACATGGAAGAAGTAATATGGTTCAGCGGTGGGATGGAGAAATGATGTATGGTTCTTACGGAACTTTCTATATTTTCAAGGATGAAGGAACGCGACAGGCGAACGGACACATTACAACAAAAGATTTTCAGTTGGCACCGCCAAATAAGAAAGTAAAGCTGTATAATGTTTATATTACTTATAAAACCACAGATGAGGTTAGCAGTGCTGTTACAAGAGTTCGATATGCCACAGATGGTAATAAGCAGTTCGCTCAATTTAATACAATTTATAAAGATGCGTCAACCGTCACTGTACTTGCTTCAACTTTTAAATATTTGAAGAATGTTGGAACTGTTGTTGAAACGGATGAGTCTGGTAGTATTGATGCCCTTGCTACTGTAGATACTTTTACGCTTGACAATACTTATGAATTGAATGTCGGTGACTATATTACCATTGAGTCAGAAAGTGAGATAATGAAAGTTTTGGAAATAAAATCATCTACCGAAATAAAGGTACAGAGAGGGGCGCTTGATACAACAATAGAAGTGGCAAGTGACAATAAAGACATAAGTAGATTATGTTCAGATCAGGCACGGTTCGAGCTTACGACACCGGTGAAATGCAGTAGCGTACAGCTTGATATAATACCCGGTGTTACCACTTACATGGAAATTGAAGAAATAATATTTGAATACAGACCATTATTTAAGGAATCAACATAATGCCCGGACAGGAATACAACGGATTTGATCCAGCGAACCCTGAAGATCAGGATGATCTGTACAGGGATTTTAGCAGTCTTAAAAACGCAACACAGAAAAAGATCAGTGTTACTCACGGTTATCCGAATGTAGCAGAAATGGCTGAAGGAGAAATAGCATTGCGTTATGTCCCCGGACAGGGAATGTTTATGTTTGTAAGATTTAGGAATAAGTTATATAATACAAGGATGGCAGAAGAGGGTCGTACTGGTATTGCAAAAATAATTGATAACACTGGCGGGACTGTGAATGATGATGTTGATATAACCGTATCTGGTTATAAAGATGATTTTGCAACATTAGCCGCAAAAGTAAATGAAATAATAGGAAAATTATAATGGCAAACGGACAGACACAAGCACCACAATACCCAGCACCAATTGCACCAAGTTTTCAATCCTTCGCTCAACGCCAGCGGATGGCGATTGATGATGCGATAGCTGCACAGGAAGCGCAGGAAGAACGAGTAACTGGCGTGGCAAAGGCTGGTGCGAAAACAGGATTTGAATATGATCAGATGTTGCGCGGGTATATGGAAGCAAAGTATGCGAATCCCAACCTTACTTTTTGGGAATATGCCACCAAGCCTTCTGTTGGAGGCGCATTTCAAGCTGAAGGGCGTAAAAAGATTGCAGCGCATATCAGTTCAGGCGGGGATATAAAGGATATTCCCGGGATGTCTTTTGGCGAAAGACAGAAAGCTGGATTAAGAGGTGTTCTTGGTGCAGACAAGCCTGTATCAGCTGCAGCTCCTGCGCAAGAAGCTCCTGTGCAAGAAGCTCCTGTGCAAGAAGTAGCGGATGTAGCCCCTCCGGTTGTGAAGGATGTAGTTCCTCCGGTTGTGAAGGATGTAGTACCAGATGTAGCGGATGTAGTACCGGATGTGAAGTCTGCTGATGTTGGAGATTTAGACCCTGCTAAATTATTGAGCAAATCACCTGAAGCAATAAAAACAACAAAACAATCATTGGAAACAGTTGGCGACCTTTTGAAAAAACCGGCTGTAGAAGAAATTATTGAAGAAGCTGCACCACTTGAAAAACCTATAGATTACACTGGATATGTACCCGGAGTAAAGCCTGTTAAAACAGAGTCTGTTGCAACAAAGTCTGCTGTAACAGAGCCTATAGAAACAAAGCCCGGTTTTAAAAAGACAGAAGTAAAACTTAAACAAGAACTTAATTTTGATGCAGGGACACTTTATAGGAGAGGGCCAAGTAAAGACCCTTCCAATCCATTTGCTACTGGGGATATGTTGCCTATTGGTAAGCCTATTCAAGCCGGTTTACCTATTCATAGTAGAGCATTAGAAGCTAATAAAGGTATGGTTAGCTCTGCTCAAATATATGGATTTACTGATCCGGAAGGTGTCACTTCATATTATGAAATGGAGAGTGAAGCAAAAAATGTAGGTTTGTTAGGAAGGAAAGGTCGTGGAAGATTTTTTAATGCCGCAGGCTCTGATTTTGATCCAAAAGTTATGGAAGCGTATGGTATGAAGAAATTGGATATTGATCCAAGCGCAATAGAGGCGGCTGGAGGTCGGAAAGAATATTTTAAATCAGAAGCATTTAAAGCAGACTTTCCAGTTGATGAATTAGCTGTATTTGATGAACCAGCTAAAGGTGGATTAAAAGAAACATTAGGTAAGGCCGGAAAAGGTGTGGGCTATGGTTTGTCTGCTGTTAAAGGAGTGCAAAGATTGGCAGAAGGGGAAACTGGTGAAGAAAGATTAGGCGGTGCAGTACAGGCAGCTGGTGGTGTTGCTGGATTGGTTGCAATGACTAATTTCTGGAACCCGGTTGGCTGGGCTGCGGCGATACCATTAGCATTAAGTGTTGGTGGTGGTCTTATGGGTGGTGGTGGTAATGATGCTCTTTCTAAAACACCGCTTGGAAGATACAGACGAAGGGTTGGAATAGGATAATGCCAACACCTACAATAAGAACTGAACATGATCTTCCTAAAAAGGTATTTGACAACTTTCCTCGTTATCTGGAAAAATCAAAAGATAGTAAAGATGAGTATTTGCAATCAAAGGAAGCTAATTATTTATATTCGCCAGCATACAATAATTGCTGGGCTGATTTTGATGTGTACGATGATATTTTGTGGATAAGATCGGCGTTCAGTAAAAATTACACCGAAACAAAAGAGGCGTGGGAGGAATTGAAAGAAATTGCAAGAAATATGAAATGTAAAAAGATACAATTTTCAACAAGAAGAAATGGAAAAATGTGGGAAAGGCTGTTTGATGATATGAAAGTTGTACAATGGAAAATTGAGGTAGAGTTATGAGTAAGGCAAAATGGCATCCGGCAGAAGGTGAATTTGGAATATTTGGTGATGTTGAGGAGGGCAGTGTTGAATCGCGAGCTGCAGAGGCACAAGCAGGGAGAGGACTTCAAGCATTAGAAGGATATAGGGAAGGTGTTGAGAAAAGAAGGGGAGATATATCCGATTATTATAGTGGGCAGGCAGATATACAGGAACAGGAATATGGATTAAGGCGTGAAGGTGTTGGCCTACAGCAGGAAAGGCTTGGTTTGGCAAGAGAACAGCTTGGAGGACAGCAATCACAGGCTTTATCACAATTTTTAGGGGATGCTTACAGTTTTCGCAGTCAGTCTGATGTGCAGAGGGCAACAGGCGGTTTGGCTTTTAGTGGTGGTCAGGAAAGAGGTGTGGAGCGCAGACGGGCTACAATGTCTGATATGATGCGCGGCAGAGAAGAACAATTTGGTTTACAACAGCAGGGATTGGATATATCAGGTCAGGAACTTGGTTTGCAGATGGAAGGAATTGACCTTTCACAAGCAAAAGAATATGCAGATTTAATGAAGTCACGAGGCATAGAGATGGCTGGCATAGAAGATTTACTGTATCAATTAGAAACAGAACAGATTTCATACGAGGGAGTATAATGGCACGATCATACGGATCATATTTTAGACAGAGAGATTTAAACAAGCCCTATAGAGGAGCGGAGATTGTACTTGGATTTTTAGGCGATATGATGGCGGCTAAAAACAAGCAGGCTCTTGGTTATGAAGCACTGGCTCGTGAGCAGGATAAAGAAAAAGCACTGCAAGATTATCGAACACAGACGCTTGCATCAAAAACAATTTCAGTTAAACCGGGTGAACAAGTATTGCAATACTCTCCAGAATTAGAAGCATACGAACCAGTTGAAGGCGCTGGCGGTGCAGGAGCTGCAACTTCAGTTGGGAAAACTTATGGAGATGAATTTTTTAATAGATATTTGAAAGGCCAAGTTGCATACGAGGATGCGGATAATGATGGTGTGCCTGATAGAACTTATGTTGGGCCAAAGGCTGGACTATGGCGTGAATATCAAGAGGCAATGAATGAAGGTAAAGAAGGGTGGGAATTTAAGCATCCTGATTTAGTGGAAGATCAACATAGACAATACAAGGGTGATGACCCGGCTAAACAACAGGAAATACTTGATTTTTTTA
>TARA_R100001530_G_scaffold104276_3_pt1 | contig 12921 bp, 17 predicted proteins | sample TARA_R100001530 | Tara Oceans TARA_R100001530 (sample SAMEA2622166) | marine metagenome | biome: marine biome (ENVO:00000447); feature: mesopelagic zone (ENVO:00000213) & marine oxygen minimum zone (ENVO:01000065); material: "saline water (ENVO:00002010), including plankton... | reverse complement strand
GTTTGAGGACTAGCACCTCTAATAACTGTGCTGACTTCAACCCAATCTAATTCCTTGATTCTTCTGGTCTGGGCTTTCCCCTTGCCATCATATGTAATCCCATCCTCAGGAACATTAAAACCGACCGACCATTCACGAATGAAATTTCCCTTAACATTACTAAATGCTTCCCTTCCTCCCTGTGTTTCCATGTTCATCTGCATAAGGGTATATAACTTGTATTCATCATCAGTTATATGGACAGGTCGTGCCGATAATACTTTCCCAACAACCGTATGTTGGTCATGTCCCGCAAGTACAGGAATTGGTAGATTTTTAGCTATAGAACCATTAAAAGCAATTGGGTCTATTACATCCCCATCTTTATCAATAACTCCCATAGTATTCGTAAACGCTTCAACCATACCTTGTTCACCATCAAGGGCTTTGGCTTCTGCTACCGCTATACTTTTATGAATCATACTATTACTCCTTCGGGTTGATAATTTCGTGGCATTGGAACCCATGACAACGTACCGTTTGGATGGTCGATTATGTCAAAAGCATCCTCCACTCTGTAAATCTGTCCGTTCCTTTCTGAACAACTTCTGTTATATGGGTCTCCTATCGCCGGAGCCGTATCGTAAGGACTGCCATCAATGTCATATGCCCTTACATACTCAAATCCCTGCCTTTTAAATAGATTGGTACTGGTTAAATTCTGGCTTCGCATAATTTCTGTTCTTGCAACTAATTTTGACCTGATTTCAGATTCTTGTAACACACTTCGTAAGCCGGGGAATTTTTCGTTTGGAACTCCCCTTGCTAATTGGTCAATTGAATATCCTCGCTCAAATGCCATATCTAATGCTTTTTGGACTCTCTTTTTTGTCGTAGAGTGAATTAATGTTGCTCTTGCCGGAGCAGATGTTAAAACTTCAGATACAACAGGAGATGCTTCCGACCATGTGACTTCTCCTGCAACTCCACTTTCATTAATTATTCCGTAAGTTGTTTTTGTAACATCAAGGTACATCCGATAAATTAATTCACTAAGATTTCCGACTTCACTATCTGGAACTAAATCAGTCATTCCAAAAGGAAAAGCCCCCTCCTTTGTCATCTCTGTTGCCCTTTCTAAGTGTCGACCTATCACGCCATCAATACGATTCCGAATACCCCTAAAATATTTAGCTATAGTAGGTTCGTATTTTTCAGCTAACCTATCTCGCTCCTTATTTAATTCATCACCCATTTTTTTACCTCTAGGGGCAACTGGGTCAATTGCCTTAGCCGAAAGAGCATTGAAACCTGTTGGCAATAACATATCTAAACTTGGAGTTATTGATTCAACCATATTGGAAGGCATTCTCCTCACTTCACCTTCCGCTAGAGCCTCTTGCCCTACCAATTGCCTAGCTTCATTTAAGGTTATAATCCCTGCTCCGAAAAGGTCTGTTGCTCTTTTATTATCAGTTTCCTTATCGTCCATGAAGGCTCGCATTTCTGCGAAATCGACAGCAACAGTTTCCCCCAACTCATTACCAATACAATAATTGAGGAATCTAACAATTCTGTTGATTAAGGGTTCTAACGTCTCAGAATGAAAGGATAATCTAGCCTCCTTATAATTAGAAAAAGTAGAACGCTGTAATCCCACGTTTGCTGAGATAAGAATTGGCGGTACTCCAAGAACGGAACAAATTCTTGACTCTGTTTGATTATGTAAATCGGTCAAAGCCATATCCGAAGGTGCTGAAGCCATCTGTTGATATTCCGCATCGTCATCCAATACGGCAACGGAATGGAAGTTATTTACACCACCAAAACTCGACCTCCACCTTGATTTAATACGATTCGCTTCATCTTGTGATGTTAACTTCCTTTTTACTTTCAATAATCCTGATGGAACCCCTGCATTCTGGAAAAAAACCTTAGCAAAGTCCGTCATAGCCAAATCCAAATTGATTGTCTTGGCTAGAACATGTAGTGGGGAAAGTCCATATAAGTCCCCATTAGGATTTGGAAAACTCATATGCCCTACATCTTCAGGAGAGAGGGAATATTCCCTACCATCTATCTCATAAGAGTAACCCTTTACTCCTTCCCCTGATGGCATAATTGAAACTCTGTCAGGTCGTAACAGGTAAAACCCTGTAATCTGGTTACCTTTTGAGCGTTCTTTTAAAATGTATACATTGCCCGACACATAAAGATAAGTTACCAGACGTTCAATCCAATGATAAAAGTCCTGATTCTCATTTGGGTACATTATCAATTGACTGAGTGGGGTGCCTGTAGCTTCAATCATTCCTTCAGCAGTTTCCTGTTCAACGAAATAACGAGCCGTAGCCGCTCCTGTTGAAAGTTCTCTAATGCAAGAATTGACTATAGCATTTCGGCCATAACCTTCCTTTGCGAAGTTGCCGTAATTGTCTTCAGGATACATAACAGAAGACAAGTCATTTACTAAGGGGACAGAAGTTGCGACATTATAGTCGACTTCTTTACTGAAAAACGGAAACCATTTTGGCATAGACCCTCCATAGCTTGAGGGTACTTGCCTAGACCACTATTTTAAAAATACCACATTTGTTCCATATTATGCAAAGTTACGGTATTTACATCTTGAACAAACAATAATCGTTCCTTTTATTGCCCATTCAGCTAACAATTTATTACATTGAAGACAACGAAAAAATTTCATCACCAAAGTCCTTGTGTTGGAGCATTTGAACTTCCATAAACAGCTAATGATAATGCCATGACACAGTCGTCATGCAATCCGTCTGGAGCCGAATACCTTACCCCTGTTCGTGTGTACTCATACCCAAATGCGTCCAATTCATTAACGATAACTCCATCTGGATAAGTAATCTCCTTTGATTGAATAGCGGCTGATAATCCTTCCATTAATTTCTGCTTTGATGGGGCAGAAAAGTTATATCCTTCTACATTGGGCAAATCTTTTTGCAACCTTTCTACTATAGGGTCACCCACACCAGTTGAATCAACAACAGCAGGGGTATATCCGATTAAATTCTTCAAGACACGGCACGTTTCTTCCCACGGTGCTTGAAATCTTTCAAATTGACAAACTTGACCCTTACTATCCAATCCGATTGCGACAGTATAATCAACCGACTTTGCCAAATCTACCCCGAATATTTCTGGCTCTTCTGTAGATAAAGGGGCAATACATTCGTGTATAGATTGTTGACCGAAAGGATTCCCTCCGTCATCCGATGGTTCAGCTAAATATAATTCCTTAAAAACATTTTCTGGTAATTGACGTTTTGCTTGCTCTACTTCCTCTAAATCTAAAACCCCCGCATCAACTGCATCATATGCAGTCAGCTTTGCATAATGCCAATTTGGTTCACCGCTTTCAGCCATCCTAGCAAGCCTATAAGCCCAATTCCTTCGTCCTTTGACGTTGCCGATAATTCTCAATGGCCCCCTAGTGTGAGTTAGGGTAGAGCGAATAGCGTGCCAAGATTCTTCACGTACTCTTGTGGCTTCATCAATAACAGCGGCGTGAACATCATCCCCATAAAGGTTGTCGGCTTTTTCTCCTGACCTAAAAGCAATTACTGCCCCATTCGGTAAAGTAATTGTTAATTCGGATTCATTTGCTTTATAAATATGGGGAGGGAGTCCTCTTTTTAATCTACGATATGCCATCTTAGCTTGAGGATAAACAGGTGCTACCCACCAAAAAGAATGATTGGGTTTCCCCATTACGGCTCTTTCAAGAATCCAAGACAAGCACGCTACTGTTTTCCCACATTTCGTAGAACATTCAATAACTGCATACCTATTGGTCGAGAATATAGCCTCCGTTTGCTTCTGGTAAAGGGGCGGTCTCTTGTAAGTTATTGTCGGCTTCTGTAGTGTCGTCATTAGAGTCAATCCTAAATGTTATAGGGGCATCATTCATATATAAATTATGCTGACTTAAAGAAATTAAAGGCCTATCAGGAATAACTCCATTTATAACATTAATCTCTTTCATGATGCGAAGAATTAAATTTGTTGCTTCCACATCTCCTTGCATTGCTCTTTGCCAATGTCTGAGCATTAATTGATTATAGCGTTCCATTTGTATTGAACGAACGTCATCCGCAAGACCAACATGTTCTTTGGCTAAATCGGATAAAATCCTCTTTTTATCCCTGTGAATTAAAGAATAGGCAACGCCTTCCTGTTCTGCTATTTGTCTTTCGCTCGCCCCTGCAAGTACGGATTGCAAAACACGAAATCTGCGTAATTGTGCTTTTTCGGATTGACCGTTTTTTAATGCCATTAAGTTATTTTTTCCTTAATAGTCATGCCGTAATTATTTACCCCATCGGGAATCTCAATATCGTCCCTTAAAATCAGGCGGTTCTTTTTAAATGATTGATAATTAACCTCATGATGCCATCGGTGAAACTTCCAAACGACTCTTGAGACATCAGGATGCATCTTTTGAATCATGCGAGATTTATTCATTGTTCCTTCATCGGCATAAAAGGCATCCGTATTACCACCCTTTAAGCCTTGTGTGACAATCTTCTGTTGCATGAAGATGTAAAATTCTACCGTACACCAACCGTCCTTCAATGCCCTTAACGAGATGTCAGTATCCTCGTTATATCTGCCTCTCCATCTATAAGGAAGTTCATTATTTATTAATAAACAAGAGTAAATTCTAGTATTCAAAATAAAGGCGGGATTATCATCCTTAAAGATTACAAACATATCGTACTGAGGCCCTGCAAGGGCAACATTCGTATATCGGTCGACGAAATCTTCAGCCATTCTGAATATAGCACCAGTATGGCAATCTAAAGCCCGATTTCCGTTTAATCGTTTGAAACTTCTGATATTGTCATCCATCACCCAATGCCGAGCGAATCCGTTTTCAATTGAATGCTCCCACGCGAAATTCCTTGCCGCCCCCGGCCCATTAGACTTCCACTCTTCCTCTGTACAAGGGTCATATTCGTCATGGTATTTCTGTGGTAAAAGTAATATTTGTTCGGGATTAATTACTTTTGCATATTCCTCATATTCCTCAGGTTCAATAACCATATAGTAAGGCTGATTCATTGAATCCAAAGCCTTACTGGTAAAGCGAGTTTCCCATCTCCCCTTACTGACAATGTATATGGGGTATTTAGAGTTCATGCTTCATGCTCATCCGCATATTGCAAACCCAAATTAGTTGTTTCGTGAACAAAGTCTGTGAATGGAATGCTCTTTGTTTTGTCAGTAATGTTGTAATCAATCAATTCGGCAAATCTGTCGACATCTTCCTGATTCATAAAGTTCATTTGGATTGCCCGAAAATATGTTAAATCTTCGTTTTCATATTCTGGCATACCCTTCCAATGTTCTTCCCAATCCTCATTCCCTACAAGAGGGTCATAGCCTCCTGTTAGCGAAGATAAAAATTCACTGACAGAATCATCTTCGGCAATCAGCCCATCAAGCAGTTCCTCAATCTTCATCTCGTCCCTCCCTGCCATATTAGCCAAAGGGTCTAATGTCGCAAGGATTAAGTCAGCTTCCCTTTCTGTAACATCTAAAATAAGGACAGGAACCTCCTCATTTCGTGATGCTTCGGCTCTTAAGTGCCCATCAATTAGCATTAAACCGTCAGGTGTTTCCCTTGCGATTACGGCATCAGCATAGCCGACTTCGTTCAGAATTCCCGCTAATGCTGTCCGTTGATTTATGGGGTGTGTCCGCCAATTTTTTGGATTGGGGATTAAGTCATTTGCATTTACTAATTTGTACTCTTTAATACGATTCTTAAAAGCCATTACTATACCCCTAGCCTGCTGAATTAGTGATTTATAGCCTTGATGTATCTATTCATATTACCGATTATTTTTGCACACCTCTAATGCACACCTCAACTCGGACTTCCTTCATAGTGGCTACTTTTACGAAATACATTTGATAGCTTTTAATAAATTTTGGGGAATCGTCTTCAATAATTTTCGCATCTACAATCCCATCAATTGCGGGTGCTACCGCACAAGCTAATCCGTCATAATCCATTGGCTTCCTTGCCCAGAAAGATACGATTTCCAACGCACATTCCTTAAACGGCTCGGTCATTTCAGCTTCTTGCTTTGCAATAAGTGCTAAGTTCCTCGCAATTTCCCGATGTTTTTTTGTTAAATTGGCAATCTTTCTAAAGTGCGTAGTCTTTAATCCGTTTTTTGTAAGTCTTGTATCTGTTTGAATCACTATACGAAGCGATTTACTGTAAAACGTAGCGTCCCACAGACTTAATTGCTGAATCAAAACAATCCCCTTGTTAACTGTTATCTATTGTTAACCTTACCCTTACGGCAAAAAAAAGGCAAAAAAAAAGCACCCCCCCTGCTTATGCAAGGGGGGGAGTTTGTAGTGTGTAAATTCATTCGTTCACAACCCTTTCTCTTTATACGGTTGAATGAAATTATGCTACATAAGCTTCAACGTCATTTAAAGCGACATAGAAATCTGACCATACGACATAAGCCTTTGCGATTTTCAATCTATCTTTGGCGTTATAAGCAGAAGTCCATATTTCTCTAAATAAAGTTAATTTCGGGTCATTTTCTAAATCAATAGCATGTAACTCTGATTTATCCCTTATTGAATCCACCCACGGCTTAGTCCATTCCTCCCATTCATCCTTAACGTGGGATTCAACCATCATTTGCATATCGATAGGTTGTCGTACTAAATGTCTTGTCGGAATTATCACATTAGGATTATAAGGAGGAATAGAAATAATGCGTGGTTTTAATGACATTAAGTCGAAGGTCTCAGATTCAGGCTCGGGTTTAGGTTTAAGATATCCAACCCATTCAGGTGGTTCGTACTCCTTCGCACCTTTCCCAATATTACATCTACGACAAGCAGTTGTAAGGTTCTCCATTTCATTCCCCCCACCTTTCGATACAGGGACAATGTGGTCAACTTCTAATCGGATATCCTCTTCTGAACTTTTAGCCCCGCAATAAACACATTTGTACTTATCTCTTGCAAGAACCTTAAATCGTATAGCACTACCTATGTATTTTCTTTTGTTTTGTTTTTTCGGCGTTTTCCTTGCCTTTCTTATTTCATCAAGTCCCTCCTTATACGCCTTCGTTCCATATGACCCTGAGGTCAAGTTTATGGTAGTAGGAATAGCTAAAACCGAATCGGCTGCAGTCCTAGCCTTAATTTCTGCGGCGGATTCGTGTGGCCTGTGCCACATATTAACGGTACTCATCCATGATGGAACGCTAACCGAATCGGCTGCAATCGCTGATGCACCCCCTACAGTAATTGTTCCATCCTCTAATATCGCATTAAAACTTTGATTTAAACTCCTTTCCTTCCTTTTCACTTTTTTATGAACCATGACCTGACCTCTCAATAAAGTCTTGGTAAGCCATAGTTATATCGTAGGCACAGTCACTACAGTAATCTTGTCCATTCCTAAGGGTGTCGTATATCAGGTAATCCTTCAAAGGTTCACCACAATGGCTACATATATTGAGTGGTTCAGCTATGTTTAGATTTATTTGTCCAACCATATCGTAATTTCTCTCCTTGTTTAGTAGGGGGTGGGTCATATTTCATGTAATTACATTTCACGCATCTTTTATCGTTAAATCCATCTAGAGCATCAGCCTCGGTGAAATAATGTCTGCATGATTGTTTAATTATTAAGGGGTCTATGACCTCCTTTTTTTCGGGTTTGTTATAAGCCATATTTATATATATATCTCTCTCTCTTTTTACCCCCTACTTTAGTAGGGGGGAAAAAAGAGATAATAAATGTTTTCCTAAGAAAACATATTTAGTTGAAAATGTTGGTTGTAATCTTGTCTTGTTAACCCCCCACTCCAGTATTTAAGTGGCAGATAAATTTGTTTGCCATAACCTCTGTCGAATTCGACTCCATGTTTGTCCCACATCGTGAGGTCAGTTATATAAGTGCTATCCGTATCTCTTGCATGGATTCGGAACAATATTTTGTATCTCGTCCCTTCCATGTTGATATCCCATGTGCAATGCCGCTTAATTTGATTAATAACATCAATATCCATAGCCCACGCAGGCGGCATTCGTAATTGATGAGACTCTTGCTCCACCTCCTTATCCACGTATCCAGTTTCCTCGTCAGGGTCGTAATAAAAAGTGGCAATCACTTTCCTCCCTGTGTTGTCAAAAATCGGGCGGCGGTGCATTTGAGCATATTTGGCTCTTAAGCGATTCATTTCCTCTTCAAACATTTTATGCCCCCTGTATGTGCAATAATCTGCGATATATCTGTTTTGTAAATTGGCTTGGATGCGAGAGTAATTCCTTAACTTCGCCATTTTCACCAAGCGAGAGTTTAGTTCCACAGCCAATACAAATTGCTATACAGCTATATTTCATTTCTTCAATAGCCAAGACTCTCAAATGCAGACAATAAAGATAATATTTGCCGAAGGATTTCGTTGGTACATTTCTACGGAAAACCCTGTCCTGACTATGATTAGCCGCATATTTGTGCTGTGGTGCAAAGGTTACCGGCAAATAACCCCAATGTTCACCGTCTTCAGTAGAACGCTGTTCCCACACAGCACCACATATATCGCATTTGAGAACTTTGAGGGGATTCCCAATAAAGTCGGCTCTATTCTCGGAAATTGGGCGAATTTTTCGCTCCCCATTAATCGAGCAACATTCTAATGAAATCCAATTTAAAAACCTTTCGTTTTGGAATTCAATATGAGTATGCGAAAAGCCTGTAACTGGTTTTTTACTGGAGTTAGCCATCGACTTCCTCCATACTTCCGTATTTATCCCACAGAACAGGAAATGATTCAGTTTTAACAGTTAATTTGGCAACTACGACAAATTTATTACCGCAGTCGGTTTCTTCGTCCATACAGGTTACAAGAACCGTTTCCTCACATCTCTGAAACCTTGGTCGAGGAACCCCATAGAAGAAAACGTTTTCACATTTAGGACATTTAGCCGGTACATTAATATTTTCTTGTTCTTGCATTATTCGTCTCCCTCCATATCGTGCTCTACAACTATTTGGTTAACATCTTCAGTTCGCCAACTTTGACCATCACCAATCAATAGAGGGACAACATCTTTGTCTTTTACTTTAATTAATTCTTGTAAAATATCGTCATTCACAATGACCCTTACATCACCGCTAAAGCCATTGACCCGATTTGCTCTGTTCGTATCTTTTTGCCTAACAGTTTTAATAAGGTTCACCATATCGGGATAGTGGTTGAACTGTAGGGTTATTTCATAATTTGCCATTCTGTACTCCTTGTTTTATCCTTTGCAAAACTTTTTTGTTTTTGGGGGGATGGTTTCTCTCCTTGTTTAAACATCCCCCCTTTTTTCAATTACTTAATACTCAGCTTTGGTGGCATCTAAATGCCATAAAGTCCCATCGCTAACAAATCGGTCATCCCTTGATAGTGAGGAGGAAAAAGACCTTAAGTTGGATACCTTGATTTCATCGGCTAAGTCCTCTAAGGACAGCCCTGTACCATTGGCTTCTTCAAGTAATTTTGCACTCCTGTCACAATAAGAATCTGACCCCAAAGCGGCATGGTGTTTTATATCTAGTGGCTCTAAATAAATCCCATCCCCCCATGTCATACGAAACCCAACAGGTTCTCTCAAAGTACCAATGTTAGTTTTCATGTGATGCATCGCTAAATCAATATAGTTTTCCCCCTTTTTCTGTGATTTTTTGAGTTCGAAAGTATTCCTCGGTAAATTTGTCCAATAGACAGAACCAAATGGGCCGTTTTTCCCACCACCGCCTTTCGTAATATGAGCCAAGGTGATGGTAGTTACTGGTCTGTCAAAATCTGACAACATTCTGAGTGCAGAAAAATACTGTAATGTAGCATCTGCTTTCTCAGGTTCGCCACCACAGGCGGGGCCTGCAGAATCAATTAATACAAGGTCAATATTTTTGTCCCTGATTTCGGCTCTAAGGGTCTCGACCTCTGCGGCTAGAGGAGAAGCACAAAAGCGATAGTAAATCATCGAGTCATTGGGTAAATCCATCCCTCTGATAATCCCATTATTCCTTCGCCAAGTCTCCTCCCAACTTGCTTCAAAGTCTAAAACCAAAGTGTTGCCTTTCACGGTTTGAAAACTGTCTGTCAGCCCGATACCGCTTTGAACCATAGTAAGCAAAGCTACCCCTAGAGTAGATTTGCCCATACCACCATCTCCATAAATTAGAGTCGGCATTCCTTCAAAGGCTATACCTGTGATTCGTTCAGGTGGCATTTCAGGTGGCTCCATACTATTTAGCTTAAATACAGGCTGACCTTTTCGGTATTCCTTTAATGCTAAATTAGTAGCCTGAGTCAATCGTCCTTTCCAATTTCTGCCTGCGGCAGAATCGTTTAAATCGCTAATAGTATTGCGAAAAGTACGAGTGACACCAGTTCTAAGTGGCCCAAGTAAGTGCGGATTCAATTGCTGATAATCTCTTACCGAGATTTCCGCATCGACATGATAATCGGTGTGGGTGTAGAAACTGACCATATCAATTTCTACCCCATCATCCCACTTAATTACATAACCAAGACCCTTGGGAGTAATCTCAGGAATGCTCAAATCGTCTTCCATTGTCATAAGGGAACCCCCCCTCCGTTTGTTTCTTTATGCCTCAAATAATCGAGGTGACTTCTGTTTTGAGCGGAGTTGAGGCTCGCCTGTCGTTCACTAAGTTCTTCCAAAAACTTCATAATATCTCTGGTTTTAACAAAGATTTGGTCAGATTCGTCCATTGTCTTTTTAAGCATGAGAAGTGTTTTTTTATGCTCCTCATGCTCAAATTGATAAGCGGGTTTCCATCCTTGTTCATCGCTATCAATACTGACTATAGCGTTATTTACAACCGTAATTGCTTCCGTTAACAAATCTTTATGACTCTGACCATTTACTTCAGAAAGGTAATAAGTATTACGGTTTAGGATATCGCTGAATTCATTTTTTATTTGCACCCAAGATTTCAACACGGCATCAATGTTTTCTACCATGGAAGGTCTCCTGTTGAGTGCGTTTCTAAAAAGGATGCTAACATCTGATAGTTAGAACCATTTTTAGCTAGAAAATCATTACTGGACTCGTACCCTCCTTCCTTCAATTTCCTTTTCCTGTCTTCAACCGATACCTCTTTTGCATCAAGGTACTGGTCTAAGTCAGCTTTATTTTTTATGGTGGAATTTGGAGGGGATTCTTTAGGTATTATTTTTGAAATCAACGCTCCTTCCTCAACAGCCTTTTGTACAAGAGGGGAATATCTGGCGAAAGTTCTCTCGTTCAACCATTGAGCAATTTCTTCCGCGTTCTGCAACACCTCTGGAACGTCAGCCGCTCCAAAAGCAATCGCCTGCATTACCGCAGTTCGGTCATTTGTTCCTTGCTCTTTATTAATGGTTACCATATCCCCACCAACTAATCCCTTAGAGGGTGGTAGCAGACCGTTTGAGGAACTTTTGACTGTCGGTGATATAGACATATCACCTAAACCACTACCGACTTGAAAAGTAAGGAATTTCCATTGATAACTATTGTCGTATTTTGGGTCTCTGGGTTCGCCGACATGTGCCCCTGTGGTAGGAGGGCTTAATAATTCTCCCCTGACCAAATCTGCCTGCGTGGTAAAAGTTTGATGTCCCTGTCCATCACAGTCAGCATTCCATACTTTTGCTTTCGGACATTGCCCATCAGGAACGCTTCGCATCTGCTCTAAATCAGCCGCTTCAAGTTTCCCGATAGGATATACCGTCATTAAAAACTTATTGATATCTGGCACACCGAGTATTAGTGCATTTTTTTCGTTGTGTCCATGATATGTGACATTAAAAATTGTCATTTCGCTCTCTCTCTCTTTATATAACTGGTTTTGGATTCTTTGCTGTAAATTTAATCTTCGTCCTAACATCAAGTTTCGGCTTGTAAGCTTCTTCAATAATGTCAGCGAATTTCTTGCCCTCCCTTGCAAGTGGCTTAATATGTGTAGCATTAAATTTTTCTGGCACGGTGACGGTTTCAATATGTTCTGGAACCCATCCACCGTTATCCAGTAGCCTCTGTTGAACTACTTCGTCATCAAGCAATCTTTGGAGAATCTCAGAGTCGTACTCCATAGGGTAATTAATGTCAGCCCTAACAAATTCAGTTTCAGTACGAACTGCTCCAATATCTTCCATTTTGCGAACTAAAATTGCTTCGCAGTAATCCATCTGGCTCTTTAACCGAAAAAATTCTTTCCGTAAGTCAAAGGTAATATTTGCAAGTCCCTTGATGTCATAGGATTGAACACTTTCAACAAAATTTTCGGTCACTCCCTGATTCATAACGATTTTTTCCTCCTTCGTATATGTTCTGTTCGAATAATTGGGTAAGGAATCCACCAAAAAGCACCTCTGGGGGTTTCTTCCTTGATACAAACTCCTAAATCACCCATACGCATCAGTTGATGTACTCGCTGTCTGGACACTTTGTGTCCGTTATTCCATTGTTCAGAATCTTCTACAGCTGTACTTACTGAAACGTACCGTTGATTCAGTTTCATCACACCCTTATCTGCCATTGATTTTTACCTCCTTATTAGTTATGCAGATTAAGGTTTACATGGTAAAGAGGATTGACCGAATAATCAATCCCCTTTGCCACAGTTAAGCAGGCAGAAGGAGGTGCTCCCTCTCCTCCTCTGATGCAGAAACAATCTTCCATGCTTCATTTCGCATTTTCACGCCATCGCCGAACCAGTTGTTGTTCAGTCGGGCATTTACTACAGCGTCAGAATTGTCACCAATAGTATTGACTGCTCGACCTTTACCTTTGTAATGGGATAGATATTCTGTAACCGCATTGTATGCGTGCCATGCTGTCTTACCATTATTTCCTAATCCACTC
>TARA_R100001530_G_scaffold73573_1_pt1 | contig 12966 bp, 19 predicted proteins | sample TARA_R100001530 | Tara Oceans TARA_R100001530 (sample SAMEA2622166) | marine metagenome | biome: marine biome (ENVO:00000447); feature: mesopelagic zone (ENVO:00000213) & marine oxygen minimum zone (ENVO:01000065); material: "saline water (ENVO:00002010), including plankton... | reverse complement strand
ACAAAGTGACCTCTGGTGTCAATGTGGACAAAGTTCTGATCCTTGTAAAGACCAACACCACCAGCTAAAATCAGACCTTGATCCATCAGTTCAATGACCTGGTGAAAAACATCGACACAATCCACATTCTTCACTCTGACATCAGATGCTCTGGACACCAGATGCTGTGATCTTGGACTTCCTCCACATCTTGTGTTGTATGCCTTTGACCTGTGGCCAGAGATGATGGTGATTGGATTGTTACCACATACAGTTCTCAACACTTCCAGTTGAACTGCCAGAGTCTCAATGTGTGAGATGTGCTCATCTGGTATCTGAGAACCATCTCTGCATTGAAATTCTTTTAAGTTGAAATACTTTGTGAGTTGTCTGTCAGTGCTCATTGTTCTCTGGCTCCTCTTTTGGCTTGATCAAGTTGGAGATGATATGGACTGCACCATCTTCAAATCCTCTCCAGTAATATTCCTTTGAAACACTGTCTCCAATCCACTCTGCAATGCTGACCACTTTGCTCTCATCATGAGTGATAAATGCCATCTTTGCTCTCAATCTGATGAGGAACTTCTCTTCATCTGTCAACATCAAGACCTCTCTCCATTCTTCTGCAATCTGACAGTTCATCCACTGTGACTGGATTTCTCCATTGACATTTGAGTGGATCAAATATCAGAGAGACTCTTCCACCAGAGTCATGATTGGCTTTTGCAATGATGACCAGACCAGCATGTGGAAGAGATGGATCTGAATCTTCTGGAACAACTCTGTGGAGAAGAAGAATCACTCTGCTGTCTTCCTCAAATTTTCCAGACTCTTTGAGTGCATCATAGGATGGAGCTCTGGTGGTGCTTCCAGATCTTCTGAGTTGAGTAAAGAGAACCACTGGAATATCCAGTTCTTTTGCCATCTCATTGAGTTGAGAGAGTATGTGATCAATTGCTTGTCTGGCATCCTTGCACCATCTTGGTCTTGAGATCCTGAGTGCATGATCAATGATGATGATCCTGCATCCTTGTTTGACCAGTTTTCTTGCTCTGAGTCTGATGGACTCAACAGTGAGTCCAGCAGTATCATCAATAGTTCCATTCAATCCTGCCATAGAGATGGCAACTCCTGCAAGTCTATCTCTGTCTTCTGATGCTCTCTCTCCTTGGAGTCCATTCAACAGATCTCTGATCCTTCTGTTGTCAAACTCTGAATTGTGAGAGAGCATTCTCATCACTTGCTGTCTGGTTGTATCCTCAAGACACACAAAGTGTGGTTTGAGACCAAGTGCACAATAGTTGAGAAAGAGAGTGTCTGCAAAACTGGTTTTACCAACTCCAGGTCTGGCTGCAATGGTTGAGACCACACCTCTCTGGAACTCCACTTTGAGATCCAGTTGTTCAAATGTTGTGGTGATGGTTGATGGTTCTGGGATGTTTCCAGATTCAATATCATCAATGCTCTGATAGACTTCTGCAAATGCTTGTCCAATGGTCTGGATGCCTTTGGTCTTGTTGGCTTGTCTGAGAAGTGGTTCTGTGGCTCTCATGATGTCTTCTTGCCATCCATCAATCAGAGATGTGATGTTCTCTCCAATATGAGGATTCTCTCTGATCTCATGAGAGATCTTTCTGGTGGTCTCATCCAGTGATCTCATAGCTGAAATTTGCTGGATGGAGTTTGAATAGAAATCCAGAGAGGATGCTGGTGGTGTTTCCATAGTCAGTTCTGAGAGATAAGCAGCACCACCAGATGCTTTGAGATTCTTCTCTGCTTTGAGTGCTTTGACCACAGACATTGAATCAATCATCTGTCCACACTTTGTGAATGCTTGCCAGATGACTCTGTGGTTCTCATAAAAGAAGTCACTCTCTTTGACCAGGAGAGATGCCCTGTCAAATTGTCCACCATCCAACAGTATCAGTCCAATCAATGCTCTCTCTGCATCTCTGTCTGCAATCACTTGATCTCTTTGCATAGTCTCTCCACCTCCTTGGATATATCCACTCCATCTTTCTCCAACTGTCTGAGTCTGGCAATCTCTGGATCTTCTTCACTCTGTCTCTCTGGATTGAAAAATGATCCTTCCAGAATCAATCTCTTGAGTTGATACTCAGCACCACCAGAGAACTTCTTGTCCACATCCTTTCTCCATTCTCTATATTGCTTGAATGAGAACTTGACCTGCTCATCTGGCCATCTGAGAAGTGGCCAGAGATACTCTGAGAACTTGCCATGTGGAATGTGTGGACCATAGAGATTCTCGAATCCTGGCCATCTTCCAACAGACTTTGCAATTTGACAGACATTCACCCATCTGGAGAAGTCTGGATAATTGGCCTTTATATTTTCTTTATATATATTCTTATTCTTACGCGAGGAACCATCACCATTTAACAGCACTCTATTGTTCTGATATTTTGCATTTAACAGCACTCTATTGTTCTGATAAGTGGATTTTACAGCACTTTTTGGTTCTGTTAAGTTCAGATCTGGTCTCTTTCTGGATCTTGGACTCTCCAGATATCCACACTTGACCAGTCTCCTGACAGACCTCCTGATGGTGACTGGATTATAATTAAGAATCTCTGAGATTTGCAGACTGGCTGGAGCTCCAGCAGCAATCAATCCAAGCACTCTGAGATCAATGGATTTGAGTCTTTTATCTGTGAAAGCATCAACTGGAAGTTGAATCATTGTTCTCCTCTGTTGAGCATTCCTTGAAGTGTATTCCATGCAAGTGCAGCCACTGCTGGAACTTGGCCATTACCAATGGCTTTAATTCTGTCCATCCTATTGGCCATCCCATCAACCACTCTGTCCAGTTTGGATTCAGAAGACCACCATCTGTTCTCTTCACATCTCTGTTCAAAGTGACTGTGTTCTGGTTTGGCCACAGATTGTGCCTTGCCATATAGCCAAGACTTGGCCTTAGTTTGGCATTTGGTGATGCTGACCTGTTGTATCCTGACTCCGAGGTCGATGGTGTAGGAAGCCAATATCCATATTCTGTCTCTTTTGTGTGGTGCACCAACATGGTGTGCTCCGATAACACACCACGCAGCATCATACCCCATTTTGGCAAAGTCTGAGAGGATGATGTCAAGACCTCTTGAAACAAGCACGGGTGAATTCTCCACAAAGACAAATGGTGGTCGAATTTCAGAGATAATCCTGGCCATCTCAGACCAAAGACCTGATCTCTCTCCTTGGAGTCCTTTTCCAGTTCCTGCACATGAGATGTCTTGACATGGAAATCCTCCTGAGATGACATCAACAGATCCTTTCCATCTGGTTCCATCAAATGTTTTGACATCATCCCAGATTGGAAATCGTTCAAGGATTCCATCTCTTTGTCTCTGCAAGAGAACTCTTCTGCAATAGGAATCAATCTCAACAGCACAGATGGTGCGCCATCCAAGGAGTCTTCCTGCCAGGAGACCTCCTCCTGCTCCTGCAAAAAGTGCCAACTCATGTCTCATTGCTCTGCTCATATTTCTCAACTTCCTTGATTGAGATTCTCAATCTGTTTCCAAACTTGATTGATTTCAACTTGCCATCTGAGACCATTCTCCTGATGGTTTCCTGGTGGAGCTTCCACCGCAGTGACACATCTTCAATTGATAAATATTTCTCTTTCATGTTCTCCTCTCAATAATCGAACATTTAGTGTTCTAAAGTATTTGACAGTGGTAAAGAATGGTAGTATGTTTGTCAACAGTTGATTGATTCAAACCTTAGCAGGAGCAATAGAATGAACTTAAATCACGACACTTTTTGCAGTCACAGTTTTTACAACACCAATGGTATTTATGCAGAAATTTGGTCTGAACATGGAAAATTTTATGTTCAAGTAAATAATGCAAACAATAATAATATGATGTTTGGAAGTTTTGACATCAAATCCATTGCATATAAATATTACAGAAAATCACTCCTGGATGCAGTCCTTGCATCAAAGGAGAAAAGATAATGAAAGCCAACATTATTTTTGATCCAAGACAAGATCCAAAAAATGGATTCAGAGGTTACACTGGCCAATACTACACCTCAAGAAACATCAATTCTTTTGAAAATAAAGATGGTGAATGGGTTGTGGATTGTGCTGCTGAATTTGTCAAACTTGCCAACAATCAAATCACAATGGAAGAAGCAATAGGAAATTGTGAGTTGAATGCTCATTGGGTTTATTTAGAAAGATCAAATGCTTGTGATGCTAGTATTGATCTCGATGAATGGCCAAGCCACATTGGATTCAATGACTGGTTTGAGAAGTGGGCTAACAAATGGAATATAGAAATTCAGGATTGATTCAAACCTTAGCAGGAGTAGAGACATGACTTACGAACAATACAAAGAATATGTAGACTTTTTTGCAAAATGCAATCTGAGAGACAGAGAGACTGAAAGAATTGATTTTCATTTTGATAAAGAATACATGCAGAGACATTTTGATTGTGATCCTCCACCATATGATTTTATTGATGTGTCAATGGAGGCATCTTTATTCAGAATCCTCTCTGAATTTTTCAACAATTACAATTTTATTGAACCAACCAAGAATCCTGATCTTTACCCAAGGCAACCAAGAATTTCTGACATTAAAGAACACACACTTTTTCCAAATTGCAGTTCAGATGATCTTGAACATCTTCCAGATGATCTCAAATCTGAGTATGAAAAGTGTGATTATAAATCCAACTGGAATGACCAGGAGAATGTTTTCTGGTGTTTCTATCAAGACTGTCTGGATGCAACTGCTTGGATTCAAGCACCAAAACTTGCATGTATTTATTAACAAACCTTAGCAGGAGTAGAGAAATGAAAGAAAATAACGAATATAAAAAGTGGTCCACATTGATAAATAAACTTGATGAGATTGATGTTCACTTGGATCATGTGGTGTTTGATGTTTTGAATGATTTGAAACATCACAACAGATTAAATGAGTGTTATTCTGATGATGTTAAATATGCAATCTTGTATCTGGAAGAAGCACAGCATTTTTGTACAAGTTCTAGAGATTCAGATGTTGTAGTTAAATCAATGGATGCACTCAATCACATGCTTGAAATTTCTCTGAACATGGAGAGACCACATGACTCAGTTGAGTTTTGTGATGAACAAGAAAACAGAATTGATGAAATCAGAGCAATAAATCCAGAATTGGCTGATGCCATCAATGAGTTTATCAATTCAATAGCAAGTCACCAGGACATCATCACAATCTATCATCCAAGTTTAAGTGGATTATTGATCCAGAACATGAGTCTCTTGAAAGAGGCAATCAATGCTGCTTGGCATAAATCCATCAAAAAAAGAGAAGAGACAATCTTATTTGCAAGAAAAGAAAGATTCAAAAACAGAAAACTCAAAGAAAAGAATCAGAGAGCATTGGATAGAAAGGAGACAACATGAATGAGACAAGAGTTCCTTTTACTGACTATCTCTATGTAAATGAAGACAGTGCAAACCAACTGCACAACATCTGCATGAATGTTCTGGAGTGTGCAAATGACCTGGTTGAGAGATCCAGATCCATTCTTAACAAAACAAGTATTGCAGAACCAGTATTGCAGAGAGAAGTGGATGCTATTTCTGTCATCGCAAATTTTGCCAAATCAGGATGTCTTGAAGTTATTGATAGAACATCTCTCAAAGAGGAGACAGAGACCAATGCCTAATATCTACCAGAAGACACAGAAACAGCCATCAATGGAACTGGTGGAGTCCAATCTATATGACACCACCAGTTCAGATGATAAGTCTCTTAAAATCGATTCTAGAGACTATTGGAAAGAGTCCATCATCTCTGGTCTGGAGAACAGCCACTATCACAGCATCAATGAAAGAGATGGCAAAAAAGTCTGGTCTTCCACCAGTCTGAGACAACTCATCAAGTCCATCTCCCATCTCAATCACTATTGGACAGAAGAGATCAAGCCATCTGGACCAATGGACATTGGATCTTTGATCCATGCTTTGCTGCTTGAACCAGATGATTTGCCAGATGTGGTGGCAATCAAAGCAGCATCCAGGAACACCAAGATGTTCAAAGAAGCACTCAAAGAATCTGATCCATCATCTCTGGTCATGCTTCAACATGAGATTGATACTGCTCACCAGTGTTCAGAGAGTGCTCTCAAGAACAGATATTTGAAGAATGTGCTCACTAATGGACAAGCAGAACTCTCCATTTTCTTTGAACTGGAGATTTCATGGAAAAACACATCATATCAAATTCCATGCAAAATCAGACCAGACTTTCTCCTTGCACCTCATCTGGACAAGCAGGACTGGATTGATATCAAGACCACATCCAAAGGCATTGACTCCAAAAGTTTTGGATCAATTGCTGGTCAATATGGAAATGTGATCCAGTGTGCTTGGTATCGTAGAGGATTGAGAGCAGCAGGAATTGACACTGGTCACTCTCTCCAAGTGGCAGTGTCCACAGTTCCACCAGTTGGACTGTGTGAGATATACCGAGTGAAAGAAGAAGACATGAACAGAGCAGATTTCATCATTGATGATGCACTTGAGACCTGGGCACGATTCTTGACTGATGACTCCATCTGGACTGGTCCAAGTGGATGTGATGATGGTGGATGGCCTATTATCAAAGATCTCAATATACCACGATGGTCATGGCCAGAAGGCTACTAGAGGAGAAGAAGACAATGAGTGAAACTCAATTAGAAAAAGCAACAACCAACACAAGCATCTCATCATTGAAACCTCAGACTCTGAAAGAGTGTTTCAAACTGTCAGAGATGATTGCATCCAGCACCACCATTCCAAGAGAGTATAAAGGCAAACCAAATGATGTGATGATCTGCATCATGAGAGGAATGGAGATTGGTCTCTCACCACTCCAATCAATCCACTCATTCTCCATCATATCTGGCAAACCAGTTCTCTCAGCAGAAGCAATCAGAGGTCTGTGTCTTGCTCACAGTGAGTGTCTCAGACTGGAGATGGAATCACTGGATGATGACCAATGCACATTCATCACACAGAGAAGAGGTCATGAACCAGTGACCTTCCAGTATACAATCCAGATGGCAAAAGATGCTGGTCTCCTGAGCAAACAGAATTGGACCAGCCACAAGAGACAAATGCTCATAGCCAGAGCATCTGCTGGAATATGCAGAAGTCAATACTCTGATGTATTGCTTGGATTGGCTGGTGTCTATACTCCAGAAGAAGTTCAAGACATTGAGGAGAATGATTTCTCTGCTCCATCTGTTGATCTCACTCAAAGATACAAGAAGATTGGATGATCAACACTTGCTTAAAAAAGACAGTAAATTGGTGTTGAATTGAATGCAGACTGGCTGGAGCTCCAGCCAAAACTCATCAAAAAGAGGTCTTTAATTATGATAAACATGAGGATCAAATTCAATCCAAAAATGCATTATACTGGAGAAGAATTGAATGCATTTCTGTCAGACATGGTGATTCAAATCACCAGGAACATCTCTCCAGTTTCCATTCCAGCAGGTCTTGAGATTTCCATCAGCAGTGATGGAGAGAAAGAGAGAAACCTCAATGTCTGAGATCTTTCTTCTTTGTGCATATGTGATTGCACATTATACTGTTGCTCCAGTTGAAGAGGATGCTCTGGAACTGTGTCAAGAGATTGGAGAGTTGTCAGAGAGTGTCGGTGTTGATCCATATCTCACCATCTCTCTGGCTTACTATGAGAGCAGATTCAATGTGGATGCAATCAGTGATGCAGGAGCAATTGGAACTCTCCAGATTTTGCCCAGATATCATTGTTTTGAGATTGGCCATAACTGTCACCGCTTGATTGATTCCAATGGAGAGCACATACCTCTTGAGACTGACTCCTGCTATAGTCAATCAACAAGTCTTGGAGTATGTGCTCTCTCCAGATATCTGGTGGAATCACTGGGAGATGAAGTGGTGGCAGTGGCCAGATATCATGGTGGAAGGAATCCATCACAGAGGTCTGTGAGATATGCATCAACTGTGGTGAGATTTGCAGAGACTCTCAGAAGAGAAATTGGTGGTGCTGGAACCAACCGTAAAGTTCCAACACCACCACCCAAGGAGTGAGACAATGCTCCTTGGAACCATACAACATCCATGAAGATTTCAAGACTACAATCTGAGACCAAGACCAACAAAGAAACCAGTGAGACAGATTCCACATAGTTGAATGATTGCCAGTGCTGGTGTTGTAAGTCCAACAAACAATGCACACAATGAGAGAAGAACTGTCACAGACAAAAGACCAGTGATTCCAATCAATGCATAGAGTGCAGAGACCTTCTTCCACTTCAATCCAATAGCCATCAACCAGGCAATTCCACCATTTGAGAGAAGTATTTTTGCTGCTGCAAAGACTCCTGGTGAGATATTGAAAAAGTGATCCATGATTGGATTTGCTTCTTCAATCAGATAGACATGAAAGAGATGAAGACTGAGGCAGAGATCTGCAATGCTCAGTGCATGTGCAGCACCACCAACTGTATTTATATATTTTGAGAAAACATCATCACTCATGCATTTTATGTGACTTCATCTCAATCACCACCTCATGAATGGCTGTGCATCTGTCAACAAGTCCTTTGATGTTTCCATCAGTGTTCTCAACTGCTGTGAGTATCATCTTGGTGTGTGCTTGAGAGAGTTCTCTGTCTGCTGATTGCACCTCTTCAAAACTCTTGGTGACTCTCTCCACCATCTGTGAAGAGTTCTCTCTGTCCACTTGTCTTGAATCCTCTGCTTGTTTCAGAAGTCTCTGTGTCAAGAGATAGAATGCCATCAAGATGGCACCACTGGTTCCAAGTTGACCCATAATTGATTCAAATATAGCAGTCTCCATCATTCCATGCTCTCTTCTTCTGATGACCTGGTATCGATATCATAGCAGATTGGAATGTTGCTCCAGATGTCAGACTCAAAACATGCAGTGATATGTGATTCCAGTGTATCAAAATCAATGCTGATTCCAATTGAGTGAGTTGCCCACTCTCCATGAATCTCTGCATGACCAGCAAAACTCTCTGAGAACTGTTGAACTTCAACAGCAGCATCTGAGAATGATGGTGGTGTTGAGAGATCTGGTGCAGTTGCACAGCCAACACAGAACAAGATGATGATGGAGAGTGTTCTCATTTATTCTTCCTCTTCTTCTGGACTATCGCTTCCACTATTGTCCAGATCCACTTCACTGCTTTCTTCAATCGCTTCTTCCTCTGTGGCTTCATCAATATTCTCCTCAATGATTGCTGGAGCTCCAACTGCACATTCACATTCAAGCACATCAATGGCTGATTCTGCTGTTTCATTTGAGATGTATCCTTGACCAACAAGAATTCCAAGAACCACAATTGACACCATCCAAAAGACTCTTTCTCTCATGCTTTACCTCTTTATGTTATATCACCAGAAGCAACCACTTTTTCATGAACTGAAAATCCATAACACTCCAAAGCAGTTGTTACCTTCCTTGCAGACACACTGATGGTGGCCACTGCTCCTGTGGTCACACCAACAGCCAATGAACCACTCACCTCAAGCACAGTGCTGGAAGTGTTCACCAGTTCCACTTCAATTGCAGAAGATGTATCATGAACATGAAGTTTCATCTTGCCATATCTGAACCATGCATGGAACTCGATGGTGTTCACACCAGCAGAGAGATCAACTTTGATGTTATGAGTTAGGTCTGTATATGATGAATCATTCAACTTGAAGAGGATTGCATTTGTTGGAGACCACTGGCTGATGAGAGTCTGTGTTCTGTATGCCCAGGCATGATTCTGTGCTGATGGAAGAACTCTCAATCCAAGAAGATGATCATCTGCTGCATCACCAGAGAGAATCTCTCTTTGATAGTTAAAAGTCGCTGGATCAAGACCTGGATCTGTTGTTGGAAGATTGATTGCCATATTAGGTCAACTCCACACTTTGAAGAGAAAATGCCACCACAATGGTGTCTGGATGAAATCCAGTCAATGTTGCACCAGTGTCTGGATGTGTTGTGACCAGTTTGGCTTGCACTTGAATGATGGCTGGATAGGTCACATTGGTGTCTGTCAAGAGAAGTTTTGGAGTCACTCCAACTGGTGTAACTTTTCTCCAATCTGATGCAACTCCATCATAATAATCATTCTGTGGATCTTGTCCAAATGCACCTCTAAATTGAGTGGTGACTCTGCTCTGGTGTGCATGTTGATTGACTGAGTTGATGTTGCTGGAGAGATATGGTTTTCCTTCCACTTCTCCATTCCAATAATTCTGATATGAGATCTGCTCTGGTGAGAGGATGACTTTCTCTGTATCGCTTGAGACTATATCATCTCCATCATAAGTCTGGATTGATCCTGGAACAGTTCCTGTTGTCACTGGATTGTATGCAGCCATTCTGAATTCCAATCCAAAGTCATCCTCTGCAAACTTATCACGCACAAGGATCAGACCAAGATATGCCTGGAGACCTGCTCTGTCACCAGCAGGAGGTGCATGTGTGACAATTGCAGAAGCCAGAGACAGCCATGATGATGCATTCAAGGCATTTGCAACTGGTTGTGTGGCCACAGTTGTTCCATCATATTGGAAGTATTGACCAATGGATGCAGAATCTTCTGCTGGTGATCCTGACTTGCCTCTGATCAACCAAGTGTATCCTCTGGATTCAACTGCTGGTTTGATAGCATGAACTGGAACTCTCTCTTTCAAGAGTCTGTTGGTCTGAACTGCTAATTCATATGGTCCATAATAACTTGCTGGTTCTGAGTTGTTGAACAGTTCCTCAACTGGTGATCCAAGTGCAAGTGGAACAGACTCAAGAGAGATTCCAGATATCACGCACACTCCTTGTCTGAACATCTCCAGTCTGTATGCTGGAGCTGTTCCAAGGATCTCTGTCAAATCGGCTGGAATCATTCCAAATGGTGGATAGACAGAGAGCAAATCACTCTTGTCTGCATCACCATGAGTGTTTGTGTGATATTGAGTGGCATGTTTTGCAGTCACAGTCTCATATGTGGTTCCTTGGTCTGTTGTAAACTTGAGAATGACACATCTCTCCAACTTGGTGACTGTGAGTGCACTATCCAGATCTGTGTTCCAGTCCATTCCATATATCTTGTCTGCAAATGGCAATGGTGGTGGATCTGGTGTTCCAAAGTATTCAAGATCATCATCAACACCAGAGTGACTCCAGAGCATGATTCCGACCCAACCAGTCTGGCCAAATGTTGGAACGTCCATAGTCAGAATCTGATCAGTGGTAGTTATGCTGGTGAATGTATGATCACCGTGCCACTGAGTAGACCTCTCTGAGTTGTGACCATATAGCCAAGTCGGAGTCACCAGAGATGCACTCAATTTAACAACAAAGTCTGGTTCTGCTGTGCTGGTTGTGAGGAATGCATTGGTTCCAACACTTGTTGTGATTTGGTCCACCACAACTCTGAGTCTCAACTTATCAATTGGCTGTGAGATATACATAAAGACAGGATGCCAAGCCATAGGCCAAGGAGAACAGAGTCTCCAGTTGACAGTCCTGTCATTCTCATTGAGTGCTGCAACATTATCATCACCAATCCAGAAGCATCCTTTCTGGAATCGCTCTGTGTTTATCTCAGAGAGATTTTCAATCTGTCTCTTGAATGCAACAGATGACAAGGGACCATCTGAGGTCGATATTGGAAAAGCGTCATCATCCCAGTAATTGTATGCCATCATTCACCCCATTTATAAGGTGTTACATCTGAACTTCCAAGACCTGGTGTTCCAGAAGCAGCCACACCACCATCTGATACATATCCATAATCTGCTCTCTGTGATGCAACACAATCATCATGATCTGAAAACACCAGATAATTTCCTGCTGCTGGTGTGACATCGAAAGCATCAGCCAAAATGATATGAGTGCTGTCTGGTATACTTGCAACTGCAACAGAACCAGAGGATCTCTTCACACCATGACTGTCAATCAACCACACCTTATCAAGTGCAGAGAAGTGTGCTGGATCATTGGAATCATAAGAATTGGAGAACTCATTTGCAGAGACTGCAACAGACTTGGTTCCACCAGTATATCCAGTCACCTTGGCAGATGGTGAATAATGTGCAGTCTTGATGTCTGGACTGATAAGTGCAGTAAACTTTGCATTTACATCTCTTGGACCCCAAGTTGGAGAGACTGCTGTGATGAGACCTTGGAGAGTTGTTCCATCTGCAACTCTGTCACCAGTTGAAGGATCAATCAGAGCAGCACTATCAAGTGTGACCTTATCTCCAACATCAAGTGTGAATGCTTTTCCTGATCCAACTTCTCCTTTGAAATAATTGGTTCTCTGGGCAAAGATTCTGACTCTAGTGCAAACAAATCTAGCAAACACAGAATCCATGTCTGCAATATCTGTGGATCTGTATGGTGAGTTGCTGAATCCTTGTTCTGTTCCAGTATGTGGTGGATACCAGTCTCTGATTTCCACTTCTGGAAAACTCAGTGTTGATGGATTGATGGTTCCAGTTGGATCTGGATCAACTTCAATGGTGATCTCTGAGATGGCTCTTCCTTTGGATTGGAGTTGCCAGGTCTGTGGTCTCTGCAAGTCTCCAGAGTCTGTGAGTGCTGTTGCTGTGTCCTTTGGATAATGAGACTCAACTCTGAGAAGTCTCCACACTCCATCTCTTGACTGACCAACTGCAAATCCAAGTGGAGAGAACATTCTCTTGAAGAGCTCTGTGATGGATTCTGTCTGAGTTCCACCAAGAAAGAGATCTCTTGCCTGGATGTCATCTCCAAGAATATCCCAGGCATCTTCAAAAGATCTCACATCCACTTGTGCTCTGGGTATTGAAAGAGCAAATGCTGGATATAATCCACCAGCAGTGTATGCCTTGAATCCAGCAAGTTGCGTTATAAATGAACCAAGATCATATCTGAATCTGTCATCTGAATCTTCAACTGTTCCACTCACTGAACTCAAGAGAATG
>TARA_R100001530_G_scaffold25421_1_pt1 | contig 13116 bp, 33 predicted proteins | sample TARA_R100001530 | Tara Oceans TARA_R100001530 (sample SAMEA2622166) | marine metagenome | biome: marine biome (ENVO:00000447); feature: mesopelagic zone (ENVO:00000213) & marine oxygen minimum zone (ENVO:01000065); material: "saline water (ENVO:00002010), including plankton... | reverse complement strand
GTAAAACTAATCCTGAATTAGCAGAGTTTAGAAACACATTAAAGAAATTAGGAATTCCAACTAAGAAGGTTTCAGGTCAAACTTCAAATTTATTTGCAATAAATAGATACCTTGTTGCTCCAACAAAACTTTATCCAAAAGGGAAAGCAGAGGTTAAGAAACTATTAAAAAATAAACGATACGATTATGTGTGGGAAGTTTAAAATGAAAACACAAGACCCATTCGGATTTGTAGGAGCAATCCAAGTTCCAAAAGATAAAAAATGGGATTAACTTCAGCACAAAGTATTTGTATTGTTGATAAACATAATAGAATGATGATAGTTACTGGAGATATTCTTAAAGCAACAATGGGAGATAATCCTAAACTTAAAAAACTATTGAAGGCAGATGATTGGGGGTTGGCAGTTCAATAAGATGGTAACTGTAAATCAAGATACAAGAGTAAGGAGTATTGAACCTCCTAAAGTGAGTAATGTTAGAGGAGTAAGTTCACCTGATGCAAATAATATGATAGATGACCTTCTGGAAAGTGCAGGGATGACTAATAGAGGAGGAGGAAGTGCATAATGACAATCATATCAGACACAGCAAAGATAATAATTAATAAGAATAGAGATGCTGGAGAGAGTATGGATGAATACTTTTTGGGGAAAGACCCAAGAAAAACTAAATACTATGGACAATTAGATAGTTAAAAATGAAGAAAACACAATTTCAAAAGATTGAAGATAAGATATTCAAAAGTAGAATCTTTAATAAGATAAATGATGGAATAGGAAAAGTAAATGATTTAATTCCAATGCCTAAAGGAGAAAGTTGGGGAGTTGATATTAAAGCACATACTGTTGATAGGAAATGGACACCATCCGAAAGGAAGTTCCTTGAATTGACAGCAGGAGATTAATCACAATGGCAAAAAAAACAAGTTTTATGGAGAAGGTTGTTACTGGAGTAACAGGAAGAACCAAAAAGCAAAGAAAGTCAGACCATGTGCTGAAAGCCAAGATAAAAGCAAAGCAGATGGCTTCTTTCAGAGATGAACAGCTAAGACAAGCTGAAACAGTTGGAAAGAAGAGAGCAGAGATACAAGCCAAAAGGCAGATTGAACAGATGCAAAAACCTCAAACATCTGGTGGGCTTATGGACTTGGGCGATTGGGGAAAAGCAAAAGAAGGGTTTGACCCAATGACTTTTGGAACACCAACAGGAAAGAAGAAGAAAAAGAAAACACCAAGTGTAGCTGATTACTTAAAGAGTGTTCCTGCATAAAAACAAAATGGCAAAAAAAAAGAAAGGGAAAAACCCCAAAGAGTTTGATGTAGAAGATACTTTCAATGCTGGTGAGAACAAGGTGATGGAAGAAGCAGACAAACTTGAGAAGCAAGTTATGACACCTGCTCCAATGGGAAGTGCTGAATGGGTAAAGGAATATGCTAAAATAACAAATGAAAGAATTGCAAGGAGGTGAATGATAATATGCCAACAAATAAACAAAAATATAAGAAAACTTATGGAGATTTAGATAGTGCTTTTCAAAGATATCTTGAGGAAGATGAAAATGAAAAACAGAGAATAATTAGAAAAATAAAAGAAGGAGCAAAAAAAGAAATTGCTGAAGAAAAAAGAGTGTCTATTACACCTGCTCCAATGGGAAGTGCTGAATGGGTAAGACAGCAGACGGAGATATAAAATGACATTAAAAACTGAAGATAAATCTTTTGGTTCTCCAGATGATGCTTTCTATCTTGCTGAACTTTGGACTAAGAAAAGTGGAGAAGTAATCGGAAAAGAATTAGGTTTAACTCCCAAACAAATCAGGAAGAAGAATTTACTACTGAAGGTTACAAAAGAATTAGGAAGCAAAACTCATTTAACTCATTCTACCTTACAAAGAGATATTAGAATTCTTAGAGAATTTAAAAAGACACCCCTACTTGATATGAAGATGAAGGAATTGAAACACAGATTAAAGAAATACTAAAAAGAAGTTAGTGAGAGGTTTTCCAACATTCTCTTTCCCTCAATGACCTAATCTCTTTTTATCGTTTTGGGCAGACAAATCCCCTTATAAAATTCACTTTTCTGGAAAAAAAATCCGTTTTGGGCGACAATTTCTCATCATAGAAATCTTTATAAACTTGTGTGTGTGAGATTTTAATATGACAAAATTAAGTGAAGCTGATAGAAATTAACAATCTATAATCAGTTGTAATCAACTAAAATGGAACAAACCAAAAACCAAAAACAAGAGAAGGTGAAGAAAAGGATTTTAAAATATCTTGAGCAGAAAAAAGGAGTAACTGCTAATGAGATTTCAAAAAAACTTGGAATTCATTTCTACACGGCAGAGCATTATCTTAAACAATTAGCGATTGAAAAAAAAGTCAATCAACTTGAAACTAATCACCTCACAGTTTTTATGTTACAAAATGGAAAAGATTAGTAGAGAGTTAGAAAAGAAAAGTAAGGAAAGAATAAAGAAGAAAAAAGAGTATGACCTATTAAGAGAAAAGTTCTTGAAGCTTGAGAAGGACATACTTCCTCAAAGGTTTTCTTATGAGTTATTTCTTTGCGAAGGTGAAAAGTATTTGAAGTTTTCAGGAGATTTAATTTATCCAGTTGAATTACTTTCAAGTATTCTTGAGAGTTCTAAGAAGGATGAATTGAGAGCTGGAAGCAGAACTATTGGTTTAATTTTACAAGTGCCTAATCCTTTTCATAAGAAGAAAGGTAGTAAGAAATCAACTAAAAACAGAAATAAGAGAAGGAAAAATGGAAAAAGGACAACTACTAAATCTTAAACCGATTGGTCATTTTGCTAAAGACAACTCACCTTCTGCTTTCTTGAGGAAGATGAAAATGAGATGGTATTTAGATACTATCTTTGAAAAAGCAATCTTTCTTGCAGGAATTCTTTTCTGTTGTTATGGATTATATAAATTAGGATATTGGTTAGTGATAAGATGATACAAAATTATATGGTTGAACTATTTGCATTGCTTGTTTTAATTCTTTTGACAATCTTAGATATTAGGAAGAGAGAATTCCCAGCAATCATAACTTCAGCATTGCTTTTTGTCGTTGCTATTGTAAATATTAGTAACATTGAATTTGGTGTTCTAGCTTTTATTCTAGGTTGGTTATTATTAGATATAGATTTCATTAGAGGAACAGGAGATTTGAAAGTTATAACTATAATGGGTTTATTTGTAAGCAATATGGGTATGTTCTTCTTATTAACAATATTAATTTTAATCGTTGGAACTGTTTACAAATTATTGATGGTAAAGGTAATGAAACAGAAAGATGAAACAGCATTCATACCTGCACTTCTTGTAGTTTTTATAACCTTCCAGATTGTAAATTATCTAATTTAAAATGGAATTAAAAGAAGCAATATTTCACACATTTTTCACAGCAATCTTATCTGTGATTGTATATATTATTTTGACTTGGAGTTTGCAGATGCCTGAGATATTAATAGCTTTTTTAGTTGGAGGGATAGCAAGAATGCTATTTATTATATTCACAAGGATATAGAAATGTTTATAAATTAGCACACACACATAATAAGAAAGATGACAAAAGAAGAAGTTAAGGAGGAAAAGATGAAAGAGGTTAGAAAATCTTTATCTTGTGATAAATGTGGGTCAAGCTTTGTTTATTGTTTAGCAGATAGCACAGTTGTATGCAGAAGGTGTAGTCATAGGAATGGTAAGGAGATATTAGATAATGGCAGTTTCAACTGAAACAATTAAAAGTGGAGATATTCTTGGAGGTATGGGTGTTAATTTTGCAGGGTTTAATTTTGGAACTTTAACTGCAATTATAGTATGGGTGATTGGAATTATTATTGTTGGTGGAATTCTTGCTGTGATAATTGTTTGGTATATTAACAAGAGGAGCTATAACCTTAAAATTTGGGTGTTTAGCAGAATTGGTGGACTTCCAATGCTTAAATTAATTGATAGGGGGAAGCTTATGGCATTTGGAATGGCAGGAGATAGATTACTTCAGATGAAAAAGACAAAGAAGTTTCTCCCTGTTCCTCAAATCCAAATGGGTAAGAACATCTATTGGTTCTATGAAAGAGAAGATGGAGAATATATTAATTTCTCCTTAACTGATATTGATAACGAGCAGAAAAAAGCTGGAGCTTACTATGTAGATACGGATATGAGGATGCAAAGGTTAGGAATTGAAAAGAACTTGACGGAGAGATTAACTAAACTATCTTTCTTTGAAAAATATGGAACAGCAATTGCTGGAGTTATCTTTGTAATTATGGTAACAGTATCTCTTGTAGTTTTATTTTCTCAATTAAAAGATGTTACAGCTTCAATAGATGGTATGGCAAAAAGTGTTAGTGGTATGGCAACTGAAATTAATAACTTCTACACAGCAAGGGTTGGTGGTGAAAGTCCAAGAGATGTAAGTGGATTAATTCCTGCATTTGCACCATTATTATTATTATTAAGGGGGAAAAAATGGCTTCGGAAATTATAGTAACAATCGTAACAGGATTTATGTTCTTATTGTTTATGATTTGGATTGGATGGTCAATCTATTTTGCTTTAGGTAAGTTTGGCTTATGGAAGTTTGCAACATATCGTAGATTAAAGAAAAAATATAGAAACACAGAATTCAAAGATGATGCAATCGTATGGGCAGTTGATAAAATTCAAAAGAAATGGAAATTTAAAGATGTAAGGAGATTTACTAAGTATGAAACTGATGGAAGTGAATTGCTTTATACTTTTATGTCCTTGAGCAAACTTTCTCCTACTGAATTAGAAAATATTAATGAAAAGGAGGTAGAAGAAAATGGTGGACAAACAATTAACAGACCTGAAGAAGAGATTGGCAGAACTCTCCCAGAAATCCCCAGAGAAAGTAGTGAGTAAAGTTCCTGAACCGATTAAGGAAGTTCCTGATGTGGTAGAAACTCCTGAACCTGCTCCTCTTCCAACTACAAATGTAAATGAATTAGAGATGTTGAAGGCACAGGTTGAGAAGATGGAGAAGATGGCAACTCCACAAGAGATAGCTCCTCCTCAAGAATTAGCAAAGCCAGAAGAACCATCTGAAGAAGATATGGAGAAGTTTCAACAGCTTCAAGCAGAGATTGAAAGATTACAGAATGATGGAGTTTGGAGGGTTGAAATACTTTATCAGTTAAATAAAATAGTAACAGCTCTTGAGAAACCATAGGGTTTCTCAAGGACTACTTTTTGAGAGTGAGAAGGTTTTATAAATAAAAGGTAATTAGAATTTAAAAGAGAGAAAAAAAATGGATGAAAAAGGCAAAGCAAGGATTTTAGATTTTTACTTTACTGAACAGCAACCTGTTCATATTAAATGTGTAGATGCTAGATTTTTTAATGGTAAGGTTTTGGAAATTAATTTTGATAGGAAGTTTGTGAATTTTATAGACGATAAACTAGGTGAGGTCATTATTCCATTTGAGGACATTTACAGCATCAAACCATTCAGAGAAAAGGGGTTTGGTGTTTAAGATGGACTTCTTCATTGATAATATAGTGAAGAAGGTTATAATAGATATTATTGAAAATAAAGATACACTCCCAAATGATATTGCTGTCTGGAAATCTCAAACAAGAAGATTGTTTCATAAACATCCTGCTCATAAGATGTGGGATATGATGGGAGAATGTTTAGCAGAAGCTTCTGATGAGCAATGGTTTGAACATAAATATCCTAAAGAAGTTTTTGAAGAGAAGTTTGTTAATCCCAAGATGCAAATAGTCAAGGGAAAAAGAAAGAGTGTAATAAAAATAAACTTAAAGAATTCTCAAAGAAGAAAATTAATTAATGATAATCTAAAGATAACGGATGTTGTGCAGAGTTATGGAATTAAGGTTAGGGGAAAGAAAGCTATCTGCCCTTTCCATAAAGACACAGACCCATCTCTTTCTCTTTCTAATGATAAAAATGTCTTTAATTGTTTTGGGTGTAGTGCGAAGGGGGATATAATAACTTTCATAAAAAATATGGAGGAACTTAAAAAAAGGGGATGGGAACAAGAAAAGAAGCCGAAGATAAAGCACTAGAACTCGCAGGTTTAAATGCACCTGAAGAGATATTCAAACCACAAGGACAAGTCAAATTTTATATTGAGCAACAACCAATCTATTATGATGAAAATGATTTGTGGTGGATTTGGGATTTAGTCCTATTGAGATGGAAGATTAGTAACGAAGTTGATATTCTCAATATGATTGAGAAGATTACAGGAGAGGATATTATCTCTCCAAAAAACAGAACCCTAATTCTAAATTCATTAAAACAAGAGTGCCGAAAAACTAAGCCAAAAGATATTAAACCAACTTGGATACAATTCAAAAATAAAATAGTTGATGTTGAAACTGGAAAGCAGTTTGATGCAACTCCTGAATATTTTGTTACAAACCCAATACCCCATAAACTACATAATGGAAATTATGAATTAACTCCAGTAATGGATAAGATTTTTGAAGAATGGGTTGGAAAAGATTATGTTCAAACTCTTTATGAGATTATTGCTTATTGTTTAATTCCTGCTTATCCTTTGAACAGATTATTTTGTTTTATTGGAGCAGGAATGAATGGGAAAACCTGTTATCTTAATCTCCTACAAAGATTTTTAGGGAAAGAGAATGTCTGCACAACTGAATTAGATACTTTAATCAGCTCCAGATTTGAAGTCACAAGATTGCATAAGAAACTAGCTTGTTTGATGGGTGAAACAAACTTTGATGAGATGAGCAAGACATCTTGGATTAAGAAATTAACTGGAGGAGATTTGATTGGATACGAATATAAGAACAAACCTCACTTCCACGATTTCAATTATGCTAAGATATTGATTGCAACTAATAGTTTACCAACCACAACAGATAAAACTCTAGGGTTTTACAGGAGGTGGCTTATTATTGACTTTCCTAATCTCTTTTCAGAGCAAAAAGACATCTTATCAGAAATACCTGATGAAGAATATGAAGCTTTAGCTTTGAAATGCACAAGCATTCTTCACGAGTTGCTAAAAAAGAGGAGATTTCATAATGAAGGAGATGTTAAATCAAGAATGGACAAATATGAAGCCAAAAGTGATTTCTTACAGAAGTTTTTGGATGATTTTGTTATTGAAAACTGTGATGGATACATCACAAAGGCAGATTTTAGAAAGAAATTTCAAGAATGGTGTGTTGAAAACAGGCATAGGCAGATGGCAGAGAACACAATCTCTAAGAAATTGAAGGTAAAGGGGATTGATGCTGGAAGGAAGTATGCTCAATGGTTATTTGATGGAAAGGGTGGACAATTAAATGTGTATTTGGGAGTAAAATGGAAGGAATAACAACTTATAGGTATTCAGAAGAGAGGAAAAAATGGAATGATATAAAGAAAAGGAAAAAGGTTTTTGATGAAAACAATTATACTTGTGAAGGATGTTTTGAAAAGAAGAAATATCAAGACCTTGTGATAGAACACGATTATCCTTGTGTTCTTGGTGGGAAAAATGTAAAGATATTATGTAAGAAATGTCATAATCCTAAGACCACTTTTGATATTAATATGATAACTCTATTCAAAAAAATGGAGTTTATTTGTTTAGATAGTTATGAAACAACCTTTTTTATTCCAGAAAATGAGCTAAAAGACCTTTATTATACTCTAAGGAGGTGCAAATTTAAGTTAAAGCAAGATTATTAGCAGGGTTAGTAGGGTTAGTAAGTAAATTACAGTTCATTTCACACAGGCGAAGAACTAACATCAATTTCACTACTAACTCAACTAACTCAACTAATTTACACATAAAATAACAAAAATGACCCCAAGAACCATAAAACAAGATGGATTTATTGATTATGATGAGTTCACAGGAGCAGAAGTGATTATAGTTGGAATTATCTGTCTTATTGTCCTTTTATTACTTCAATGGTTGTTTTGGAGGATAAGTTTATAAAATTATAAATGAGAAGATGTATAGCAAGAACAAAATTTAATCAAAGATGCCGAGCAAGTGTATCAATAGGAAACCTTTGTTTTATACATCATAACATAATTAAGAAACTAAAACCTAAAAAAAGGAAAGAAGCAATATGGAAATAAAAAAGATGAATGATTTAACACCAAAGGAGATATTTGAACAATGGGTTCAAAGGGTAATAGAAAAGAAGAAAGAAATCCAGAGAAAAGCCATTGAGATGGAAAAGAGATACGAACAATGGCTTTGGAATGAGTTAGGAATTGAGGGAGTGTCCAGATGGTAAAAAGAAGAGTAGGAGTTAAAGGAACTGCTTTGACCAGAGATGAAATCTTATTTTTAAAGAGAAAATATACACAAAGAGGATTAAGTTTATATGAAACAATAGGAATCATTGATAAGATAAAAAAACATCTCAGAGAACGCTTAAAACAAGCCAGAGAGCAAGGTAAGAGCAAGGAAGAACAAAACTTAATCTTTGCTCAAGAATTTGAGAAGATAGTAATGGATGCAGAAGGGAGAGGGTTTGATGAATGAAACTTAATCAAAAAACCTCCAGCATTCTATTTGTATTGTTGATAATTGTAGTGTTCACTTTTGTTATTTTCACAGTATATTATATGGTTTCAAATAAGGAAGCTTTCACAGAAAATCCATTCATTTTTGGAGCTAAAAAAATGAATTTAGGGAATTGCCATTGTAATTGTTTTGATGGTGTTAATCCACAACCTAAAAGCTTTTATTTCAATCAAACTTCCTTTGGACAAGGAATAGAAGGGAGGTAAGGCAAAATGGAAACAGCAGAAAATCAACAGCAGATAACAGATGACTTCTCAGATGAAGATAAAGTTACTTCTGATTTAAAGCTATGGAATTACAAAGAAGAGAAAGAATTAATTGGAGTAGTTGTAGCAATTGATGAAGAAGGAAACTTTGGTAGAACAATCATTGTGGACACTTCTAGTGAGCAAGGATTAACTATCCCAAGTTTGACAGCTCTTAACACAAAGTTAAGGAAAACAAAGATAGGAGATAAAGTTAAGATTGTTTGTTTAGGATTAGTTAGAGGAAAAAACAAACGAGATTATTATGACTTTGATGTATTTGTTAAATAAATAATACTTTTGTAAAATCAAAAGACCATTTCATTTGTGGTTCTGTTTTAGAACCCCCAGTTTTATTTCAGAACCACTTTCTTTTTTTTTATTTTTTTCTATATTACCTTAGATTTTATGTGTAAGAATTCTGGCAGTTTAAAATTTTCCAAAAGCTTTTTAAACCAACTTTTGAAAAGTGAATTTTTTACACAGGGATTTTTCTTTCTTTATAAATGGATTTTCCAAAAGCTTTTTAAACCTTACACATCACAACACAATTAAAATTAGTTAAAGAGTAGTTACTTTATAATAGTAACTCTTGTAAGGAGGAAAAAACAAAATGGAAAACTTAAAGATAAGATTTACAATGGATGCAGAAAAGAAAGTCATTACTTTCTTTTTCCAGAATGGAGAATTGAGAGGGTGGATTAGGAAAGCAATGGAAGAATATCCAGATTGGAGTAATGCGAAGTTGTCTAAGAATGGAAGTGAATGTCTTTCATATTTCATTGGGAAATCAATGAAAGAAATTTGTGAGAGAGCAAACATAGAAGGATGGAAAACATTTCAACCTAAGATTGTTTTATTCAACTCCAAAAAAGAATTACCAAGACAATTACAATTAGCAGAATTGTAGTTTGGTTTTCTTTTTTTTTACAAAATTTCACTTACCACAAGGTTTAAATACCTTCTTTGTGTCCTATTGACATCAAGATGACACAGATAAATGATAGGAGAAAATAAGATGGAAACTAAAAGAGTTCCTGAAAACGAAGCAACTTTGTATATAGCAACATTGCTTGAATTTAAGGACAATGCGACAAGGACTTTAGTTCAGATGAACAGAAGAATTGAGAAGTTAGAAACGGAACTAAATGTGTAATATGTAATAGTGTGTTAATAAGGGGGTAAAAGATAAAATGGAACTTAAAGATATTAAACGAAGAGAAGATGTAAAGAACATCCGAATGTCAATCCGAACTACTAAAATCAAAAGTGATTATATGAAGAAGAAGAAAATTTCTCCTCAATTATTTTTTGACAAAGCTTTAGAAGAGTTTATGGAATTGGAGGAGGAAAGGTAAAATGAATTCTGAACATTTTGTAAAATATGTGGAATACTGGAAAGCACATAAGAAAGCTTTAGTAGAACATCCAGAAACAGTTTCTACTGAGTATAATGTTAAAGGCGAGAAAAATACTTTAGATACTCAAGCTGTTTAATCTTTACTGATAAAGATTTTAAGCTTTGAATGTTCTCCTCTATAAAGTTGATTGTTTCTCTTCTTTTTTAAAATCTTTAAGGGTGTTTTTGACGGTCACCCCCTGAAAAACCCCCTTCATCAACTTTTTTTGATTATCATAAGGGAAAACTGGATTGTGATAATTAACTCCACAAGTCATCCATTCATCAACTGAAATATTATAAGAATGTTTGATGGCATTTCCATTCTTGCCAACATTTGAATAGTTATATTTTGTCATTGTTATTCCATCTTTTCTTAACCTTAATAATAATTCTTTATTCAAACAAATAGCACCAACATCTGCCGTATGAAAAACTTGGTCTTTTTTGAAATTTCTTCTAAAAATAAAAACACCATCACTAACTTTGCCAAGCCAGATAGGATTTTTATTTGGAACTTCCAACTTATACCAATTTCCAATTTTAATAACTTTCATTTTATATCACATCTCTTAAATCTCTTGGGCTTGTATCATTGCAACAATTTTTGAGTTTCAACACTTAAATCTAAATTCTGCTTTAAAAGATTTTCTATAAGTCTAACCCTATTTTTCTGACCCTCTCTTGTATTCAAACTTATTTTTATCTTCTTTCTTCTACTATCTAACTTTCTTAATGCTTTTTTTCCATCTTCATCTGCACTATTGATTAAATCATTTTCATTAGAGTCTTTATTTACAAGCTCTCTACTATAATTCTTTTTATTTCCATATCTTATGATTGAAAATTCTTTAAATTTCTTTTTATTAACATTTATCCAATATATAGATTGCTGAATTTTTTGGGTTGGAACTTCTAATATATTTGAAAGTTGTTTATCAGAAAGTTTTTTCTCTACAATCAAATTCTTTAAGATTTGTTCTTTTCTTGACATCTTTATTTCCTCCTTTCATTTAAATCAAAATATACAATCTTTTCACTTCCTTTCTTTTTCAGTTCAATCTCTATCTCTTTCATAAAAGGAATTAAATCTTTTTTGACCCAATTTAATATATAATGATAAGTGACTTCTAATTCTGTTGGAGAAGATTTATTTAGAAATAGTTTTTCAGTAAATAATGATGATAAGGTTTGTCTTAAATCAATATGTTGTTCAAGAAATAATTTATCTCTATTAAGATTAAAATTTCCAACTTCTTTTTTATGGTTTTCAAAAGAAATATCTTTAATATCTATATCTCCCTTTCTCACCTTTTCTTTAATTTTATTATCAGACTTTTTATATTCTGTTATTAACTTCCCTTGTTCCCTTACTCTAATCTCTTTACTATTCTTCAATGCTTTTGCTAATTCCCTTTGTTCTTGCTTATCTTCTATTGAAGAAAGGATTACTGCTTGACTATAATTTAAAGTGTTCTCTCTTATTTCTTTTGGTTGGTCGTGAGTTTTTATTATTTCTTCTTCAAGTTCCTTATCTAATCTATGATGGATATTTAACATATTGATTATAACATCCTTTTTTATTACTTTTCCTGAGTTCTCATCAAGCCAAAATGCAATGTCTTGAGAAGTTGCTTTTTGTAAATCCTCCCTTTTAGATTTTAAGGGAGATTTAATAGAAGACTGTCGTGACTCTCGACAGTCTTGTAACACATCAGAATTATCATTCAAATGCTTTTCAATCATAACAATGTTTTCCTTTTCTTCTTGAAAACTTCCACCTCTTTGAGCAAGATTCTCAATAACCATTGCTTTTAATAATTGGTCACCATCATAATCTTTTATTTCATAACTAACTTTGTGCTTATCACCATAAAATTCTTTTAATGCTTGTAACCTATGATGACCACAAACTAAATAATAATTATCTTTTCTTTTAGTTAAAGTAAGAACTCCAAAGAAACCAATTTTATTAAGATTTTGTTTTATCTTATCTATCTGTTCTCTATTAAGTTTCCCTTTATTGATTTGTTTCTTAAAGGGGTTAGGTTTAATCTTATTAACTTCTATTTTCATATTGTGTGTGTGCGATTTTAAGTTTATAAAGATTTATGTTCCCTTGTTCATAAATCGGTCAGTTAAAAACGGTTCAAATCTTACGAAGTTTTGTGTGGTGTTTCATTCAAAACTTTGTGAACATACCCCATAGAAACGAAGTGCTTGTTTCTACTCTTATCCCAATAGAAAACTTCCTTGCAAATATCCCTATACGATTTTCCTTGTTTCCTTAATTCTATGATTTGTTTCTGCACTTTAACAGACACAGGTTTCTTTCCCCAGACCTTTCCATATTTAGAAATGGTCTTGCCTTGTTTATTCTTTTTCATTGATGCCTTTACTCTTTGGGATTTCTTTATACTTTCTTCTTCAGCTAACCATCCCATAATCTGCAACATCAAATCAAACATGATTTCATTGAAAGGGTCAGGAATTTTATGTAGTTGTTCTAACCAATCTTGCCTGTAAGAATGAACTGCACAATTATATACTTTGCAGAACTTAAAGAAAGCTACAAGCTTTTTCCTATTCCTATATAGTCTATCCAAATCCCAAACTATCAAAGCATCAAACTTCCTTTCCTTTATTAGTTTCTTAATCCTATTGAACTCTTCCCTCTTAGTATCTTCCTTCCAAGCTGATTGCTTCTCTTCAAATATCTCATGCTCTGTATCTTTAAAACTCTTTAATAATTCCAGACAATCCTTCAACTGATTTTGAGGGTTCTGTTCATCCGTAGATGTCCTTAGATATATAGCGACCTTCATCTTTCTTCCAACTCTTTTATCTTTTTTAATACCTCTAATTGTTCTGCTGTCCAATTAATATGAACCTTGTATCTGCAA
>TARA_R100001530_G_scaffold87241_1_pt1 | contig 13195 bp, 12 predicted proteins | sample TARA_R100001530 | Tara Oceans TARA_R100001530 (sample SAMEA2622166) | marine metagenome | biome: marine biome (ENVO:00000447); feature: mesopelagic zone (ENVO:00000213) & marine oxygen minimum zone (ENVO:01000065); material: "saline water (ENVO:00002010), including plankton... | reverse complement strand
CCAAGTCTTGCTGAACCTTCTGCAAGGGAATACCAAAGTCCTTCAAAAAACCCTGCCTTTTCTGGCTTATCCTTGGTGAACTGTGTACTGTAAGTATTGTTTAAAACCCTTTTCTGGATCTCAGGATCTTCATCCTGGATAGACTTCTCAGTAGACTGGAATTGTTTTAATGTATCCTGGGGGACCTCAGAGTTTATAATAGCATGATGTCTAAATCTCTGTGTCTCAAGGTCCTTCTTTGACTCCTCCAGGATATGGTCCAGTTGATTCTTCGGTGGATCAGGAGAAGCCATTAGCCCTTCTTTTCGGGCTAACTCAAAAAAATCAGTCATTACTGCACAACTGGTATATTTTTAGATTCTAAATACCTTTTGGCTCTCTCACCATACTTTTGAGCAAAATTATAAGCTACCTGTTGCATTATATATTGCTGAACATTTGGGTCATTCATATCATATTTTGGATCTTGAGATAATTCTTTTACTTTATCTCTTGTCATTTTTTTAAAATTATTCTCTAATTCACGGACCTCAGTAGTTCTCATTCCAAGATCCATAGCAGTTTTTGATACATCCATAGAGTCTGTATATGCCTGGACCCCCTCTCTGGCCGACTCAGCAAATTGGCCTGGATTAGGGATTGCTATATTTCTATATATTTTAGATGTATCAGGAGGAACAGTAGTTTTGTTAATAACTAAATGCGGTATAGTTTTTGTACTATACCCCTCCTTATAATAGTCACCTGCTTTTTTTAAATACCTGTCATAATCAGACTCAGGTGACTCTTCGTAGTCTTTTACTATTTCTGCTTTTTTTAGCTTGGACTCGGTACTAAGCTTATCTATTTTTTTCTTTTTATCCTGTATAACTTTATACTCTTCAGTTTCTTCATACTTAGCTTTTTCGTAAGCCTTCTTAGATGTTAGGTCAGAGGTCTTTTCCTCTCTTTCCTTTGTGGGATCAGAGGGCATTGACAATACATCATCCCAATTTATTTTCTGGTATCCGGATTTAGATTTCTTTTTCTTTGGATCACTCATATTATTTTCCTATAGCCATGGGTATAGCTGTTGAAATATTGGTATAATCTGTTGCTTTTCTTCTTTGGTCATCCCTTTTAACTTTATCAAAATATCTGCTTTTATCTTTTCTTTTTCTTCAAAAGTTGGTTCTCTATAGGGGTCTTTCCTCCAACCTTCTATTGGACCAGTCTCCTTACTGCCAGGACTTACAGGGGTAGTTATTGCTTGTGGATCATACCCTGCTTTTATTAATTCTAATTTCTCAGCATCAAGTTTCATTTTATGTCCCAACTTATCACTAAAATACCCGGTCCCTGCATCTACAAGCCCACCTACTAACTTATTCCTTGCCCCGATCTCTTCATTTTCTCTCATACCTTGATCCTGCATTACCCCTTGCAGGTATTGACTCTTAGCCTGGATCTTTGACAGTTCATTCTGGTGGGATACATCTTTTGCAGTATCTACTAACTGTTGTTGACCTGATAGTGCTGTAGATTTTATTCCCCTGGCACCTGCTATGGAGTTTTCCATGCCGGACTTTATTAGGTTACCTTTATACCTGGAGAGTGCATCTGATGTTGTCTGGCCTACCTGGGTGCCTACCTTTCCCAGGATATTAGCCTGCATACCTGGAGTGTACATCCCCTTTTCAGAGATCTGTTTTAAATACTTTCCCCAACCTGTATTTTTAAACTTTGTTCTACTTCCTCCAAATGCTTTTGAAAGTCCATGTCCCAAAATAGCCTTTCCACCTGATATTAATGCTTGTGCTAAAAATGGATTTATTGCCATAATATTATTCCTTATAACCTATAGTTTCTGTTTCTTGTAAATCCTGGTTCAACTGTTACCCTGTGGATCTCAACATTGTCATCTGATGCTGTTGTCTCTTCAATCTCTACTGCAACATCATTAAATCTATGCCGAAATACAACCTCCTGTTCTGTAACAGAACTTGATACAGGGAGAGTTACCGTATCCACTGGAGAAGTGATGTCATGGTCCCCAAATACCTTTAATGTTAATCCTTCATTGCTTTTATATCGGGTCCTTAAAGTCCTGGTGTTTAACCTCTCTCCATCATCTACATTGTAAAACTTTGTCCTAACCCTTGCCTGGACCTCTTCTGGCTTTCCCATACTCTTGATCTTCGTGTCAGTGCTGTCATAAATAATAAGATTAGCATCCTGATCGTAAGAGACAATCCCAACATTAGCTGATGATGATATCTGCCTCCAGTCACCTGTTGATACATTGTATGCCCAGGCATAATCATCAGATCCATATTCATAAGAAGAGTCTGACCATTCATGCTCAATGGAATCATATACTGTAGATGTTGGACCAAAGAAGAATATAACCTCTCCTGCATACTGATCATATTCAGCTATAATAGCCTCCTTGTCCAGTACCCCTAAATAGATGTTTTCAATAGGACCGGAGATCTTTAATTTTTCTGTGGGAGTGCCGTCAGACTCAGCCATACTATTAGGAGTAAAAGCATAGATCCCATCATAATAACAGACATAAACCTTCCCAAAAGCCTCTACAGATCCCCTGGTGGCAATGTTCCCAATATTATGTACAGATTCCTGGATCACCCAGGATGCAGGGGAACTTGCTGATGCATTCAAAAAGAACATGGCCTGTTTCTTCATTATCACCAGTTTTCCAAAGAGTTCTGCAAGGCCTGTAATAGGACCACCCTCCTTATCAGGGAATGAGATAACATTGGATACCGGGTTTACATCATACTGGTCCAACTCCGAATAAGATACCCAGTTATTATGGACCTCTGCCTTGTCACCAGGATCCAGGACAATATCACCCTGGAACAGTCTACCTTGTACAGTCCTTGCAAACCTACCATTTACATCAATAGAAACCTCACCCTGTAATGGGTAGGTGGCACCTTCTACTAGTTCAACATCATAGATATCCACAAAAAACTTACCATCTACTGGTTCAGTGAATCCATATAAAGGTAAGACCTGAACAGACTTTGCACTAATACCATCTTTATCCCTATCCATTTGAATAAGCCTTTCATCACTATCATGGGAACTATAGGTGGTTGCTGTTTTTATCTGTGCTATCCTTGCACTTCCATTATCAGTTATAAACATCCACTGATTTGAGAGTTCAGCATCTGACATAGCAGTTCCTGTCCATGTATATAAAAGTATAAGATTAGGACCACCATATCCATTTCCTGATCCAGTTAATGTGTCTACAAGGGATCCATTACTATTTAAAGTCTTTTTAATTGTCCAGTCTGTTTCAAATACATCCGGGATATCATCGTCCATTCCAAACCATGTATTCCCTGATGTCATGTTATACTGAGGGGTATTATTCATCTCACCAACTTTAATATCATCTATATATAAACTATAAAGATGACTTGTAGGGTTGTTCCACCAATTAGTTGGTAAGCTAACATCACTATCAACAACCAAAACATTGTCTGATGTAGTAGTACAAACTGCTGATGGGGGAGTTACAATATTTGGAATATCATCCCCGGTAAAATCTACTCTTAAAATCTGTTTATCCTCACCGTACTTTCCTGAAACCTGCTCTGCCCTATATAGTACCATTCCGGTGATCCGTTTCTGATAGTTAGCTGTATCGGTATAGTCTACCAGGGCCCTGATTTTTACAGCCTTCTTTTTAATATCAATATGAACACTCCCGGCAGATAACAAAGATTCCTGATTCCCATCGTATATAGTGGCTATCTTATACCTATAATTATCCTGAACACGAAGATCATCAGTTGACTCATAGTGAGTATAAGAACTAACAGAAATAGCACTGGTAACATTGGCCGTGTAATTATTAATAGCCTCTGTCATAGTGTAGTTATCATTAAATACCTTACGATCTATAAATCCTGTCCACAGTGGTTTAGATTGGTTTGTATCATCTGCTTTACCGACATTCCCTGGCAATACCCTTACTATACCTCCATCAAATATAACAGGGTTATAATCTGCCTTATGGTAAAAGGTCCCTACAGATTGATCTGTCCAGGTAGTTCCATTCCAATAGTGAGACTTTAATAACTTAGTGGTTGCATGGATCTCAAGCAGTATGATCCTGTACCCAGTAGGAGTTGTTAACCTATCCTCAACCCAGGTGTATAGTCCATATGTAACATAGTCTGTTGTATTGGTAAATGCACTGATCAGGTCCCCGATACCCCTGGTCTTTATAAGCCTGCCATTCTCTGGCTTTAAATTAACCAGGTCATACACCATGGAATCCGGCAGGTCATCGTGATCTGCATTGGTATATACACCTTTTATATTTGTGAGGTCAACTACAGCCATTATCCACCACCTGGAGGTGCAGTTTTTAGTTCTAAGTAGTAAGTAGTTCCTGCAACCGAAAGAGGGATAGAATAAGATGTACCAGAAGGAGCCCCTGAAGTAGCAGTCACCCGAAAGTTGATCTCCCCTGTCCCATTAGGGTATAAAGTTATATCACCATTAGTGTCAGTAGAACTTATAGTGTTGCCATCTATATTAATATTATCTACATCAAGATCAGTATTTATAACAACTGATCCTGTACCATTAGGAGATAAATTTATATTTTCATCAGTACCATATGTAACTATCCTAACTGCACCAATATCCTTATCATATGCTATATGTCCCTTCATTGCCCCATTAACACTCATTCTATATTCGGCTAAATCTGAATCTGAACTACTATTAATATTCACATCCATATCAGGATCGTCACCCGTCACTCTAAAAGAAGGATCATCGTCAGCAGAAGTTACCTCAACTTTCCCTGTTCCATTCGCCTGTAATGTAAGATCTCCATTTGTATTGGTAGAGGTTATAGCATTTCCGTCAATCGTAATATTATCAACAGCCAAACTATTTACATCACTAATCTCACTATCCTTTATATCTACACCATCAATCGTTACACCATTATCTGCTGTTAATTCTCTTATCTCATCTGTCTGAACATAACCATAAACATCTACTGTATTTTTAAAGTAACCAGTCTGAAACCTATAAGAAGCACTCCCAAGGTCAGTCCCCCCACTGTCTGATACTGGGAGTATATCTGCATCTGTATAAACTTTCCCTGTACCATTAGGATTTAATGTTATTTGACCATTAACATCCGTTGAACTTATAGTGTTGCCATCTAATTTCAAATTATCCACCCTAAGATCTGTACAAACAGATGTAGTCCCTATGGTAACTCCATCTATTTCCCCGGAGGCTATATCTACTTTAGTTATATCAACCTCACCTGTACCGTGAGGTGTTAACGCTATATTACCATTAGTATCCGTTGAACTTATAGTGTTGCCATCCAACTGCATATTATCACATTTTAATTTTGTTACAGGAGTGACATTCCCTACGGTTCCACCAATAAGATCAGCATTAGTTATATCAACTTCACCAGTACCATGGGGGGTTAGTACTATATTACCATTTGTATCAGTAGAGGTTATACTATTACCATTAATATTTATATTATCAACATCAAGATCAGTATCTATAACAACTGTTCCCGTACCGTGAGGGGATAACTCTATATTACCATTTGTATCCGTTGATGTTATACTATTACCATTTATATTAATATTATCAATATCTGCCTCACCAGTAACCTCTAAATCGGCATTTGCAACTAACTTATTAGTACAACTAACACTTCCTGTCCCATTAGGTGTTAATAATATATTATTATTATCGGCAGTATTAAACAATAGCATTCCACTTGTGCTTTTTACAACACTGCCATTAATATTTACATTATCAACCTGAAGTTCTGTCACTGCTGAGTTGGTTCCTATAGTAACTCCATCTATGGCTCCACCATTTATATCTACAGTAGAAAATGTAGATGTCCCTGTACTTGCAATATTTCCCGTTACATCACCAGTAACATTCCCAGTAACATTCCCAGTAACATTCCCAGTAACATTCCCAGTAAGATTCCCCGTGACATTACCGGTAACATTTCCTGTAACGGCACCAGTCACTCCACCGCTTGCAGTAACAGCCCCGGTCAAGGTAGATACACCGGTAACCTCTAAGGTTCCTGTTGATTTAACAGCACTGGATGAGATCTGAAGAACTGAGTCCGTCCCCTCACCATCAGATACATTTCTCAGTGTCCCATCTACACCTGCATTTGAGTTTGATACCTGGAGCAGGTCCTTATAAGTGTTTTTTATTTTTGTTCCGGTTAATGTTGCCATAATATATTCCTACGGTTTAAAAGCTGTATTAGATGTAAACCCGATATCAGGAGCATTATACTGGTATGAGTTTCTTGATTCGGTTGGCAGGAACTGGGCATTGTAATGGGCTATCCATGATGTAGCCCTGGTAGATGCCTCCTGCTCTTTAGTATTCTCCCATAATGTTCTCCACCCCTCTGCCTCTGCCATGTCCATAATAATCTCATGGTAGACCTCATTCATTTCACAGGTTTCTGTCTCACCACTACTGGCACCAGACTCCACAAGGGTATCTGGCTTTCTCATATAATCAATATCTATCTTCCCGTCATATCCAACAAAATAAAATTTATTCCCCTTCACATAATAAACATATCCAGTTGCCGATGTGGCCCTGCCGTTTATATGGTCCTGGTACTCATCAAAGCTGATCCTGTATATATAGTTCCCACCGTTATTGATCCTCACTGAGTCAATCCCCCCTGGACCCCCATATGGTGTCTTTGTAAGTGCAGTAATATCATAACTTGATGGGATGATAGATCCATTATCTGTTAAGGATAGGGCTGAGTCGGTTTGGTCCAGTACACCTAAAAGGTTTCTATTTATCAAAGTCAAGAACATTAACTGTGCTGTGTTTAAATAAGACAGGATATTTGCCCTACTTAGAGGCTTTTCACTTACAGATCCAAGCCTGATGATCAGTGTATCTACCATTGATGTTACAGTCATAAATATTTCCTTTTGTTTAAAATCTTTTAGGTTTTACCGGGAGCCTTTTAGTGACCCCCGGTACAGTACCTATAAACTGTTAACCTTTATGGATTCAGGTTAATTATGCTCCACCTACATATGGTGCATATGCTCTTGGACTTGCCACATCAGTGATAACACAATGGGCCCTACGGTTTGTAACAACCATGTTCCCATAAGTGTGTACCTTCTGCACGAAAGTGTTACTCTTTGTGTCTTCCAACATATCGGATGCCGTGAACTTGGCCCCTGAGTTGAAGAACATATAGAGATAACTCGTGTTGATGAAGTAGATCCTTCCATCGGTATCATTTGCCTGTGCATTGACCATATCCTGGTCAGCAACCACATCAATACCTCGGAAGTTCAGACCTGTAAAGCCCATGGATCCCATCCTCTCGGATAGCCTGGATCCCTGTTTCCGTGGATCAAGTTCATTCTCAATCAAGTCATAGATGAACTGTGGACAGACAATGATATCCGGATTTTCACCCGTGTATCCTCTTGCATTGGCAACACCTTTCTGCAACAGTCTCAGGATATAGGTGTCTTTATCTGCATCAAGCATATCATCTTCTGTGATCAGTGAACCGGTTTCATCAGCAAAGTCAGTGTTATCAAGGGTTGGTGTTTTCCACCAGGTGTCCGCTGAAACATCAATTCCACCAATATCAAACGAATCACTATCAGACAGCAAAGTACCCAATGGATGAAATGCATCAGTAGCCTGGGCAACAGCAAACAGATTCTCTGCTACTGTCTGTTCCAGTGACTTCTGAAGGTTCTTCACCTTGGCAGAGACAATATTCTTAATGGCCTGTTTAGAGGTCATCAAAAGTGTCTCTTCCTTTGTCAGTAAGAAATGCCCGGTAAGCATTGTTGGTGTAAATGATGCGGTCTTTGCTATGTCAGCAATAGCCGGTGTATATGCACCTGCCAGGGTATGTTGATCACCCCATGCTGATGCTCCACCATCATTGTATTCCACAGGTACCACAATGGACCTGCCGTTGAAGGTTTTTGCCTTACCCTTCAGTAATGCAAGAACAGGATGAGACTTCTTAAAAATCTGATCATACAGTTCAGGCATATAGTACTGTTGGATAAGAGCCGATAGAGACAGATAGCCTGTCCCTGAAACAACAATATTACTCATTGTTTTACTCTCCTTTCCACACTCCGGAGCAGTATCCCCATACTCCCCAGAGAGTAGTAATTAATTAACTAAAAAAACCACTGATGTCAATGTCTTCATAATTCGTAAAAGGTTTGTTTGACGAATCTGCTTTAACACCGACACCCTTCTTTACATTCACCGGTACAGATGGTTTCTTCTTTGGCACTGGTTTTACCTTATCAAAGTTCATCACCTTAAAAGCATCCTCTGGAGTCAATAGAGTGCCGGTCTTCTCCTGATGCTCTACAGCAAAAGATAGGACCTTGTCCACTCCATTAGAATCTAATTTATGCTTTACCATCAACTCTGATACCTGGGTATTCAGGGCCAACTCATTTTCCAACTGCCGGTTCTTTGCCTTTAACTCACTAACCTCTCCAGGTTCTACTGTGGTCTCTGGCTCTTCTGAATTATCCGTCATTTCCATTTTCAGGGACTGTTCAAACAGTTGCCCTGCCTCATCACCTAATTCATCAACAACGGCCTCTTTTACCGTATCAGTGAACTCTTCAGATTTACGGAACTTCTCCATGAGTTTCATAAAGGGTTCCATGGACTTTCTTGTCTGTGCTACTTCCTGGGCTTTCTCCGTATTAGATTTCTGCCATTCCGCTTTATTCAGACTGTCTGTCCTCCATGTATCAATATCATTTGAGGTATATTCAGTGCCGTCATCTGTTGTATACACGAGGGACTCACCCTCAGAATTATCACTAACCGTATCGGTTTCACCGTCATCACTCTCAGATATTGCTGTGGGCTCTTCTTGTGACTCTGTGGTCACTGCCTGTTCTGTATCTGGATCCGATTGCTCCCCAAATAATGCGGAGTTCGGGATCTCAATTTTATCATAACCATCACCCTGTTTATATTCAAGGGGATTAGTTGCCTGGGTATCTGGATCCACAGATATATTCCCTATGACAATCTCTTCAGATGGTTCTGTTACATCTAAAATGTTTGTTCCTGCTACTTGTATCTCACTCATGCTCTTCTCCTTTCAGTTGGTCCTTTCAGACACTGTTTATTTCATAGCCTTTAGGTATGCCTTATAGGCCTTCTTACCTTTTTCAGTATAGGCAAACTTTTTCTTTTTACCTGACTTTAGTTTTAATTCAGGCATCAGGTTACCCTCATTATTTTCTTTCCACCTTCCATCTGTTGCCTCCTGGCCTCTGCCTGCTCACGGGAGGCAAACTTTGCTACAACCTTCGGTGGTGGTTTTTCTGTCATCAATAACCAGTCTTTTCCTTTTTGTACGACTATCATTTCATTCTCCTAAATATACGGGAGGCCAACTCCAGTTAGGCCCTGGGTTGAACATTTTCTTGTTCCTGTTGACCTCCCATTAATCCTGCTACTGTTATAATTCTTTCTTTCATATCTCCTGGTATCTGCTGAAAAGCCTCACTCTCTGCCAGTGAAGGCATCTGCATGACCATCTGAGCCACAGCCTCTTCTGCCGGACCACCAGGACCCTCCTGCATGGCTTGGGCAACTAACCCATTAAACTTCTGCTCATCATCTTGGGCCTCCTGTAACTGCTGTTGAGGTGGTGCCATCTGGTTCCGGATATACCAGTTCTGGATGATCTCCTGCTTGTTGTCCACATTAAGGGCATTTACAACTTCCTCTATTCCAAATATCCCTGCACCGAATAACTGCATGGCTCTTTCCTCATTGGCAATTCTACCTTGTGCATACCTGGATCCAGTGGTTACATCTATATCAAACTGGGATTCTTTTAAACTTTTTGCTGTCCTGGGATCAAACTCAGAAGAGTCTTCAGGGTTGCCGTCAGCATCAAATACCCCGTTTGGATCATATTCAGTAAACTGGTATTGACCCTCTGCATCCTGCTCCCGTATTGACCTTGTCTCGTCATCAAATGCTAACAGCATCTGAACCATAAACTCACCAATATCCTTTGTGAACTTGGCAACCTCCTTGTTAATCTTAAATCTCTGCCTGGTCTGACTCGCCTCCTGGAGTGCCACTACAGCACGACCTGATAGATCTCTGTGGGTCCTACCCTGGGTCACATCATTTACTCCCGATATCTGTTCCATAAATAGCCCCATCTGAGTAATATAGTTCTGTAGATAGGCCGGTAGCGGAGGCGGTGACTCAAACTGCACATCATTGGGGTCTACCACCGGGATCTCTTCCCCAGGTGCCCCAGTGATAGGCCTGGTCAATAATGACTTTGCTCTCTGGGTTACCTTTCTTACCGGGAATCCTGTTCTCCTGATATTCTCATTGATGGCAGAGAAGACCTCATTAAAACTCTTGGTCTGGGTGCGGATCAGATCAGGTTCACCAATACCCCAGAATGAATGAGGGGATTTGTAATTGCTGATCATAAATACTGGCATCCTATATAACTCTAATGGCTCATCAACTATTAATTTATCCCCTACTATTACTGTATGCCTACCATGGGGATACTTTTTAGTATCTGGCTCATTGGAATAACACTCAATCACCAGGGCAATATCATTGTCTGCATACTCTGGGCTTGTGTTAAATACTCCCTCTTCGGTCTTCTGGAATGCCCTATAGTCATCCAGTTTTCCCTCTGCACTGCACTTGATCCCAAACTCCCGGTATATCTTTTCAAGTTCCATGGGCACAGCAAAGCAGAAATACTCACCCTGATTTAGATCCAGGTCCGTAGCATATGGGTGAGGGATCACCGTGTATGGATCTATGACCTGTATATCAAACCCTGTAAAGACTCCATTATCATTGATCTCTGGCAGTACCTGGATAAACCCGTTGGAATAGATCAGGGCATCCTTCACAGCTAATAATATCTTATGGTATAGGTCTGTCTCATCAACTACTTGCTTAAATCTCTTGCTCATCATATCCGCAAAGTGTACATCATTGGATCCTTCTGGCATGATATCAACAGTGGGCTGAAAGTCATTTATAATAGGGATAATGGTCTCCACAACAGCCAGTGGGAAATTGAATGTTAACCTGGACTGATGCTCTGTGCCTAACGGTGTAGGTGACCAGTGACGGCCATAGTACAGTGCCTCATTCTTTCTCCACCTGTCAGCCTGTGCATCCCTGGCTTTCTTAGATCGGTCCAACCATGCCCTTACCTGTGGGATCCGTGTAGCTACATCTGCCAGTTCATCTACAGCAGATCCCATAGTCTCTGCCGGGTAATAATCCATATCTGCCATTACTCTCTCCTCATAATATATCCCAGGTAGGTACAGATGGATTTGTATCCACTACAATCTTATCAATAAATCTTTGTGTATCGGTCCTGGTATCCTTCACCTTAGTAGATTCTACAGCCTCTCCCACTAAATATTTAAGGGCATCTACAGCATGATCATCCTTCTTTAGTGGTTTCTCAGGCTGATTTAAGTCCACCCTGGATGCTGATGGTTGCTCCCACTGATAGTTGACTATCTCCCTCAATAAATTCTTACATGATGCCATAACCTTGATCTTATTCTTTTTGATATACTCTGTGACCTTATCTATTCCACCCTGGACATCATTGTTAGCACCAACCACAGGGACCTTCAACTGTCTGTAGCGGTTACCAATGGTCTCTGGATCACCCTTCTTTCCTGCCCCGGTTGATGGATCTATTACATAGGTCTCATACATCCCTTCCCTCCTGTGGGCATTAATAACTGATGCATGGTACTCCACATCCCGGCCTGCCTCATAATGCTCCCGGTAGATCCACAGGTTATCATCTGGATCCACTGCCCCCCACAGCACTGCCGTTGGGTTGGTCCGGCCATGATCAATAGCAATAAACCTCCTCCAATTATGAGGTACCTGCCTGTCTGCAACCACATGGGCCTTATGATCAAAGTCCGGGTAGATCTGTCCTTCAAATGCATCCCAGGATCCATAGAGATATCTATTGGTCCAGATCTCATTATAATTCTTCATCAGTGAGTCAATATAACCTGGTGGCAGGTTGGCCTTATTCTCTTCGGTCACAGCATTATACATTACATTACCTTCCACCGGATCATGTATAAACCTATGCCAGACCCAGTTATGGCCCAGGGGATTCCCGGTGATCCAACACTGCGGTTTGGTCACTGCTCTTAACCTACCTAACAATGTCAGAAATACTTCCTCTGTTACCTCTTCAGCCTGATCTATGTAGAACCACCCCAGGTTGATTGACAGTAGCTTTGCCGGGTCATCTAATGCCCGGAATACAATCTCATGCCCATTAATAAACTTGATCCTATTCTCCATTTTATTGTACTCATAATGGATCCCTGGGAGAAGTCCAAACATATGGGTTAATTCAAAGAAGGTCCTCTGGGTTGAATCTCTTAACTCAGGATAAGTTAACCTGGAGATCATGCCCAACTGTGGAGGCTCAGAAGGATTCAGCACTCTCTCCAGGCCCTTTAATATCCCTGCATAAGTTTTTCCATTACCAATACCACCATAAAACCCTACCACCGGTGACTTATCACTAAGGAACCTGGCCTGGTTTGGATTAAGATCTATGTCTACTGATCTATTCATCATCCTTAATCCTTAAATTGATCACAGGTAAATTGATATTACCCTCCACCTGGATCTCAGATGCTTTTAAGTTTGGAATTGACTTATCCATTAAGATCTTAGCACAGCTAACTGCCTGCGGATGCTCCTCTTCTGTACCCAATGTACAAGCAGTATCCACCACCTTATCAATCACAGCCTGGATGTTTGGATTTCTCCTTAACTCCTGGGCAAGTGAGATCCTGGGCCTGCCGTTAGGGTTGTTGGTCTGCCCCTTTTTTAAGCCTGGTTTAGCCATTTGTTACTTTTTGTTTAACAGATCTCATGCTATTCCGAAAACTCCATCTAATATCTCTATTCCTGCCTGCCATGCACTGATGGTTAGGTATGCATACAGATACTCTGGATCTGGAAAGTCTTCAAATGCAAAAGGCACCTCTATAACAGTTCCTGGGTTCATACTTCATCCCAGGATGGGGTGCTTTCTTTTTCTTTTTTTTCTGGATTA
>TARA_R100001530_G_scaffold129206_1_pt1 | contig 13445 bp, 17 predicted proteins | sample TARA_R100001530 | Tara Oceans TARA_R100001530 (sample SAMEA2622166) | marine metagenome | biome: marine biome (ENVO:00000447); feature: mesopelagic zone (ENVO:00000213) & marine oxygen minimum zone (ENVO:01000065); material: "saline water (ENVO:00002010), including plankton... | reverse complement strand
TCCCATAGCTATCTCCTTAATTTACACAAATGTTCCAATCGTTAAGTTTCTTGTATTTTTTATTTGCTTCCTTCGCACCATCTATTCTGAATTGAAGTGGTGCATCTATATTTAGTTTCCGAATCGATTTGTATACATCCCCGAACCCATCTTCGATCTTTCTGCCAGTTGAGACCATAACCCCCAGAACTCCGTCGGATCCCGCACATCGTACTTCGTTGTTTTCGCTCTTAACGTCCTGAAGCCAGAATCCGTTTGAGTCCTTTATGTCCATATTCAGCTTGACGTTTTCAGCCAAAGACAAGAGGTCTTTAGACGTATAAGGGTATGGCGGTATAGTTATTCTCTCGGAACAGGCGAAGCCATCACCAGCCTTCGTAAATCCTTCCGTCAGGAACTCAGTAACTGAGACCTGTAACAATGCCAAAAGACAAAATATACTGTCATACCTGAACCCAAACCTCCAGTTGTTGAAATAGGGCTTTTTATCCCTTGAATTCACCGTACAATCGACGCTGACGGCTCCGACGTACCCTTGGTCGGTCAACATAGGCACAAGTGATTCCAGCTCCTTTTTGAGCAACTCAGCCCCGTGCTTAACCCATAGACAGACAGACTGTGATGCCATCTTTTGTCCCAAATCTCCTGTAAGCAGGCACTGATTCGGTAACGAATAAGTAAACAGTACAGGCTCTTTGCCGTTAAACCACATCTCCGCAACGAGTTGTATGCCCTTGGCTCCCTTTTTCACCTTGATTCCAGCCTGTTTCGCAAGCTTTTTTGCCTCTACAGGGTCGGATTCGTAATTATGTAGACCCCTTCTTTGGTTTATTGTTTTATTTTCTAAACAGTCTTGCAGAGATCCCAAATCTACGTTCGAATCAAACACTATTTTGTCTGCTTTGTCTATCATTTTTTTCAGGTCAGAAATCCGCACCTTATCGATGATGCCGTTATAATTATTCTGGTACAAATCATTATGAATATAAATCTCAGTTTCTGCACCTTCTCGTCTCATACGGTAAACGATGGGAAGCGATGCCCCAAATTTGCTTATGAAAAGTATCATGTGCTTTCCCAATTTGTAATATCATATGCCCTGTACGTTACATTGCTTCCGCTTGCAAGAGTCGTAGAGGTATCAACACCCGCACCTAAATTATCACTGCTTGCAGGAAATATCTTTAACGTATTTGCACCGTTATTGATAATAACTGCTGTCAGCCCTGTCTTTGCAGTCGGCAGTGTCACTGTATCGTTTGCATTTGCTACGGTAGAAATCTCATTTATTGTTGAAGTTAAAGGTTGCTGACCCTGCGTTTGTGTGGTAGATGCTGTAATACCTGAAGTCACACGGTCAAGGTCATCGTTTATATTTATAATATTAGATAAATGAGAATACATCTCCTGCAAAGATTTTATCAGCTTTCTGAAATAATCATTTAACTGTTCATGGTCTTCGTTCTCACTGGATAGAATAGCCTGCTCGTCAAGTGGCAATACCTTTTTGTCATCAGCTTTCATACTCCAAACTTTCCTTTTACTGGCAGAAAATACGGAATTATTGCATGGATCTTCGGTGTCTGCCCTGTAGCACTTTTACTCAAAACCATTGAATGAAACTCTCCGATTGCCCCAGAGTAAACTCTCTTCCACACCTTATCATCGTTGCTGTCAGAAGGGTCGTCAAATGTTAATGTGTCAGTCTGGTAGGCACTCGAATCTTCATTTATAAAAAGAGCTACGTCAAGGGTGACACTATCATCCCTGTCAACAAGCAGGTCAACATACCCAAGCCTCGCCTTAAACCCTTTTTTTACATACGGATTGAGTTTCTTTGTTTTTACGGAGAACTCAAAGGCAGCAGTGTTGTCGGCACCCGTAGTGTTAAGCTTGTGAACAACTCCTGCTGTTGTCCCTGCAAGTGTTACGGGAAAACCAGCTTGACCCGTATTGGCATCCCATGTTGGCTCTACTTCGTCCCAAGTCGTTTCTCCAAACCCATCCCATGTTAAATCAGCATCTACAGTCCATCCCCCGAGAGAATGAAATCCTATAGTAAATATAGACCATGTATTATTAACTCTGTTCCTGACAAGCATCCTGTCGTTTGTAGTACTGTTCGCATTGGGGTAGCTTATAAACTGAAGATCAAGTTCTTCCAAGAAAATTGAATAAATAAGATTAAAGTTTTCTTGGTCAAAATCCTGTACTGCGTCGGGTACCTTTAAATTTTCAACCCTTGCGCTTAATCCATCCGTAGAAATAACATTTGAAGCACTTACCGCACTAACTTCATTAGAAAAAGACAATATTGAATGTTTGGCAAGTGAACCGCTGAAGCTGTCTATCTTTTCCCACCTGAAAGGAAGGTCTACATTCTGTGTATGTTTAAACAACCAAATTGATTTCTCGAAAAAGATAACAAGTTCATCGTTAAGAAACGCACCGCCATTTATAAATTCAGATGTAGGAGCATCCACAAATCCATCATTAGTAAAGTCTATGCCTCCTGCGGTTGCCCACCTCGCTCTTTGTGCATGAAGCGTTCCGTCTTCTGTCGTACGAAAACACACAAGATGGTCTTTGTATGCAAACACCAGCAGGCAGGTAAGTGTAATATTCCCTGCGCCCAGATTTACAGTCGGCTTTGAAAGACTTGTTCCGTTATAAGAATCAATAACATCGCTGTTATTAGTAAAGTAAAGCGTCCCTGCCCAGTTCGCCCAATGAAAAAACTGACTCGTACTTCCAGAAAATCTATCTGCCTTTGGTATATCATCAAGCCCAGAGGTTTGAACATTCCACTTCGCAACTCTCTGGGTATCAAAGACGAGAAGGTTTGACCCCCCTACAGGTGTAATGTGATTTGCTATACCCATTATAGCATTGCCGTCAACAAAGCTATAACTTACCTGAACTGCACCAGTTGGTGCTGCGTCCCACTCAAGAGCAATTGCGCCTGTTGTATAATTTATTGTGCTTGTCGTGCCGTCCCCAGTAAACCCACCCTCACCATCATCCGTAAGTGTTTGAGGTCCTCCGCCAGAATCTGTAATAACCACAGTTCCAACTACTCCCGAGCGGACAGGGAGATTTGAAAGAGTGTGAGATGCTGACTGGCTGGTGTCAGCTATGTTTTCGGCAGATACAAAATGAGCCATTTCTGCCCACTGGCTATATCCGAGTCTTTTCTGCAGAACGCCATTTTTTATAAACCCGTTCTGGAGAGACTCAAATGCATCCTCTGGAACAAGCCAAGGCTCCCTTACATTTACCTGACCACTTTTAAAATCACTTATAGGAAAAGCTTCATAGCCTACTACCACTGACTACCTCCTGTTTTAATCAACTTCAAATTAGACAAGGTATGGAATCCATTTGCAATTTCATTCTGAACTCCAGAAACCTGCTCGGTTGTTCTATTGGCAGCATTTACAGTCATCATTAATAACTTGGGCATTAACACATGACCACACGCCTTCTCGACTTTAAACTCTTTAGAGTCATTGGTCATAGTTATTTCCATCCAATGAGGACATCCTTTTTCGTCATTAGATTGCGGACATTTATGACACTTGTTTGCGTTTTTATAATTCATAATTAATCTTTAGTACAGCTTATCACTCCCACCCATGCAGGTCTCCACGAACTTCCCAGAGTCATATTGTGAGTATGCGAGCCACCTCCACCAGTAGAACTTGTTGTATGGGCAGAGGTTTTTACACTAGAACCAGAGCCACCCTGCCCTGTTTCACCGCCTGAGCCAGAAAACGAACCAGTATGAGTATGGGCTGGCATTTCCGATGTCGTCAGTGTATGCCCATCTACCGATACACCTGATATAGTCCAGCTGCCACCTGTGGTTGCGCCATTGCCTTCCGTGCTTTGATTGATAAAAACCGTATCGTTATTTTCAGAGACAAATGTCCAGCCCGTAGGCGCAGAATTCTGAACAAACAACATCTTTGTTCCAGATGGAATCTGGACTATATCAGTAACCGTACCGCTGCTTGCAAGCCTGAAATATAATTTATCCGCATTATTATAAAGCCCTATTACGCTTGCAGGTGTAGCTGGATTCCCTGCCTGATCCTGAAGCTCCACTACAGTGTGTTCACCAGCATCACCTCCTAAAGTACCAGCAAAGTTATGATTTCTCGCAAGGGCATCTTCAAGTGCTGCCCAGTTAGCCCTTATTTCCTCATCACTGAGCCTTATTTTTTGACTTCCCGCAGGTTTTGCTGCATCCCATGTCATAATTTATTCCTTTAAAAATTAGGTGTTGCCGAACGACCAATTTCAGAGGCAATATCCTTTCTAAAAATCAAAGACATATAAACTTCAAGTACCCTTGCTCTACTCGCTGCCTGTTCGTCTTCTCCCCTGTCCATGTGAATGTCTACCGATGCTCCATACGCAATTGCAGGACCGTACAACTGGTCAACGGGCTCATCACTAACTGCAGACAATGAAGTCGGTCTATCTATCTTCGGAGCCTCAAACGTATAGTTTGAACCGCTATTGTTATCTGGAAGAGGTCTGAGCCAGAGCTTCCGTTCAAAGATCGCTGCTTCCTGTGGCTTTGACTGTGTAGTGTCACTCGGAGGATACTTCCTGATGAAGTTGGTAAAATCATGATTTAACGTAATGTTCTCACTGTCAAATATGATTGGTTCCCTGATACCAAACACATCAGCTCCAAATGCATACTCTCCCGTACCAGCCGTAGTCGTACCAGTGAATCCCGCAGAGCCGTCAAACTTGTCAAACTCCGTCGCATGAGTCTGCAACGGCAATACGTTCCTGTAATAATTATCTATGTAATTATCGAGGTCGCTGTTTGACAATTGACCCGTTGAAGGCGTACCAGTAAGCTTTCTCACCTTTGCCCTTATAGCTGTCAAGTCCCATGTCTGTGCCATTAACTACTCCGTTTAAAGATCGTCGTCCGAAGATTTATCCTCTTCTTTCTTAGAGTCTTTCTCCTCAACCTTCTTCACTTCAATACTCTTTTTCAGGTCTTTGTTTTCACCCTTTGCTTTGTTAAGCGAAAATGCCAGATCTTTGTTCTGTTCTATTACCTCGTCGAGCTTCTTCATAAGATTAGTATTGTCATTCACCAGCTCCTGCTGTTTTTGTGCCGACAAAACGTCTGCAGATGCCTTCGGAGCCTTTGTAGTCTCACTGAGCATTGCAGGTGAAATCTTGCAATTCAACTTCTCTCTCAGGTGTTCATAAACAGGATCCTTGTCGTCTATAACCGTAGAGAGAACGAACCTGTACTTCTTGCCCGTCTGCATCGACCTGTACTGACCACTGTCTGGAAAGTTCGGATCGGGCACGTTGTTGTATACTGGATAATACAATCCAGCGATATGGTTCCTCAGTCTCTCGGGCAGGTTATAACACAACCCGTCTTTTAAAACATAGCTGCGGATCTCATTTGATATCGGAGCCCCAGCACTGAATTCAAGAGGAACCTTTGCGGACTCCATATTCTGAAATCTCACAACCATAAAGTTCGTGTCCTCTGGTATAGGCTTTTTCACTGTCGTCTTTGCCTTTACTGTCGTCTTTCCTTTTTCCGCAACTGCTTCCATCTTTTCGTCTCCTTCTAAAATTTGCCAAGTTTATAAATCCCAGCACAGGGAGAGTATGTTCATCTCCCTGCACCAGAAATTAAGCTTTAAGCTTCAAACTGTGTTCCGAATGCTGCAAAGTGAAGTACGTCACTTGTTGCCGTGATAAAGTTAGAAGGAATTGTAAATCCCTTAAAACCACTTCTTGTTACCAACGCACCTGCTGCGAACTTCGTGGCAGAGGTATCGGCAGCAGCTACACGGAATGCCGAATCAACTGTCAGGGAAGAGTCACTTGCAATTGCAGTTACCCTTCTCTTTTCCGACCCGACTTCAATGATGTCTCCAGCTGAAAGTTCAGTGGAATACACTGCGCCTCCTGTTCCCGCCAGAGTTGCTGATCCTGCAGTAGATGTTGACGTACCCGTTAAGGTAGACGAAGCGGCAGCCGTAGACCCTGTATTGTAATCTGAGAGACCGTTGGTGGTCTCGTCAACAAGGTTTACATTATCACTGCCACCATCGTTATCCAAGCGGACAATCTTGGCAGACTGTGCAGCAGCCATCCCCCCGAACCGAATCAGAAGACCGTCTTCACCATCTGCAACGTCTTCATTGAAAATTATTACGAGTTCTGGTATGAACCCGCAATCTACATTCTTACCGTCACTGGCTTCTGTTGCTGTAGCGGTAATCTTGCCTGACTTCATTTGGACTAAGCCCATTGTTTAACTCCCATCTAAAAGGTTACCTATTGGCTATATAATTTACATCTTGAAACTGTTTACGCCTTTGAGACCTGAAGGATATGCATGAAACTATCGTTCAGGATTCTCGATACATACGCAAACTTCCAGCCAGAAGTTGCTCTCTGGTTTAAAGGATCATCACCATCACCGAAGTTCTTGACGATGTTCTTGAGAGTTCCTCCTGTAATAGAAGTAATAGCATAAGCATTTCTGCCGATGATATTAAGGTTGTATGTATTAGGTGATCCAGAAGTCTTCTCGGCATTGGTTGAGTACACCCACCTTACATTGCCAGTTGAACCCCACTCCGATTCCAGTACAGTACTCTGTGCTGGGTACTTCGCAGTTGGAATAAACTCCTGTACGTCTTCGAGATCGGGAGTGATGATATCACTGTGCATAGTACCCCAGAACGCTGCTCGTACTGGAGTGGTTCCGACCCCACGGCTTGCAGTTACAACAGATCTCAACATCTTCGCCTTGTTGCCGAGCAGCGTCTGCACGACGGTCTGGATGTCAGTCTTGTTGATTTCTGTCGGAGTGCTGCCGTTTGCACCCTGAGTCGCCTGTGTAAGGGATGCCGTTGCAGACAGCATATCCTTTGTAAGCTCGTCTCGGGTCTCACCAGCCTGTTCACCCAGAAGCTCTGCTTCAACGGTAAGGACTGGGTCTTCGACTGTCAAGTCGATGACATCGGTTATAGTAACGAAGTCACCATAGAAGGCTATAGTTGCCGTCAAGTCAGTCTTCGCAAGCTTCTGACCGTTAGGAGTCTGACCTTCTGTTAAAGGCGTAGTAGCTGTTGTCAGCGCACTGTACCGCCTGAACTTAATGATATTACCGCTCTTGGCGGGAATATCCCTTTGTTCCGCAAACATATCATGAATGAGGAACGGTAATGCACGTTCCAGCAGTATCCTGTCATAATATGTGGATACCGCTGGATCCACTTCTGATGTCGTAGTAATCGCCACTGTTAGTCTCCTTGTTCATACTCATTGAGCTGCCTTGCGCTTCACTGCTTCGACTCGTTTATTGAAGTCCGCCTGTGATTCATTGGCTATAACCCTTGCCAGATCCGTGTCGTCCGCAGCACCTCCCGTAGCATTCACTGACGCAGGAGTTTTTGCGTTCTTTTGAATCTTATTCCTGACCTTGTTCGTAGTTGTTCTTTTTACATAAGCTGGGTCAAGTGTTGCAATGTTATAAGCCAGTAAAGGTCTGAACCTTTCAGAGGCTTCAGACAGAGCCTGCTTCATCTGTGGTTGAGCTTCGAGTACATTTATTAAATTAGTATTAATAACATCATCGTAGTCTGGATACTGTGCCTTTACCTGTAGCAAAGCGGTTTCTGTTGAGTTCTGCGCTCCTATAGCAGAGAGTTGCTGTTCAAACTTGTTCTCTATCTTACCAACGATATCTCTCAGCTCCCTCCCCGTGATTACGGTGTCATCAGTTACGTCACCCATATCTTTTGGCGACGTTCCATCATTGTCCGTAGCACGAAAAGCCTTAATGGTATCGTTCATAATCTGGAGATTCTGTTCGGCATTCTGCCTTATCATCCTCTCGCTTTTGAGCGCAGAGAGGGGAACCATCTCCTCTTTTGGCTCCGCAGGGTCCCGACCTGCAGCAGGATCCTTCTGGTTGCCGTTTGCATCCTCTGGATCCTCAACTGGGTCAGCCACCGCAGCACCTGTGTCTTCACCACCATCAGTAAAATGCAGCTCACTATCATCAACTACTTCTTCAAACTCTTTCATAGCTTTATCCTTTTTAAAAAAGGTTTTTGTTGCCGTAGGCGGCACGGCTTTCTTACGCCCTTTGATTTACAACAATGCCCTTCGTCAAGGGTCTTGCATAATCTATAGCAGTAAAAAAACACAGGAATTGGAAGTACGGGCTCCCGCAAGCCTGTGCCTTTTTACTGCCTATCCTATGATCACGGAGGTGAACAATAGGTTACTTCTTTTTTTTCCGTTTAAGAGCCAACGTCCTGAGGTAGCGTCGTTGTTTCCTGCTGAACATCTTATTATCAACAAGCCCTTCCCTTCTTTTTACGGAAGGGGACTCAATCGCTTTAAAATTCATCATTTATTCGGAGCTTTCCCCATGTGAAAAATTTCATCGGAAAAATCACCAACTTTGTTTATGGTCATGTCTGGCTGTATAACATCTCTCGGAAACACCCAGATCCTCACCAGCTCCCCCTTGTTGTTGTCAACATGGTAGAGTATCGTCCCTATCATCGGAACCTTGGGCTTATCTTTTTCCTTGAGCAGTATAATTTTATTGTTAATTACGTCGGAATTCCAATTATCTACCTGCGCTGCTATAAGAATGTAATAGTTTGGATCGCTTTTCTTTCTGTTAACGACCTTTTCCATCGACTTCTGCAGGTCAAGGGTCATCTCGTTTCGTGCTTCGTGAAAGGTCAGCATACATTCTCCTTCTTAACGGTAAACCCCCTGTTCCCAGTCATGTCTGGGTATACCCTGACATTACCTTTAGCCCTTGCAATCATTGACTGCATCAACAGCCCTATGCCTCCATGTGATATAGTTTCAACCCTTGCAGAATTATGTTCTTTGATTACATCAGGTATAGTATCTGAAATATTTCTCAGAGTTCCAAATTTGTCAAAATACTTTTTCATCTCTGTGTCACTAATTGTTTCTGTTCTTCTGGCTTCGTTATTTCATCGATTTCCTTTGCAATAGACATCGCAGTTGCAACCTTGTTTATTTCGATCTCCGAAGCAGCCTTAATTCCGAGTATCTCATTAAGATTAGCCTTCGATTTATTAACTTCAACAGTACTGGCATCTTTAAATGCCTTTGCCTTTGTTGATTCTATCGCTGCCTGATTTACCTGATCCTGAATCTGCTGCGACTGCGTAGCCATTTTTGCCTGACCTTCTACTATCTTTGCCAGTTCGTCCTTCCTCTCAAGGTTGGATGCCTGTATAATTGCAGAGTCTGGAATTTTAACTCCAGCCCTCTTCATGCCAAGCAACTGCATGAAGTGCATCTGTTTCTGCGAGTCCGTCAACAAGCCTTCTGTAACTTCCACGTCATGCCGTGAGAGATCAGGGTCAAAGAACTGTGCAGATGGCTGTCTGTTCGTAATCCTGTGTATCTTTTCCGCATCCCAGTTTTTTCTCACTATCGCCATTGTGATTCTTCCGAGCAATTCCTTGGACGTACTATAGTTATCAAAGAGATCCTGCAAAGTCGTAAGTGCCTGCCCAGTCCTCACCCTTGCCAGTATACCAGCCACCTCAACATCATCCTTGTCTGCAAGCCCTAACAGCTCGTTATTCGCCCCAGAGATCTCGACCAAATCATCGTCCATGACCTTCTGCATCTGCAGGTTCCCTGCTGGTATGTCAGGGGGCGTTATCTTCGCCACACGTTCCGAAATAGGTCTCCCTGCCTGCTGCTTGAGCCATATCACACCACCCTGCCCTGTCTGATACAGAGACTCTTTGTTCACAACAGATTTTTCTTCTGCGAAGTACCCGCTGTTGAGCTGGGAGTCGAGTATGTCAAGGTTCTTGCTTCTGCGTTTGTTTACCTCTCTCTGGGGGTCGATGATGTCCCTGACAACACCCTGTATCTTCTTATCAAGTTCAATATACTCAGGATCAAAATACCCCATAACAGGCACAAATCTGAAATTATTTGTCCCCATCGGGTCTGGACCGTGATAAATCTCTTCGTCTTCTATAAATATCGTTACCTCAACATCTCTCTCAAACCTCTTTATCTTTTCAAGAGAAGGGAACTCTTTCGATATATCATTTGCCTCTTTTTCGGTACCGTCAAAACGATGCATCCTGTTTGTATTTACGTCAAAGAACACAATCACTGGCTTACTGACTCTCTGCCAGTGTTCGTCATATCTTAACAGCTCATGCTTCAACAGGTTTTCATTGAAATTAGACGTTATATATTTGTTATCCTGCGCTGGTCGCATGGGCTTCAACTTATCTATTTCGCCCGCAAAGAATGGTGCAATCGATTTCGCTGCACTTTTTGTTATCCATTCCCGTCTGAGTATTTCGGGACAGTCGCTCAGATCTCTTCTCGTAAAAGACGGATGGAGAAGGAACCTGTTGTGCGGTATCCTCGTATACTTCAACTCTCCGTTTAAGGGATCCGTACTGAAATCAAGCCAAGGCTCTACCAAGTTCAACCCAGTTTTAAGCGCACCCTGTTCAAACGCATCCGACATCACGTTGTAACCCTGACAGTGCTTCATTATGTACTGAAGCGTCTGGCTCCATATCGATGCATCTTCGGTGTCAGAGTTTTCGTTCGGGTCAACTTTATAACTGAGCCTGTTCTTACGCTGGTAACCAGAAATAATCTTAATGATGCGTTTTATCTTGTTAAAGACAAAGGCGTTCCTTCTTTTACTCTTGAGGTAACCCTTCTCTGCTGAACTCCACTGATCACCAAGAACGAACCGCATATCACTGTCGGCTTCTTTAATCCACTTATCCCAGATAACGATAAAGTTGTTATACGTTTCATTGTATTTATCTATTCTGCGTTCTGCCATTATTATTTAACCAAAACACCAGCGCCCTCGCTCAGCCCTTTAAGGGCAGCATTCACCTCTTTAATTTTTGCTTCTTTAGCTTCCAGCTCTGAATCCATCGCCTTTATTTTTTCGCTATGTTCACGCTGTAGCTGGTCAAATGTTTCCTGAGACTCTGCCTTTGCCTCGGCAAAGGAGTCTCTCAGCTCCGAGACTTTCTGAGAACAACCACTTTCCAAGATATTTTCAAGCTTGGTAACTTTATCATTAAGCTCGTCCACCATCTGCTTCTTCTGTTTAATTACGTTGTCGAGTTCGTCACCGTCGGTTTTCAGACGCTCATTCTCTATAATTGATGTATTAACCGTCTTATTAAGTTCGCCCGCCTTTGAAAGAAGAGACGACACGTTGCCTTCCGCAGCTCTCACAGCTTCAACTACCTTCAGTATTTCCGCAGAAGCTTTGAAAGCTTTGTTAAATTGCCGAGCAATAGCTTCGGTTTCTTCCCAATTTATATTCCCCATAGCTTCTCCGTTAAGTTTTAAAGTAAAATAGAATTCTTACGTTAAGAGATTGACTTCCACCACCACCTGAAACAGACGGCTGTATGGTAAGTGGATTCTGTGCAAGCTGCCTCATTGCTTCCGCTGAAAACGACATCGCATTCTCAAAGATGTCTACCAGTGACTGCAAATTTGCAGGGGTACTGGCAGGATTATTTGTGCCTTTAATCAAAACCGTGCTGCTGTCAAATGTACCGTCTACCTGAACACTGGCATCCGAAAACGCAGGAGCGGTAAACGCCTTAAATGTATCCGCATTGGTTACACTCTTCCATTCAACAAGTATTCCGTTTCCACCCTTACCCTGATCAAACCTCGTTCTTTCATACTGTATTTCAGCCATAGCGTTCCCTCCTTGGCTTCCTTCTACGTTTCAACACAATCTTTGAATTAGCCATAAAAATCTCCTTATAATTTACATTGCCCCTTTTGAGGCATACTGTTCTTCCAGATCCCTTGCTTCCTGCTCTGACATACTGGCAGACGAAAGGTCTCCGTGTATTTTAATGGCTACTGCTCCAGTTTCAAGTGCGTCTGCACCGTGCATAGCCCAGTTCTTTAGCGGTTGGTCTGCAAATACATTGTATTTCTCATTGAAAACTTTCTGATAGTCCTGTAGTGCGTCTATTCCACCCTTACAGCGGGTTCTGTCAAAACGCATAATCGGCAATATAGCTCGCACGGAATCAATGCCATCCTGCTTATTTTTAACCTTAGGTATTTTCGTAAAGTTGATGCCAAGGTTCCGTGCTGTTTCTATTCTTTTGGCAGCCTGATCGGCTCCCCACTCCCTTACGTTTATATCATGTGGAGCGTAATGTGCAATATAATTATATCCGTCTTCTGTTTCTTTTCGTCTGCAGACATTGGCGTAGTGATCAACGCCTACATTATTCATCTCATAATAGTCTATAGCATGGATCCACGGTCCTACCTGCTGGAGAAACCATATAGCGTTGGTATCTCCCACGCCTATATCCCATGAAGTAAAGACTCCGTATGCCCTCTGATGAGGCACATCACAGATCCTATCCTCCTTATAAGCCTGTGCTATAAGCTGTGCGTAGTACGAACCCTCAAGACCAAACTCGAAGTTACACCAATACTCCTGTTGAACCATTTCCTCGCTCATGCCTTCGTCTCTGTCGAGCTGAATGTCTGCCAGAGATATAGCGTTGGTGTCCTCTACGGTCAGTACCTGTTCGAACCACCTGTCGGAAAGCTTTGCCATCCGAAGCATACGATATAAATGGTTCTTGCCACGAGGGGTTCCGTTAAACATCGCCCACCCTTCGTTTTCGGTCAGAATGGGACGTATAAAGTCCCATACTCTCGGATCCTGTTGTGCGTATTCAGAAAACACACACCCGACTGGGTTAACACCTACAACGTCGAGCCTGTCTGTTCCGAGGATCTGAAACGTAGAGCCTCCCGAAAGCAACAACTTCATTTCATGTTCATTAGACTTTACAACCATACCACGAGGAAAGTGATCCATAAACTTCATGCCAGCTTTATCCATACCGTCCCAGAGAATCTTCCTCCCCAGAGACAGCGTAGGGAAGTAGTAGTAATACGCACCTTTTCGCTGGGGTATCTTAGATATCATGATGTTCAGACAGGTCTTGTCTTTGCCACCACGACGGTGCATCACCATCACTGCTCTTCTGTATCCGCTCTCCATCGCATCAAAGATCGGAACCTGATAGTCCCTCGGTACAAATTTATGCGGTAGCGTGATTGCCATTTACAGTCTCTTTAAAGGCGAAGCCTTTTTCGCAGGGGGGATTGGTGGCAACGGAATAGCTTTTTTTGCGTCGTCTACCGCCATGTCCCTAAAAGTTCGGATTGCTTTACCAGCGACGCCTCCCGCAGCCTCCCCACTAATTGCGCCAAATACCTTTTTCACTAATGAATCTCCAGCCATTATCTACCTCCTTTTTGTCCTATTGGTTCCACTAGTATCGTCGTTCTTCTGAGGAGAGATACTCTCGCCCCTGCCAGTC
>TARA_R100001530_G_scaffold130049_1_pt1 | contig 13585 bp, 4 predicted proteins | sample TARA_R100001530 | Tara Oceans TARA_R100001530 (sample SAMEA2622166) | marine metagenome | biome: marine biome (ENVO:00000447); feature: mesopelagic zone (ENVO:00000213) & marine oxygen minimum zone (ENVO:01000065); material: "saline water (ENVO:00002010), including plankton... | reverse complement strand
TAGTTGACATATACTTTTACGTGATCCTCATTGATATAAGGAAAGGTGATACTGAAATCGGTCTGTGACCCATTTCCTGAATAAGTGTCGAATGCGTAGGCCATAGATCAGTTACTGATTGAGTTGACTGGAAAATTGACGAGCGGTAGTCCTATTCTGCCCCATATTATCGGTCTGAGGATATTGATCTGGATGAGAGCCTCCTTCTCTAAAGAGTTTATATTGTTCATTGTTGTTTAGTCTTCTCTGTTCAATCAGTAATACTTCCATTCTATATGGGTTGTTGACGTCTGTTCTAAATTTCTCCTTAGCAGCTTTCTTATAAGCATTAATAACTTCTTCTAGTCTAAGTTTCCTTGTATAGCCATCTTGGACATCCTTTGAATCTATTGGATGGTTAATGTAGTTTAACTTTCTATATTGTGTATCTTTTGTGATTACCTGGTGTAGAGCTTCTGCAAGGTTTAATCCACCAAATCCATCTAACTTAATTGAATAGATATAAGATTGATATTGCTGGAAGGCAGGGTAACTCAGATCAATTCCCTTGCCAAAATCAGTTGGTCTAGGTGGTGCGAAGACATTTCCTTTTTGGGAAAGTCTCAGCATCTCTTCCATTAGGATTACATTCTTCGATGTTGAAGGTGGGAATCCAGAATCTGTCTTCTCGCTCTTGCCTCCAATACCGTATTCACTAACTAATCCTCCAGCCATACTTCTCCAGGTTGCTTCTGTTAGACGGAATAACCAAGGAGCATCTTCTCCAGGCATTTCACCGCTACCTAAGAATCCAGGGTTATAAAGAGGTTCTCCTGTTATCCAGTTAATTCTTGGTGGAAGCTTATCGGAGAAGCCAGGAGTGCTGTTCTTCAGCTCATCTAAGAACTGACTTCCAAAGCCAGAGAATTTAGTAAGGAGATCTGATGCAGCATTACCTGTGAAGTCCTCTTGGCTATTGAAATAAACATCTAAACCGTTTGCATCAACTCCTTTCTCTAACCCATTCTCCCAATCAATAGCGATTGGTTCTTGTGTAGTAGGAACAAACTTTTTCCCTGGATCATAAGCTTGCCTTATCTCTCGTAGTTGAGAGCTGCGTGGAGCAAAGCTGAGGATGAATCGCTGAACGCCTCGTTCAAATTTACTTCTCTCTCCTACTTCTAATTCTCTTCTTCCGTATCCACTATCAGAGAATTGATTCACAAATCCCATGATTCCTTGGTAATAACTAGCTGAGAATCTGTTCTGTATTACTTGTGCAGCTAATGATGCTGTTAAAGCAACACCTGCATTATCTCTTTGTTCTTGACTTAAATCTGCATACAACATCTTGTAATCGGCCAGTCCTGCAAGCAGTGTCGTTGCTGGTTCAAATGCTCTATAGGAATGCCATCTTCCATACCTCCATTCTCCATTTGAATCTTTCCATCTATGTCTCCAAGAAAGAGGAGGGCGTTTTGCATTCTCCCAAGCTTTTCTCATCCCAGGATCATTCGGCCCAAATCCTGTCCATTCAATAGGAAATTCATCGTTAAACATTGCTCCACCAAGGAAGCCTAGAACGACTGTTCCTGTAGCAACTTCACCTTTCCATCTATTAGAGATGTATCCACTTTCATGTAGAAGATCTCGATAGAAAGTATCAGTTGTCATGTTCAAGCCTGGAATCATTCTTATAGCTTGTTTTGTAATATCTCCAGGCGTTCTATTGAATGGTTGAATAAAGCTTGCTGCAAAGCCTAATCTGCTTGCTTGTACGTGCCCCCACCATTGAGGAATCTTCGACCAACCCGCAGTCATAGAAGGAGTTAAATCTCCTACTTCTGGAACATCAGCAAGAGTTTCTCCTTTCTTTAATCCTTTGGTGTCTTCACCTAGTCTTGCTACTCTGTTATATAACTGAAGAGCTTTATTTGATACTTTTCCATCTCTATATGCAAGTGCAAATTCATCAATAGCAGCTTCATCTACCTCTCCTCTTGCTCTTGCTAGTTCTGCACCAAAACCATAAGTCCTTTGTCCTACACGAGCACGAACATCATTAGTGAAAGTTAATATCCTTCCTATTTGTATTGCTGTCTCATCTTTCATTATTGCATCTGAAATTGTTTCTCCATTAACAACTGCATCTGATGTATAGAACTTGACTTTTGCAGCGGCCCATCTATCTGCATATTTCCATTGCTCTTCTAATGGAAGACCTTTTCTTTGTGCTTGAACTAATCCTTCTTCTAATCCAATCGTGTGAAGTAGAGAGTTGCCAGCTAAAGATTTTTGTAGAGTCTCCAATGATTGCATTGCTCTTATATCCATTGTTCCTGCTTTCCATGCAATGGTTAGGAATCTGCTTATAGGGCTATCTTTTAATTCTCTAAGAATTGGGCGTTGATTTAAGTCGTAGGAAGGATGAGTTTCTTTTAGTTGATAAGCACGATTCTGGTTGTATCCATCTAAATCAACCATGTCTCCAGCCCATGCTCCAACACGACGCTTGGGATCGTATAGAGCCATTCCTGTCTCTAATGATTTACCTCCTAATCTCAGTGCTCCTTCTGCATAACGCATATAAAATTGATATTGCTGCAATGCAAGATTCGCTTTCTTCATGTTCCCTGAAGCCGCTTCTATACCTGCGTTGAATAGAGGCTCAACAGCCATTCTTGGGAATACAGCCAACTGAACGCCCCAAGTCTTTGATGCACTAAGAAGTTGGTTAACTCTCCAGACAGCTAAAGCTTTTCCTACTCTTTCTACTCTGTCTACTTTCTTAGGTGCTTTCTTGATCGGACTTGGGCCATCAATAAATTGCTCAAGCGTTTTCATCCCTGCGGCTTTGTCACTATCAGCAGCAATGAAGGCAAGTTGATGAGCTATAGATTCAGCTTCTGGAGTCCACTCTCCAGTCTCAACAGCTTGTCTATATTCTTCTGGCAGATTCTGATATAGCTCATCCTTCTGGACTTTGGCATTGAGGTCTTCGACTATTCCAGCCTTATCTAATCTGAGACTTCCATTAACAGGGTTAATACCTTTAGCGTTAATAGGAGCTTGTGTTCCTGCTAATAATTGACCTGCTGCTCTAGTCCAAGTTCGATATGTCCTTACATATTTAAGAGAAGTCTCTAAAGATTCTTCAAGTTTTTTAGCTATTGCTGCATACTCAAGAGAGTAAATCCTTCTCATAGAATCATTCGCTTCTGCATTAAGCATCTGCCTTGCATACTTAGCAGTCTCTCTACTTGAAACATCAAGTCCTATTCTTAAAGTTAATAAGTTTCTGACATTCTCTGCATTGTTAGCGAAGAATGCTGTTGCTCCTTTAACATTTTCATCAGACAAGAAGTCTTCTAAATCTATACCTTCAGCTAAGAAATCATTCTGTAATTGTTCTACTATCTTTCTTGTATCTAAGACAGGAATACCTGTATCAATTATCCTGTCTATTTGATGAGAAACAGCATCATAAAGTCTCTCTACATCTGGAGTTGTTTCTGTATAAACTTTCTTACCGCTAGGAGATCTAATTGCAGTTACATCTTGCCAGATTTCTTCGTCGACAAGATTGATTTCACCTTCATCTACCTTCTTAATATTCTCTAAGAATTCATCACCTACTCCTCTAACTTCATCAGGAGTTGGGCCATCAAACTTAGGAAGTGCCTGCGCTCTATCTCTTAAATAAAGATCTCGAATCAGAGGCAGTTCCGCTTCTACAGGTTTGCCTACACGTGCATTGTCAAGTATTTCCATTGCAGCCAACATCCACCCAGCCTTTTCAGCCTCGATTTGCTCTTCAGTTGCATCAAGGGCATATTCTCTGAGTTGCTTGCTATTTCTTCCTTTAATAAAATCATTAAATATTTTTTCTGTACGAGGGCCTCCAAGTCGAGCATGAATATTAATCCATAAATCTTTAAAGAATATTCCTATTTGTTGTATGGTTCTTGTAAATGTTCCTTCTGGAGCAAGAGCTTTGACATTATCCCAATGCAGGAACAATTGATCTGTTAACATCTCAGCAAAGTATTCATCAATTTCTGAGAACCTATAATTTTCATTTGTATATTTACCTTTTTTAAATTGATCCCATTCAACTAGAAGCATATTTCTTTGTTCTATTTTCTCTGCTTTTTTCAGTAATTTTTCTAATCCTTCTATAACTTCCTCTGGAGGTTTTTGACCTTTTGCCAATGCAGCATCACCTATCTCTCTAAGTCTCTTTCCTTCTTCTAATCCTTTTACCATCTCTTCATCAGTACCAACTTCTTTAGTTAGTCGGTTAATATCTTTTTCTAGATTATTTAAATAACGTGCTCTCGCTTTCTTGAACTCTTTTGTATATGCTCTTAAATCTGCTTCTGGAAGGAACCTCGATAAACTATGCCAAAGTTCATGAACCATAGTACGAGGAAAATCTCCCTCATTAATTATCTTTGAATTTACTTCTAACAAATTCTTTGCGAAAGTGAACCGACCTTGTGGCCGCATTTTTTGGAAGAAACCGAAAGTTATATCATCGAACATGTCATCGCCAATTAAATCTATAAAATCTCTAATTCCTTGGACATCCTCAGAATCAAGTCCATGTTTTCCAATTGTTGTTCTTAGTCTTTCTTTTATTTGTTTAGCACCTCTATGATCTCGAAGAGAAATTCCTTCTGCTTCTCCTATTGGGCCTCGAACTTTATTCTCTTTTAGTTTTCCAATTATTTCATCAAGACTTCTTCCTTCTATAAATGCAGCAGCTATAGCATCATCTCTAACTACTTTTTGTTGTAAGTCAACAAGTCTTTCCCCTGTATAAGGATTTGCTTCTTTAAGGGTTCTTTTTGTTGTTTTAGTTCTGAAGTAAGGAAGATTTCCTCTCTCTAAGGCACTCGCAATTTCTGAAGCTTTATTGAAGAATTCTTCTTGAGCTTCTGTTATTGCTGCAACTTCTGCTTCTCCAACAGGGTTTCCTTGAGAATCAACCCAGCCTTTTTCTCCTTTCCATGAAAAACCGTCTTCAAGCAATCTGTCAGGATCAATCGTAGATTCTGAGAAGGCAGTCTCAGTTTCTTCTTTTAGAAGAGCTCCTTCATCTCCAACACGTACATTTGGATCATCTAGGATTTGCTTCTCTGCTGTTCCAAGTTCTTCGAGTCTCTTCTTGATTTTATTATTATCTCTAATCCATTTTTTATAAGCCTTGCCTTCGGCAGTCATCTTTCTTTTTCCATCAACCGTTTCATAGAAACTTTCTGGTTTAGTCGGTTCTGTTCCTAAAGCTTCCTGCTTCTTCAGGAGTTCATTCATCTCGTCATCTGGACTTATTCTTTTTCTTGGGGGGGCTTCTTTTATAATTGCATCTTCAGTAGTTGCATGAACAAACTTAGGCTGCTCTTGAATTCTCCTACCTAATTGATATCTTGATTGTTCCCATAAAGCATCTCTCTTGTCTTTTGGAAGATGGGCAACACTCTTATCAAACTTTGCTCTATCAATTCTTGTTTGAATTCTTGTATCTCTAATGTTTGGATCTTTTGCATTAGCAGTTTCTACTCTCTTAACTTGTTCTATTGCGTCATAAAATTCTGGACTACCTGGAACTGTTTTAGATAGATTTTCTATAGACCATTTACCTAGTAATAATCTAACAATTGAAGCAGTACCACCTACACCAAAATCAATTCCCCATCCTTCAATCGCATTTTTTAAACGACCTTTCAAAGCCGAGTCATTAGGATTACTCTTTAATTGATTTAATAAATCCTGTACTTGAGGATTAGAATTTTCTTCAATCCATTGGAAAGCTGATGTATTAGCAGCTAAATCATATAAACGACCTTCATACTGATCGTAACCAGCAAAGTCAATGATTAATCCTTTTGGATTGATAGTCGCATTTACACCTGCTGCTGTGATTGGAGCTGCTACTTTTCCGACTACAGGGATTTTGCTTGCTGCTGTTGCTGCTGCTGTTTCTAACTGTTTACCTTTAGCAGTTACTTTTGCTATTCCCTTTCCTACACCAGTTCCTTTTAATCCCCAGTTAACAGCTCTAAGAGCTTTACTGAGCATGAACCATTCAAGACCGAACTGAAGTACGCCAGTTCCAAAATCCTCAAGAGCACCACTACTCTCTAGCTTTTCAGGTTTCCAATCACCTAAACCTAAGATTGCTTTATTTGGATTATCACCTGAAGTAGCAACAGACTCATCTACCCAAGGGGTAAGAGCTGCAAGGTCACGAACTGTATCACTACCTTCTTGAACAGCATTAATTCCTGCATTGACGAACATGCGAGGAACAGTTTTAACTGCACCGACGGGATCAAATGGTTCTGAATCTGGTCTGCTATCTGCTATAGCTTTCTGTTCAGCACGATATTTCTCAGTTCCTGACTGCCTATCATCTTCCCATTTATATGTTTCCTCCTTAGTAACAGGATCAATAACCAGTTTGTAACCCATTGTTTCTAAGCGATATCAGACCTTCCTCTTATGGTACTGGATTCTTTGTTTCTAAGCTCATTGAATTGTTTGAGAAGTTCTTCTAACTCTTTATTCCCTTTCATACTTGTCCATTGGTTTGGGCCTAGTTCTGTTAATAAGGCCATCGCTAATTTGTCTTGAATTTCAGGGGTGAATTTTTCTGTTGGTTTAATACCTGCACGTTTCATTGCTTCTCTTAAACCTACTCTTGTGAATTGATATCTTCCTGCTGCATGAATACCACCTGAATCATGCCATCTCTTAGTTCCTTCAGCGTTAAAAGGATATAGCTCAGTGTTATATCCACTGTCCTGTATATCTAATATCTCTTGAATTGTTAGATCTACTAACTTCTTCCCTTTATTCGTAGGATGATCTCCATATGTTCCACTAAAGCCAAGAACTGTTTCTCCTTCATCTGCACCTCCTTGATTAAATGCTTCATATCCACCTCCTGTTACATCTATTGTTGATTCACCACTATGGATGATATCAAGCATCTTCGTTTCTAAATCCTTTGTCGGACTTAACATTCCAGGTTGTAAGTCTCCTGCTATAAGAACACCTTCATCTCTATCTTGAAGACTTACATTATCATTTTTTTTTTGCTCTTTGCTTGGAAAGATTCTTTCAAGCATTACTTCTACTTCTTGTGTAACTGGAATATTATGAGCATTTAATTGATTAATAAAATATTCTTTGGGTGACATGTGCTTGCTGACTCTCTCAATTATTTGCCTTGTCTCATTAAATTGATGGTTGGCTTGAGGTACTCTTGTTTTAGCAGCAGTTGTTATATTCCCTATTGTCCCAGATCCCTGTAACCATCCCCAAGGGTTTGGTCTTATTCCTGATTCTTCCATCACAACATCTAACTTCTCAAGTTGATTTAGTTGAGCTATTAATATTTGTTTTCCATATAGAGGAGCTATCTTTATTGAGTTTGCAAGATTTAGATTTTCACTAGAGTCTCCTCTGTTCCCACCTGCCAATGAATTAAGAATTTGCCTAGGAGTTTCTCCTATATAGGTAGTAACATTTCCACCTGCTCCTGATTCATTCGGAATAACGCCTGTCCTGTTGACAGTTAACTTTTCACCACTACCTCCTTGAGTATCCCCCTCACTAGAACCTCCTTGTTTTTCTCTATCTAATCCTCTAGCAAGATCCTGATATTCTTTTAATGATGTATTCAAAAGATTAGTAGCTTGCTCTGATCTTTGTTTGTCATCTAATTCTGAGTCATTGAAAATCTCTAATAGTTCAGTATCTATTTCTTCTAATTTATTTCTAATAAGAGTTTGCTCTTCTGCTGTAGTTGTATTGCCATCACCCAATCTGTCGTAATATCCTTTAGCTGCATTCTCAATCTTCGTAATAATTTTTTGATTCTTTTTATTGAAGCTTTCTTTCTTTGTTTTGTATTCTTCACTAACAAGAGTTCTTAAATGGGTTGCCTGTGTAGTATCAATTAAATCATTCGCAGACCAATCATTAATAAGTGCCTTGAAATAAATAGGTCTATCTCCTGGGTTTTGACCAAGGATCCAAAGATAATTTTCTTTCTGTTGTTGATGTCCAAACCCTTTCATATAGTTATTATAGTTATTCGTTAATTGTGTTATATAAGCTTTTCTTTTTGCACCACTCATTGTTAGCTGTGCATTTGATACTAAAGATCTATAGTTATCTGACATAATTTCTAAATTAGTTTTTTGAGTAATGATTACAGATCCATCTGCCTTTGTAATAGTGATATCTTGAACTCCTTTCTCATCCCAATCACCATCATTATGTTGTTGAAGAAGACCATCCCAATCATTTCCTGCTTGCTTCGTTCCTCTTCTTTCGTTAGCCGCATCAAGAATGTTACCTTTCTGATTTCGAGATTGAGTAAGTTTCAGAATGAAAGCATTCTTAAGTGCAGCTTTGCTTCCATAGACTTTCCATAAATAATCATTAGGGCCAGGGCCAGTCTTAGTATTTAATAATTCATTCTCAATATTAATTATTTCATTTTCATATTGATCATCTGGTACAACTGCATTGACTGTTGCAACTAATTTATCTAAATAATTAGTTTTAATTTCTTTAAACTTTTTCAAAGAAGAAGCACCATTTGCAACCTTGGTTAAATTCTCAGTAAAAGAAGCACCACTTCCTAGATCATGAGCTTCAATATCATCTAAAGATTCTGTGATTGAATTAGATTGATCAGTTCCAAATGTTTCCTCTGCCTTACTATCAACATAGATTGCATGTTCTGATGAAACTTTCTGTCTTGCACTATATATAGCTGCTTGTATTTGACCTGACTTTGTTAGTTCTGCATAAGCTCTTGTATTGCCAATTGCTTCTCTAAAATAATTAGTAGCATAAGCAGAGATTTCATCTACTTCACCAGGTTGAGCTAAAGGTGAAAGAGGAATAATCTCACCTATATCATTTCTTGGTCTGTTTTCATCAGTAAAACTATTTCGATAATGCTCTACTAAATGATCACTAAATCCAGAGACAAGTGCTAATCCATTTGCTTTTGCTTTAACAACTTCATATTCTCTCTCTGTTCTAGTATCCATCGAATGGAAAATAGCCCATGAGTTAGCAGAAGAAGGATCAGTTTCTGCTGCTGTTTCAAGTGAATTCTTTGCTTTGTTTAAATTCTTTTTACTGTCGTTTAAATTGTTTAATGCTTTTGTTTCTTCATCATCTTCTTCTTCACCTTCAGCAAATCTTTGTTCGGCTCTTTCTCTTGCCGCCTTATCCATTGCTGCTTGAAGATTCCAAAACTCACTTCCAAAAGTTTTTAGTTTCGTATTGATATCACCAAAGGCATCTGACAATGCCATTATGTTTTCGTGATTAGACTGAGCTTTTGGTGCATCAGGTATTTGAATAGCACCAGGAACATTTAAAGGTTTTGATTCAATATATGTATCTCTAGTACCTGAGATAACAGGAAGTTTGCCAGCTTGTCCAAGCTTAAATTGTTTTATTGCAGCAGATGTTTCACCACTACCAGGAGTGTATCTAGTGGCTGATCTTCTATCAGAAGTCCCGCCTGATTTTCCGTGTGTGTAACGTGCCATTAGTTAAGCTGCTTGAACAAGAAAATTGACATCGATCAGGTCGTAATCGACTCCAAGGAATCCATTTGGCATTGTAAGAACTGCCTCAGGTTTAATCTTTTGAACCTCTTCAGCAATGACACCTATATAATTAGTTGAATTATTAATGTAATTAAACTTGTAAATATTATGACCTTCAGGTGAAGTGCCTAGCTTAACTATATTTTCTTTAAGCAATCGAGTTGACGATGTTATCTTTTGATAACCTCCATCTTTCCATTGATAGCCAGCTCCCTTGATACTACTAGCCATACTCATACCCGCACTAGCCCCTTGTAAACCAGCACTTAGCACTGCCATCCCTGTATTAAATTTACGTTTAGGTATGTGAATTGGTTTAGCAGGATCTACATACAATTGCTTGATATAAGGAGTAAGTCCTGCTTTCCTCTGCGCTCGTCTAACAAGTACACCTTCTTTCTCAAAGCTCTTCTGTGCACCAGTAAACGCAAGATTCCTATCAGAGGCCCAATCGTAATTACCATACTGATTCTCGACATCAGCTAATAAATATGCAGTATTAACCCCTCCACCTTTTGCTGCAAGAATTTCTCCTGAAGCTGCCCAAGTCTCAAGTTTTTTCTCTCGTTTTTCTCTAGCAGTTTGTTCTTGTGCTCTTGCAATATCTAAATCAATAACTTTAAATTCTTTTTCTGCTCCTCTATCTGCTAAAAATTCATTAGTTGCATTAGTTAAATCTGTCGTTTGTTCTTTTTGATCTTGTACAAATCTATTTGTTTTTGTTTGCAACATATTAACTGCAAACTGTGCATCCATATTTAAGTTCTGCGCTTCTATCTCTGCATTACGTGCTTTAACAGCTTCTCTTTGCTGCATGAAGCCAAGGCCAGCAGAGACAACACCAATAACAATTGAGGCAGGATCACACATCTTTAAATTTTGACGAACTCATAAAACATTCGACCTTCTGGTCCCCAGTGTAGGTGTTTTTTGATGAAGGTAAAACCTAGCCAGTTAATCCATTTTACATGGACTTCATTCCTAGCATCAACCATATTGAATAACAAAGGATATAAAGATTGCATCTCAGCTAGCTTCTCCTTTGATTTGCGTAGAAACCATCGCTTATCAATATAGTCATCAACCATTGATTGACATCCTAATAACCAGATGCGACCTGTATTCTCTGCTGAAGGAATGACCCCACCCATTGCCATTAACTCGCCTTTGTGATTTATCACAGTGAGGCAGGGCTTACTCATGAAATAAGCATAAAGCAAACTACCCTTTGGACAAGCTCCTGATTGTGCCCTTACTTCATCAACATCTTCTTGTCTCATATTCTCTGCAACAATCGCAACATCCTTAAGCATTGAAGGCCGGACAGTGGCATTGCTCATATTCTTCTAGCTCTTTCTTGCAGCCATCCTTCCCACTCAGCTGATTGGAACTTACAAGGCAATGGACTACTACTAACTATTTGAATCGTCGCATCAATATTCCGTGTCATCACTGGAACCCTGACTGTTTCTTTTGGGATACCAACTTGACCTATTACATTCTGGCCAACTTGAATTCCGTTATAGGGGTAAGTCGAAGTATCTCTGCCAAAGGGAGTTACTTTTAATTCAAAAGCAGAAGTCTTATCAAAAACAACTGACCATTTCCTTAACTGTAAATAAGGAGAAGCTGATACAGAAATAGAACCACCTTCATCTTGTTGTTTTAAATAAGGTGTACTAAATTCATAGGTCATATCATAAGGTTCTCCTATAAAGAAAGCAGAAGTACTAACATCACCATCAACAGTTATAGTCCCATTGTTAGAAGCATTACCGACTGTCTCTGCTGTAGGGGTAAGGACTTGTCCATGTTTTAATTTGATCAATGCTTTAAATTTATATGTGTTAGTTGCTGCTTGTTTAGTGAAAGAGACTGCTACATTATCTTGTAATTTTTTGCTGAATAAGTAAGAAGGGAAATCAGTGATTGTAACAGTTGCATTTCCTGTAGTCTTGCAAGTTGTTGATCCTCCTGTACTTGTAATAACTAATCCTTTTGCATTTACAATTGTGATGACTGCATTAGTTGAAGGTTGAGAAGTTGGGAAGCTATTGATATCTGCATAGTTTGTTCCTCCTACTGTTAATGGTCTTCCTACTAATTTAGTAACTCCTGCATTGGCTAATGGATAGGGAAGAGTGATTACTGTTTGAGCATTTAAACCGCCTGCATTTGTAACACTAAAAGTACAATTGGTTTCTGTTGTTTTCCTATCAAGAAGCACTTCAATCTCTGTTCCTGTATCAACAGTCTCAGGTCTTAGCGATGCCTTCTCTAAATAAACTCCATCTGCATATTCAACAATAATATAAAGATCACTATCTAAAATTGATGCTGTAAGAATGGACTTATCTCCTTTGACTTCCCAGTAAGACCAAGCAGACTGCAATTTAGTTTCATCTGCAAAAAGGAATTTATATATATACAGTCGTGTTGGCTCATCTTTACTAACTAATACAATCGTTTCTTCTGATACTGATGCTGCTATAGCTACTAGATTTTTAGGAATATATCTAGGGACTGATGCTGTTACCTCTGCTGAGATAGGAGTTGAACCTGTTACATCAGGTAGATAGAACTCACGCAGTCCAGTGAAATCTCCTTTGTTAATAGGGAAGAAGACAGTGCGACCTACACCTATTGGGTCAATCAAATCAATTGAATCATATTTTGTCATTGATGTGATCGTTGCAGTCGCAGGAGTTAGTGGAGCTCCTAGTCCTGAAGAACCTGTATCTAATCTGAATTGACCATGAGGACTAAACAAGAGCAAGGTGTTAGCAAATGCCATGCTCGAAGTTAGGAAGTTAATATCAGTACCACCTGTACTTACAAAGATTGGATCACTATCAATAATTGTTTGTACAGTCTCTCTCCAAAATCTTGTGTAGTCGTCAGCTGCTGATAAGCAGGCATATTCATCAGATAAGAAAACTAATCTATTTCTAAATACGTTTATATTTTTTATCTTCTCTCCAACGAAAGGAGGATTAGGAGCACTGGTTGCATCTCCTGCAATTCTGTTTCCCCATGTATGTTCCTGAAAAGTAAATGTACCATTGGCATTTCTAACTAAAGTATGAGGCATTGTTGTTGCATCTAATTTATAAACAATATTGGGTGCGACTGTCTCTCTCCATATTCCTTTACCGCTAGTTCCTCCATCAGTTGTTTCAAACTTAACGTAATAGTCGTCTGCTTCTGTAGAACTAGATCCAATTATTTTTAATAACTGTCCATTGATTCCTTTTAGTGGTAATTGCTGTATTGCTTCTACTTCATCTTTAACTCCAACAATAAACATGTCAGCAATTGTGTCGCTGACTGCTATCGTGAATGTCCCTCCATCATCTTTAACTATCTTGAGAATATAATCATCAATAGTCGATGCTGTATATTCTGAGCTTAATGTACTATCACCATTAATTGCATCTCTCAGTTCATTACATACAACTTTATTACTAGGTGCTGTTGAAGATGAACCTTGACCTATAACTGGAGTGGTGTATTCTTTCTTGGTTTCTGTATGATCACTTGCATTTAATGTTACTGAATAAGTCGTATTATATTCAGCTTGTCTAATGAATACAGCTCCAGTATTGGCAGCAAAGGTTGGCGATGTTGCACTGTCCATCGCTATAGTTTTTTCTTTATTAGTAATGAAAGTATGATCAGCAATACTTGCTAGTCGGAAAGAGTTTGCTGGTTCTGATGTACTTGCTATATCAAGATATCCTTTTCCATCTGGAAAGCTAACTGTTTGTTCAACTCCAGCCAAGCTAAATACTTTTAAGTCTCCATCAGTTATATAGATTAAATATTGAACAGTTCCATCACGATCAACAATACTGCTAAAAGGTCTGGTAGTTCCTGCTGTACCAGTAAACATCCTTGCTTGATGATAGAAAGGAGGTCGCTTCTTTAAACCCTCAACAGAACTAGGGATGCAATTGATTACT
>TARA_R100001530_G_scaffold47808_2_pt1 | contig 14297 bp, 10 predicted proteins | sample TARA_R100001530 | Tara Oceans TARA_R100001530 (sample SAMEA2622166) | marine metagenome | biome: marine biome (ENVO:00000447); feature: mesopelagic zone (ENVO:00000213) & marine oxygen minimum zone (ENVO:01000065); material: "saline water (ENVO:00002010), including plankton... | reverse complement strand
ATATAGTTGATTTAGATTACCAGATTTTTGATTGTAGTCTGCATTGATTTTCTCATATTCACGTTCTCTAATACCAGATCTCATTGGTTCGTCTAATGAATCTTCTGCTAAGCGTTTACATTGAGCATAAGCTTGAGTAAGTCTAGAGAAGATATTAGCATACTTAGCAGTATCTAATACTTCAGAAGACACAAGTCCTCTACGTTGAGCTTTAAGAATGTTTTGAAAACCTTTAATACCTTTATATTCTAATTTATTAGCATCTTTCATTATCTCCCGTATCTTTTGTTTATAGACACCTTGTTCACCCATCTTAGAATTGATAGCAGTAATCTCATGATTCTCTAAGAGAACACCTCTTTGACTCATTCTCATAGTTGGTGAACTATTGAATTCTATATCAATTAGAAATTGTCTTTCTTTAGAAGGTCTAGAATGAATCTTAACTGGTCCTCTATTCCATACTCTAATGAACCAATTATCTTCTTTACCTACTTCTTTACCATCAATAGGATCTACTACAGCAGGTAATGCACGGGTAGGATCTACAGCATCTAACCAAGCATTTCTATTTCTTAAGTTATCATCTAATTGAGAACGTATCTGACGTAGTTCTGGGTATAAAATCTTACCGATTTCATTTCTCCAACCACCTAAAGGCACCATATCATTAGTAAAACTTGATATAAACCTTGAAGCTGCAGCACCGTTACCTTGTAAGACATCAAACATAGGTTCTAATTGTGATAGAACTGATCTATTAGTAAAGGCTGAACCAAGTACATAACCTAATTTTTGAAGTAAGTCTTCTTGCATAGCAGTACTTAAAGTATCAGCATTATCTACTACATCAAGTGTTAAAGATAACCAGTCTCCTACTGGACCCATCCATTCATAGCTCACTACTTTATTAGTACCAGGAGCTATACATGATTTAGGTTTCCAGCCACTACGTACTCTTTGTTGTTGGATTGCTTTATTATAGTGACCTGTACCAGTACATCTATCATTGACACCAGCAAAGAACGCCATAGTTGTCATAAGACTTCCTATAGCTGCTTTACCTTTAACTTCATATCTAAGCATATCAAAGTTTTGTAAAGCAAACTCATCAACTGGTCTACCTTTACTTTCTAAGATCTCTTTAATTTCATCAAAGGAGAAGTCATTAACTGATTTTCTACCTAATGGACCCCACATCTTCCAATGATCAGCAGATAAAGTACCTGCAGGACTCCATTTAGTGAAGGTATCAATAACGTTAGCAGTAGTTCTAGGGTATCTTATAAAGGTTCTAGCAGCTGGGAAACGTTTAATAAATTGATTGAACCCATCTACAATAGGTGAATCAGCATTAAGTGCTATTTCACTAGTAATACTATCTATAAGATCTGATTTTAACATACCGTTAGAATCAAACCAACCATCATATACTTCTTGATAAGCTCTCTTGAATGCTTCTTCAGTTATTTCATCACCAGATTGAGCTAGTTTATTTAATGCTATATACTTAGCTTCTGTATTAGCTACGACTGATTTAGTAAATCCATCGAAGGCTGTCATACTATTACCACCAAACCTGAGAACAGGATCTTGTGCTAAAGCATCAAGGTCTTCATATATGCCAAGCATCATGCTAGCACCATCTTCTCCTTTTTCAGAAGCAGCATCAGCATAGGCTCTTAACATACCTAAACTTTTCTCTTCTTGTATTGCTAAATCACCACGCATTACATAGCTGACTTCTTTAGGATTAATAGATGCTTTCCTAAAGACTAATCTCATATGTTCTGTTGCTTTCTGTAAGGTATCATCTAAAGCAAAGTGAGCAACCATAGCTTTCTTAGCACTAGCTATATCACCTTTCTGAACGGCTCCAGCAATCGTTGCCATGCCTCTACCTAATAAACCAGTAAGGTTTCCTACAGCAGCTCTAGCGGGTGTTGCAGCAGCTGATAGGTTAGAGTTAAATATATTACTCCACCATACTTTATTAACAATAGAAGGTACATCTGGATTACCATCAACTATAGCTTTCTTAAATACACCTAGTCTATTAGCTGCATCAAGATGTAACTTATACATTGAATCAACATTACCATCAGTAAATTCATTAGCTAATAGTAAAGGTTTAAGAAACCCTGGATTCTCTCTAGCTACAGCTTTAATAGTACTAGTCCACTCTTTAGCTTGAGGTATAAGTTCTGTTAACTTACCACTTGTATTACCTAAGATAGTATCAGCAGCTGCGTTAATAACGTCTTTATCACCTGTCTCAGCAGCAGATTTCCAAGCATTCATATGTGAAAGCATAGCACCTGCTTCAAAATTAGCAAGTCCTTTCTCTACCATCAATACTTCTAATCTATCAGCCATTAAGTCAACAGTTCTTAGAACAGAAGCTCCATCTTCCATTAACCTAGCACCTTCAGACATATCAGCAACTTGTCCAGCTTCAGAAGTTACAAGGTAAGCTCTGGCTTTCTGTGTATCAATATCTATCAGTTGGCTTTTAAGTTGTCTTATAGCACCTGCGATGCCTTTCTTACCAACAATTCTAACTGCTGATTCATCTACTGCTCTTTTAAATTCATCTAATAAACCTATGATTTCATCAGGTTCAACTCTAGGATGAAGTAATGTAGCTGCTAGTTTCTTACCAGCATCATCCATTATTTTAGCTGAGATGATTTTATTAGATTTAAGTCTTTTACTGAATGAACCACCTTCTTTCAATTGTTGAGTTAGTTCAGATACTAGAGTTCTATTAGCTAAGTTATCAAGTTCAATACCTTCTTTCCTAGCTGCTTCATGGATGATATTACCTATACGACCCCAAGAGGATTGTATATTATTTTGTATTTGAGCAGCATCAGCTTGAGCACCAATGATACCATCAGGATCTTTAGAACGTACTAATGTCTCACCTTCATCAAATTGATTCCAGTCAATTTCTGGTTCACCTTTACTTACATAGTATTCATTAAGTAAGTTAAGTTCTTTTTCTTTACGTGCATATCCTCTTAGAACTTCATCCTCTACAGGTTTATCAGAGAATTTAATATCTGAGAATTCATCTTTACCTAATTCATTTACATTTTTAACACCACCTTCCTTAGATGGTATAAAGCTAGAAGTTCTTTTTATACTTCTACCTGCTTTAGTTATATAAGCAGCCCCTTCAATGATACTAGAAAGCACATTAAATAAAGCTCCTTCTGCTACATTCTTAGCTCTCTTCTCACCTGGAGAATCATCATCAGTTGTAGCAACACTATCAGGTATCCATTGGTATGTACGAGGCCAATAGGATTTTAATGTACCTAATAAATTAGCATCCTTTTGATTCTGTTCTGCAACATAATCTACTAGTCCACCAGTACCTACATCAATACCAAATTTAGCAAAGTATTCAAATGATTTACTATTACCTAGTTTCTGTAACCAAGGTAATGCTTGTTTTGATGCATGTATTTTAGCTCCAGCATTTAAAGCCATACTTCTAAGACCCAGTGAAGGTATCACTAAGCCTGAGATATTACGTATAGCTTGTACTGCATTGCTTTCATATTCAGGTAGTTTAGGTATTTCAGGGCCGCCTGCAGATAATAAATTAACAGTATCTATAATGGTATCTGTCACACCAACAGCAGGAGCCATACCTTGGTACATACTTCTAGCTGTACCTTCAAGGATGTCTTGTCCAGTACCTATAATCCCAGGTCTCCCTGGAGGACCACCAGCGTCTATACGATCTTGATAGACTTGATCCATACTACGGATGCCGTCACCACTTGTCTCTTGTATTTGTCCTTCCGTAGAAGGTTGTTCTTGCTCAGGTTGTTGTTGAGTATCCGTAGGTACCCAGGAACCATCATTGATCGATTCTAATTCAGCATCAATTTCAGCAAGTTTTTTGTCATAATCAGTCATATGTTATTATTGAATGAAATCAGTACTTGGTGAAATATTATTTATTAAATTAGCACCTTGTTGTATTGCTGATGAAAGGCCAGCAGAAGAATCTATAAATTCATTTCTTTTTTCATCTCTAGCTTTATCTTTTTCTATTCTCTCCTTCTCAGCCTCTAATTCAGCTTGACGTTTATTTCTTTGTTCTTCAAGCTGTGCATCATCCCTACTTTTTTCTGAGGTTTTCTGACTCTTTAAAATATTTAATTTATTATTATACCTTGCTTGTTGCTTAGGTGAAGCATTAGCTAAACCGATATTATCTATAGCTATTAAATCAGCATCACCAGATTCCTTTACTAATTTTTTTAATTCAATCTGAGCAGTTGGTATGTTTTCTAATAATTTTTTTATACCATTCTGTTGGACAAAAGCTTTCTGCTCTGGATCATTTAAAAGAGCTTTTCCTATAGCTTGTAATACCTCTGTTTCATTTTTACCTGGTATCATAGTTGTTTTATATAACAATTCAGAAGTAATACCATTCTGTAAATTATCAAGTATTTTTTCTGGAGTTAATACAGCATTACGTATATTTAAAAGTTTATCTACACGAGTTTCACCAGGTATATTTGGATCGTTAGTCTGACCCCAAAAATTCCAAATATTATTACTCCAAGAAGTTTTATTATCTTTTAAAGTTGATTCATTTGTTATAGATCTCTCTAAATTTGATAATCCTGACGCACTATCTTTAGTCCATATACCAGGTCCACCTGCTGGTTCATAATAACCATTCTTCGTTTTCTCTGCTTCTAGTAATACTGAAACTCTAGTTGTTATATCTGTAGCATCAGGTTCTTTTGCTAAAATCGCTGCATAAGCTTTAGCTTCAAAATTAGCAAATATATACTGTAACTGTCGTTTAAATGGATCTGAAGCTAATCCTTTTTCATTTAAAGTTCCCTTTCCAGTTACGTTAATAACATTCCCTCCATGACCTTGAACTCTTTCGTCATAAGATAAGAAAGGAATTACCTGTGTTGAATAAGATTCCTCTAACCTATCCTGCTCCTGTGTTATCTCTGTTTTTAAAGTACTGTTATCTATTTTTTTAGCGAGGGCTTTATTATCGTCAGTAAGTAAAGTACCATTATTCCTCTTAATATCCCACTGAGTTTTTTCTTTTTTATAAACTTCTGGTGTATTAGCAAGTACATTTTTACCACTTAATTCTTCCCATTTTGTGTCAGACACAACACCTTCTAATGGTGCTATTAAAGTATCGTACTCGTCTTGTGTTTTATATTTACCATCAGTAAGATTGACTAAATATGAATCCGCTAGTTCTTCTTTTTCAGCTACAAATTTATTATATCTTATATTCCCAGCAGCATCCCACGCAGTCATTAACTGGTTATATTCAGGTACAGTTAATAAAGCTTGTTGTAAAGTCTTTCCAGCAGAATGGCCTTTTAATTCACCTCCTAAAAGCTTAGGTATATCAAGTTCATCAGTAAAAGCTAACTCAGCTAATAATGGTACAAGTTTATCTTTAGCTTGTTGTGTAGCTGTAGGACCACCTTCACTAGATAAATCTTCAAACGTCAGAGCTAGTAGTTGGACTTCTTCTGCAAAGAAGTTAGCTGCATTACCTTGTACCAGATTATCGTCACCAAGAGTAGTATATTCTGTAATCCTTGCTTTAAATTTTATAGCTTCTCCACTATTAATAGCTGTATTTGTAATTGCTTTATCCGTACCTTCTTTAGTTGAAGCTTGTCTGTCTAATTCTTTTAATAGATTTGCACCTATTAATCCATCACTATTTTTCCAAGGAGCTAATTCTTTAAGCTGCCAAGTACGGAATTCTGTTGCACGTTCCTCATTACTACCTAAAGCTTTATGATTAGCTAATCCGTTTTTTTGTGTACTTAAATATAATCGAAATTGGTCCTCGTTTAATGTCTTTATTTTTAAGAAACCAGCGTGTTCTTGAGCAAGTACTATTTCACGTGGACTTAACTTTTTATAAAAATCTTTTAGTTCTGTAGAAAATCCAGATTTATTTTCAATAAACTCATGCCATGCCTTTGTATCTTTAAAAAGATTTTTCTTCTCTTTAAGATACTCAGGTACAGTTAACCCCCAAAACTTTTTCTCTTCTCCTACATCACTTGCTTTACGATGTATATTACTACTTTTAGTTTTAAAAAGTTGAGCTTCTTCTGCTTCCTTCTCAGCTTTCCTAGCTTTACCTGCTTGAACTGCCTTACCTATTGTACTAGAGAACTGAGCTAATGCACTGAATGTATTTGCTAAGCTTTCATTCTCAGCCTTTCTGACCATCTGTTGATCACGTTGTCTAAGCTGCTCGTGATGTCTTTCAAGTTGTGTAGATTGTTTAGCATAGATATTTTCTAATGCTGTAGTCCACTTAGTGGGTGGTTGAGGATAAAATTTAGTCATAATTTAACCTAGAAACCTCCCAATTAAACCTGTTTTACCTTGACTACCGCCACCAAGTCCACCAGCGTCTCCTACTGCTCCCATTCCTGTAGCAATACTTGCAATAGAACTAGCTATACTTAAAGCATCTTTAAACGCTGCCATACCTTCATTCTGCATAACAGGTTGTGGAGGTGCAAGGTCAGGGCTCTTGATAATATTGTTATTTGCAAACATTTGCATCTGTTGTGCTCTAGTTTGTGCAGCAGCTTTAGCTCCAGTTTCACTGAGCTCTTCACTTGCTTGTGTTAATTGGTAAGCTCTACGTGATCCTTTGGCTAAATAGTTACCTAGATCAAGTGTACTAATTCTATCAGCAGATCGACCTGTTCTACCTTTAGCAGCTAGCTGAGCTCCTGGATTCTCTTGTAGGAATTCTTTCCATTCAGATTCATTCTCTTGGAATGCCTTACCGATTAATTCCCCATGGGCTTCTTGTATATCGGAATAAACATTAGCTAACCCAAGGTTGCTAGCATCTATACCTTGTTCATATTGGACACGTTCAACTTTAGTTAAACTTAGTGTCTGCATCCAATTCCGTTCTCTTTTATCGAGCTCGTATTGATAATTACGCCTAGCAGATTCGTTAGCTGCTTTGGCTCCTGCTCCTAAACACACGGCAAAATTCTATAAAGGTTAGTTGGTTAGGTCCATGTTTTAATTCCCTTAAAAATTTGAACCCAAGGAATTTAAGTAACTTAAGATGGACAGTGTTGCGTTTATCAACAATGTTCCACAGTAACTTATCTGGTTGTCTTTCGACATAACGTTTAGCTTCTCTAGCAAAGGTGATAGGAGATTCTTCTATAGCATTAGTACATAGCATCCATATTTGACCACCAGGGTCAACTCCAGCCATTCCGGCAGTCTTGCCGCTAGGCACCGTGAAATACACACAGGAGGGCTTCTGGACAGCTTCTATTAATGCTAAGGTAGAATCTACCCCATGACCTTCTTCGACCTCTCTACGGTCTTCTAGGCGAAGATTAGAGGCCACCTTAATAGCAGCCTCTTTTGTGATTGGATGGATGTATTTAGACACGTTGGTAAAATTTATTTGTAAAATCTCCTTCCCAAGTCATTGAATATAATGTAGCAGGTGAAGGGTGTGATGATTTTAATTTAATAGTTAAGTTTTTATTCCGTTCATATATTGGGACAGTCCTTATTACTTCATCATCAATTGCTACATTACTTAATAAATATTGATCAGAAATAGGAGAGTCCCATGTTTCTTCATAAGAAGAGTTACCTAATTTATCTATAATAGTAGTATAACTACCATAAGGACCAAAGTTTAATTTAATTCTATGTATAATTAATGATCCATTTGTATCTGCTTTAATGCTATTATCTGCTGTTTGTGTATAATATATAGTAGGGAATTCAAGCTGCATATCATATAAATAACCTAAAATAACTGTTCTATTAGACCAATCTCCTGGAACTTCTATAGTGCTATTTGGGCTATCATTATTAATTATACTAGCTTCACTATATTTACCTACATAATCTGAAGTTGTATTGTTATCATAAAGGCAAAGCTGTGCGGTAGCATGTTCATAACCATCAGGTTTTAAAAATGTAGTTTTATTTGAATTTTCACTATAAGTACCAGCTGCTATAGTTACAGCAGATGCAGTATCTAAATGGATACGGTGAATCTCATCATCAGTAGCATCAGCATTACTCTTATCATCAGTAATAGTAATAGTATCAGTATTTATTTTTATTGAGAAACTTTGTAATGTATCCTTACCATTATTCCTAACTACAACATATAATATATCATCTAAGATAGCATGATGTTGTATTGTACCTGTAATTTCCCATGTAAACCATGCTTGTTGTAAACGTTTTTCACTTGTATCGAAATATTTATACCCATAAAGAGTTGAGCTATTTTTCTTACTAAAGAATATAATAGAGTTTTCTCTTGAATTAGATATTAATGATAACTCTTTATCAAATAATTTACTTACAACTTTTGTTTGATCTATAACAACAGGTTCACCTTCACGTAATACATTAGCCATTTCCCATAATCTAGTATACTTACCAGCATTATCTAAGAAAGCAGTTGTTGTACCTAATGATACAGGGTTAGTATTAGAGTTAAAATTATAAGTAGAGATAGTATTAATCTTAGCTGTCTGAGGACTTAAGACATCACTATCAGTTGTTAATAAATACTGTTGGTTTTTACTGAATAATATAAGACCACTATTAGTTAAAGCTCCATCATATATTATAGCTGGAAATTCAGAACTAACTGATATATCAATAACATCTGTAGCTGTATATGTAATAGCAGATTTAGGCCAGAAATTAAAGAACTCACCAGGTTGAGACATAATTACATTCTCATCACTAAGTAGAAGCATTCTATTTCTCCAGAACATCATATTATTTATTGTACCTACATAAGTATTGCTACTTGATTTCGTTAGCCCATCACTTGTCTTTATAAATGAAGGCTCAGGGACTGTTGTTTCATCACCTACTAAACAGTTTTCCCATACAATTTGATCTACAGTAAAGCCAGCTGAGCCAGATTGTCTAATTAGTTGTATCGGCATTGTTGCCGGATCAAAAGCTATTTTTCTGCCTGGTTTGGGACACTCTTCCCAAGTACCTGGACCATCCTTATCATTTTCTCCAAAGAATTTTACGTAATAATCATCTTCATTAGCGTCACTATTCTTTACTTTAACAACATAACCATGTTTACATTGTGTAGGTAACTCTGCTATATCATTACATTCTGTTGTTATGACATTTAATAGAGCTCCTGTTGGAGAAGTTACATTAAATGCAGCACTTTCTTTAAGATAAATACCATTACCTATTATTTGTACTGTTTCATTCCCATCCCCATCAGTAGACGCACCATCCCAAACACTAGGAAGACCGTCAGATGGTTTTGTAGCATTCAAGATATTTGTCTGTAAAGCACCAAGTATACTTTCAGCAGTAACTACTGTTTTACTATCAAAAGGTGTAGGTGTAGGTCTTATAATACCTAAGTTACCTTGTATTTGAGAGTCACTGATTTCTTCAATTATTATTTTATAATAACCATCTTTCATCCATACATAGAAGTAATCACCTTGTTGCCAACCTGAACCACCATGAAGTAAATCAAATGTAGTAGTATATCTAGCTCGATAAGTTGTACTTTGAGAATCCCCACTACCACTTGTATAAGGTACAGACTGACCAGTGGTTGTAATTCTAAAATATAAGTCCTTTCCTCTATTAACAGAATTATCACTACTATCTTTAACATCAATAGTATATGTATATTCACCTGAAACAGCAGCTTCATCAGTGAGGCTACCGCCATCTGTTATAGAGAATACCTGTGTTCCAACGTTAGGTGCCCAATGATCTCTACTTTCTCCTGCTGAGTTATCACATCTAGTCGATTCGCTAAGCCTATCATCCCTAGTAGCTACCATAGCACCAGCACTGTCGCAAGAATTACTACTATCTTTCTCTAATACTATATTAATTCTTGTAGCAATTTTAGAAGAGGTATTAGTATTATCATTGAATAAGTTGAGAGCGTATTGAGAAGCATAAGAAACTTTCTTTAATTCTATAAATGCTTCATAAGGTCTAGCATCATTATCACCAATTGCTAGATCTTTCATAGCAGTAGGCTTATTACGATTAGTTATATAAGTATAATCATTAAGAGTAAGTGTTTGTAGATCAGAATCTTCAATTGATGTACCATCAGTAGGTACTGTTTTTAAATAATCCTTTAATGGAGTTTCTCTTGCTAGAGTGGTAGTAACATGTTCCCAATTACCAACAATACCTTCAGTATGTATTGGAGCTGCTCCTCCTGTTGATTCGGTTGTTGCTTTATAAATTTGACTATTATTTGATACCTCAGATCCAATGACATAAGTTGTATCTACGGACCAGGATAATGGTATATAAGTAACAGCAACTTCTGCTCCAGCATTATGGTAAGAATTCCCAATACAGTTCCACATCTTAATCTCACCAGTACTTAATTCAATCTGACCTATGTACTGTTCATTCTCATCTCTGTAGTAGTGGAACCATTTCCCATTAGCTGCAGAATTCATTGATGATATCAATTTACTTCCAGGTCTCTTCATCAAACCTTCAGTTACATCAGGTAAAATATTCTGTGCTGTAACAAGTTGTCCTGGTAATTTTTTTTCATCTGGTTGTTGTGATATACCACCAATGTACTGAGGTATAGTTTGTGTTATACTTGCCATTAGCGTTTAAGTGCATGGTATGGTTGATAATTTCTGTAGTTAGTATCGTGAGGACCACCAAAGAATGAATGATCAGCTTGATTACATTCATATTCTAAACAAACTGCTCTTGATTGAGCTTCTTGAGTTTGCAGTAGTTGTACTAATTGTGGGTTGGATACTAGTTGAGCAGCTGCTCGTGAGGCAGCTCTATAAGTTATATATCTTTGGAATGCATTAGGTAAATCTGTAAATGGATATAATCTTACAATATCTAAATAGTATGTACCTGAATCAAAGGTAGAACTATGATCAACTAAATCATATAATTTACCATTACGATTAACAACATCAAAAGTTTTATCTATTCCTTCACTGAAGAAATCATATCTTAATGCATCACCAGGTACTGCTATTTCACCAGCTGCATCTAATGTTTTAGTTATATGGTATTCTGTATTAAAATGCCAGCCTTCATTCTGTACATCTTTATTTACTTCAGTTAGTATATTATATATAAATGCTATTTCTGGATTTTGGAAGTTGATTGTATCACCAGTACCAGAATCTGGTAAACCTAGTGATGTTACTGGACTTTGACCTATGCTACCCAGTATTGAATTTACTGCGGATAGTTCTGTATCGAGGTCAACTGTTGTGGTAGCCATAGGTATTAATATTTGTGAATAAAAAAAAGGGAGACCGAAGCCCCCCTAATATCTGTTAAGTTCTAGGTACTCTTGTGCCGTTGGCAAAGACGCCAGTGTCAGCACTTTCGCTTGTTGAATACGCCATGCGTAGTCCACATGTTTCTGAAAAGACTTCAGAAGTAGGCCGCCCAGAGGTGCCTTGAGTTTGTGAAACAGAATGTCTGATTGCAGTTTTTTTATTTGCAGTCCAGTTGTTACCAGCTAATGTGCCACTATATGTAGCCATAGGTAGTATAACCTTATCCGCATCTGCATCGACTTCTGTTTTAGTTGGGCCAGAAACTGCGGAGTTTCCAGCTGCAACTAAAGTATTTAAAGCCATAATTATTTATTTTTATGAAACTGTTCCTATATTAGCAGGAGTTAAATGCTTTCTACCATACTCTTTAGGAGTAGGTGGATTGATAGTAATTGATTTATCAACACTACCAATCCCACTTAGACTAGCACCATTTCCTTTTTCTCTAGTTATAGTAACAGAAGAACCAGGATTAAGTGACATAATTAACTTCTAGGAGAGATGAGTTCGATTGCAGCTGCAGGGTTAAGTGTACCAACGCCCATTGCAAGACGACCTACGATTACGTCACCTTGATAAAGAACGGATACATCACCTGAAGTTACTTGAACTTGAGGACCGATTGCTTCAACAACACCAGCAGCTTCCTTGTAGTAAATTAGACCACAGTGAGTTGAGAAGTCTCCACCTGTACCATCAGTAGGTTGACCAGTACCATCAGATGTGTTCTGACCTGCTTCATCATTAACTGTACCAGCTAAGAATGGTAGGTTGTTAGAACGCTTGATTTGGATACCAGCTATTTCATATAGACCTTCACCTGAGTTTAGGTTACCTTGTGAGTTACCATAATCTCTGTTAAGGATATTAGAAGATACCTGAGATACTAGTGCGTAGTATTGACGTGGGTTTAGTACAGCAACACGTCCAGACTTAGGCATATTCTTTTCATCAAGAATAGAAGCTGCCTCAAAGAATGCGTCTACTAGTGCTTGTGCATCATATTCCTTAGTTACACCAAGGTTGATTTGAGAACCACCGGGCTCAGGGCCAGGAGATGCAGTAATTGGAGAAGCCATACGAGCTGCTTTAGCAACAGTTCTGAAGACTTTCTTATCATAAGACTCAGCTAGAGCATGACCAATCTTCTTACTGATCTCTCCACGAAGGGAGTAATGAGCAAGTGTTTCATCTAGGTCATAAATGAAAGCTGAACTGATAAGGAGGTCATCACAAGTGATGGTCTTCTCAGCTACTGGAGGATCACCTGATCCAAGGATCGGTGTTCCTGGGGTATGGTATGCAGCTTGCATACGTCCCGTGAAGATGAACTGTAATGATTTACCGTTCTTTAGTGAACGACGCTGAACTGTATCTCTAGCAATCGTTGCTGACTCATAAGCTTTGAATAGCTCACCTGAGAACAGCTTAAGGTAGGTTCCGTACTTATCACCATAATCCTGGGAACCGGAGGTATCAGATACCGCCTTATTTAGCGTACCTAATACTGATTGTGTGGCTTGTGCCATTGTTATTTAAAAAAAATGTATTAGTTTACTTTCTTACGCACGTAAATTTTTTTGATCATTTTGTTGTGGTCTTTCCCACCGTCTAGACGGCTAAAGGGTATCCTGCGTACAGGGCCAAAAGCCAAAGCGAGATATCGGAATCGAACCGATGACAATAGTTTGGAAGACTACAGTTTTACCGCTAAACTAATCTCGCAAGCGGAGAGAGAAGGATTCGAACCTTCGATAGATTTACATCTATAACTCCTTAGCAGGGAGTCGCTTTAAGCCTCTCAGCCATCTCTCCACAAGAAGGGGGTGGCCTTCTTATTATTTAGAACTTCTTGATTTCTACGTATGATCCTTCAAGAACAATTACAGGAGCTGCATTGTTAGCTACTTGTCCAAATTGGAAGCTAACAGTACCAGCTGTAGCACCATTCTCAATGATACTTTCCCACTCTAAGAAACCAGCGGTACCAGCAACGTCTACTTCTTTCACAGGATCAGCTGCTACATCTACATCACTAAGTATAGTTCCGTCAGGCTCTAAGCCAGTAGCTGCTGAATGAATAGAAGTTACTGTTGGAGTATCTAATTTGAACTTAGCTCTACCAGTAGTATTCTGAGTATAATGAATACGATACTTAAGAATTAGTCTTTCATACTTACCAATAGCAACATTAAAAGGTGTGATAGTTCTGTAAGTAGCACCTTCATCTGTAGCAGCAGTTTGAGAACCAGCTGGACCATATCCAGCAGCATCTGTTTCCCATTGTTCTGCTAGTACTTTCGTTTCTTTAACAGGGGAACTATATACTACTCCACCTGTTGTTGTGTTAATATTAAATGCCATAATTATTAAATTAATCGAGTCCAGTATGGTTCCGCCATACCAGTAAATAAACCCTTGACCACTACAACGGACCGTAGCGGATAAGGTCAAGGAAATTAGGAAGAAGTCCTACACTGAGGTGCTTCTTCCCTATGAAACTTCAAATGTGAAGCTTCAATAAATGTGAACATGGCTAACAGTAATATAACTATTAACCATGGTTCATTAATTTTAGTAAGAAGGTTCTTCATCGTCAACCCCTACAGGTTGATACTCGCAAGGTGCGGTATCTAATTCCTCTTCTTGAGGTTCCTTTTCGTTAGGGTCTGACATAATCAGAAGCTATACTTGGCACCTATTTTAGTACCGTATGCATTGTCTGCAGTCTCATCAGTTTTGAATGAAACTTCTCCATACACACCGAGCTTCTCTGATGCTGCTACGGATGCTCCGAGCTTACCTGAGAAATCAGTGCTACCATCTACTCCATCAGCTGCAGTGAATGCAGGACCGCCTTGAATATAGTATCCAAGTTGACCTACATCTCCTTCATAACCAACG